>Ga0066637_10002090_pt1 | contig 13257 bp, 13 predicted proteins | sample CryGeyCG2014_020_FD_62737 | JGI IMG/M metagenome (GOLD analysis project Ga0066637, IMG submission 62737) | Groundwater microbial communities from aquifer - Crystal Geyser CG08_land_8/20/14_0.20 | ecosystem: Environmental > Aquatic > Deep subsurface > Groundwater | place: USA: Utah: Grand County...
ATTTTTTTCCACCTATGTCCGGAATACGGCCATAGCTTCCGGGAACGAAGGCTGGCTGGCCGGTTTCAGGCTGGGACAGGAAAAGGCGGAAGATACGGGGCAGTTCCAGTTTTCATATTCGCTCAGGCGGCTGGAAAGCGAGGCCTGGCTGGACTCTTATCCGGATTCCGATTTTTACGGCGGTTCCACCAACGTAAAGGGAAGCGAATATATCCTGACCGTAGGCATATTGCGCGACTTCGCCCTGGTTTTCGACTATTACATGACGGAACCGGTAACCGGAAATCTGAAGAAGGAAAAACTTTTTCAAACTGAAGTAAATCTTAAGTTTTAAATCCCGTCGGGGATATTCCGGGCGGCAAAGTCCGGGATTTCGAAGGGATAAGGCGATGGCCCCGGAGCCTTGAATTTCCAAACGGGGCAGGGATTACCCCCCCTTTACGGGGCAAGAACTAGCCCCTCTTTATGGGGCAAGAACTAGCCCCTCTTTATGGGGCAAAGGAGAAAAAATGAAAAAGATAATTTTATTATTTTTTCGTAATTTTCAAAAGCTTTTGACAGGGGAACCATTAACTTTTTGGATTTTTTTTTGTTTTCAATCATTCTCCCCTGATACTTCAAAAAGAAAATCATGTAATGCCTGATGCCGAGCTTGTTGAAAAAAAAACATCATCTGTAATAAATGGGGGTAATTCTTTCCGTTTAAAACCAGTATGAGCATCGTTTTTGTTCCGGTTTTTATAAGGTTTTTTATCGCCTGCACCGCTTTTTCAAAAGATCCGTTTATTCCGGTAACAAAGTCGTGTAATTTTTTTTGTGTCCATGCATGCTTATATAGCAGTTCGTCAGGCCCGCTTTTTTCGCTTTTTCCGCGAATTCCCAACTCGAGAATTTTTGTCCGTTAGTGAAAAGCGTAATTTCTTTAAATCCAAGTTTTTTGGCCAAAAATATGATTTTCATTAAATCGGGATGGACTGTCGGCTCTCCCCCAAGCAGAAAAAGATTCTTGTAACCGAGTTTTTTCATTTTGAAAATAGTCCTGGCCACCTGGTTGAAAGTTAAATTTTTATTTTTCCTTCTTAAACTGTCTGTATTAAAACAGTGAAGGCATTTTTGATTGCAGGAAAAATTTAGATATATTTCAAGGTTTTTTTCGGGCATATGCGCGGTTTTCCTGGTTTATAAGAAAACTGGATGCCAAATTCAGGCGGCAGGCGCAATAAAAAAATAAAGACTTTTGCCTGCGTTTTAAAGCCCGGGGAGTTTCCGGCTCTTTTGTCCGGCCAGGGCCAAACTCTTTCATCCTTTCTTCTGATATTTTACCAAAATCAGTTCTGTTCGGGAAAAATCTCCGTATAAGTCCGTTGGGGTTATTTCCCGTCCCCTTCTCCCGGCGATGAAACGGCCAGAAGAAATACGACCTTTTTTCAAGCGCTTAATTTACAGCCTCATCGCAAACCCGGTTAAAACTATCTTTCCGAAAAACGCTGCCGGGGATTTTTCTTCTCCTGGCGCAACTGCGGCTCCTGAAATACCGTTTTTTCCGACCGCGGATCGAATAACCAGGTTCTTTATTTTTTTGTTGTCTATTCGGGGAATATCCTATGGGCGTTTAGGCTTACCGGGCAGCGCGTTCGGACTGCAAACGGGCTTTGCGGATATTTTAGCCTGCAATCGCACAAAACTGCCAATTTACCGCGCTAATGCTTATTTAGGCGCCGGTGTTTCATATCTACCTCTTATTATACGGCAGACATGCCTATTCTGCTGCATCAGCGTTTTGAACTCGGATAGTCGGTTTTCTCCTCAGTTCCCTCCAAATATTATATAATTTTAGTAGCCATAATTATATGAAGATCCAAGCGGGAATAAGGAATTGGGATGATTTTTATTATTTTACGGAAAATGGCGCGGAAGAGGTTTACTGCGCGATAGCCGGCATCCCGAGTCATTGCTACAGGGGAAAGGATTTTGAGACGGAAGGGGAAATAATAAAAGCCGTAAATCTCGCTCATAAAAAAAATATTGATTTTTTTCTGGTGGCTAACGAAGTCCAGTCCGAATATTTCGAAAAAACTCTTGAAACCGTAAAAAACCTAATCGCGGAAGGGATAGACGGAGTCATACTGCGGGATATGGGCGCTCTGGAAGAGTTTAAGAAAATGGGTATCAGAACGGACTATATCCTTACCAGCTTGTCCCTTTGCTTTAATGAAAAATCTTTGGAATTTTATAAAAAAAAAGGCATAACGCGTCTGGCTTTGCCTGAGCAGCTTCTTCCTGAAGAGGCTGAAAAAATCGTCCGGAATAATCTTGGAATTAAAACGGAGGTTTTCCTGTGCGCCAGGGAGTACTGCGTGGTTTTGAACGGTTTTTGCTATCTTACGGCTTTTAACGGAGAGTGCATTTGCGAAAAGCCTTTTAAATGCGGAGGTGAATATTTTTTCATGCCCAAACCAAGCGATGAAGAACATTTTTCGAATTTATACGATTTTTACAAATTAGGCGTTGAAGTTTTAAAAGTAGGAAGACATCCGGAAGCCAGTTACAGCAGAGCGGTTTTTAGTGAGGCCGTGGCCGTAAAAAAACTTTTAGACGCAGGTTTACCCAAAGGAAAATTTATAAAAAAAGCTTTGGAAATCCATTCGAAAGTCGGTGGAATACTGAAAAAATGTCCGAAAAAAAAATAAAAAAGTCCATTTTTTTGTTCCCGGGGCGCATGGGAAGCGTTAAGGGGAAAAGACTCGGTTTCTTCGATTCGGTTTACATCGGCAGCCCTTTCTGTCAGAATATTTTTCCGTCCCAAAAAAACATAAAAGAACTTTTTTCAGCAGGCGCAAAAAAAATTTCAATTATGACTTCGTTCATGACTGACACCAGGCTTAAAGAAGTCGGGACGCGTCTTTCCGGATTTATAGCCGAGGGGTTTAATATAGAGATTTTACTGAATGATCTGGGTCTGCTCTCCGTTCTTAATAAACGTCATCCGGGTGTTTTGAAAGGCATATCCATGCCGCTTTCAATGGAGTTTCTGAGGATGAAACCCGAAAAACTTGAAGATTTTATGACTAAAAACAAGCTTTCAAGCATAGAAACGGACGAGGCCTCTCTTGTGCCGGCCCTGCCCAAAGACAGAAGTTTTTCCATTAACTTCCATCGCCCTTTTAGGTTTATGGGACTTCAAAGAAATTGCGCGTATTTTAAAAAAACCGGCCCCGATTGCGCTTTCCAATGTTTTGGCAAAAAGATGAAATTGAAAGCTCCAGGCAGGGGTAATTATCTTTTTGCCTTGAGCAACGCCTACTTTGTTAAGGGAAAATACTTAACGCCCCGCGGTGTAGATAGGCTGGTGGACTGGGTGTTTTGATTCTATGAGAAGAATTGACATAAAAATAATTTTCAGCTGCAATAATCATTGCGATTTTTGCGCCCAGGGGGACAAAAGAAGCAGGATAAAAATGAAGTCTTTCCGGGAGGTCGCGGGGATACTTCTGCGAGCCCGGAAAAACGGAGTGGGCGGGGTGGTTTTTACCGGGGGGGAGCCCACCATTCATCCGGAAATAATCGCCATGGCGGGTGAGGCCAAGAGTCTGGGTTACTCGGATATCCAGGTGCAGACCAACGGCAGAAGTTTTGCCTATTACGGTTTTTGCGAGAAACTTAAAAAAGCCGGCGTAAATCAGATGGGCCCTTCCCTGCACGGTTCCACGCCCGAAATGCATGAAAGCCTTACTCACGCTCCCGGTAGTTTCCGGCAAGTGGTGAAGGGCATAATAAACTGCAAGAAGCTGGATATGTATGTGCTTACCAACTCCGTGATAACCAGCGCAAACTACAAGGACCTTCCCGACCTGGCAAGACTCCTGGTCCATCTCGGCGTGGACCAGTTTCAGCTTGCTTTTGTGCATATTATAGGAACAGCCTGGGAAAACAGGAAATGGATAGTCCCCAAAAAAAGCGACATAATGCCTTATGTAAAAAAAGCTATGGATGTCGGACTTGAAGGCGGTGTCACTTGTTACACCGAAGCGATACCATATTGTTTTATGTCGGGTTATGAAAAATGTGTTGCCGAAAGGATAATACCGGAAGGGCCGGTCGCGGACGCGGATATATTTGTGGAAAGTTACGGCGATTATCGGCGCAAAGAAGGCAAGGTTAAGATAGAAAAATGCAAAAAGTGCGCCTATTTCGGGATTTGCGAAGGCCCTTGGCGCGAATATCCTGAAATTTACGGCTGGGCCGAATTTAAACCGGTAAAAAAAAAGAGGCATGAATAAAAATCCGCATTTTATTTTTCAAGAGAAAGGTTTATCCCGGATTTTCGGGAGCGGACAGGGTAATATCGTAAAACCTGAAGAATTGAATTGCTCTGTTTTTTTCAAAATTCCGGTTCTGGAGAAATGAGGTGGTAGCGTGAAGCGGAAAAAAATTCTATTCAATTTTTACTTTGAAAAGTTGGGAAAAAATTATTTTATTTCCAACGACTCCGGAGATTGGGCCGTGGTAGGGGAAAAAGAATTTGCGGGTTTTTCTAAAAGAGATGTTTCGGAGGGAACGGTTTCCGGGAAAATTTTGAGGGGCAATTTTGTTAAAAACAGGATGGATTTTGAATCTTATTTTAAAAAAGCGCGCAGCCTGAAAGAGTTCGTCTTCGGTCCCCCAAGCCTTCACATAATCGTGATCACCCTGAAATGCAACCATTTTTGCAGATATTGCAGGGCGACCTCGGAATCATTTGAAAGGAAGGATATGACTTGGGCCACGGCCCGTAAAAGTCTTGATTTTATTTTTTCCACGCCGAATGAAAACATAACTATCGAGTTTCAGGGAGGGGAGGCCCTTATCAATTGGCCCGTGCTTAAAAAGAGCATAGATTGCGCTCTTAAAATGAACGCCGGCCTGAAAAAAAACCTTAATATAACCGTCGTTACCAATTTGAGCCTTATGACCGCGGATAAACTGGATTATCTTTTGAAACGGGGAGTTTCAATCTGTACCTCCCTTGACGGCCCGGCGGGAATACATGACAGGAACAGGGTTTTTCACGGAGGGTCTTCTCATGCTCTCGCCAGAAAATGGCTTAAGGAAATATTTTACAGGGTCGGTAAAAATCCAGGTTCAGCCGCGGATTCTCTTCCTTCCGCGCTTATGACCACCACCAAATTTTCTCTTTCCAGACCGAAAGAGATTGTAGACGAGTACAGGAAGGCCGGGCTTGGAGGGATATTCCTCCGGCCCCTCTCGCCGATAGGTTTTGCCAAAAGCGTCTGGAAAGATATAGGTTACCAGCCGGAAGATTTTCTTTCTTTTTATGAAAAGGCGCTTAAATACGTGCTTGAAATAAACAAAAAAGGCGAAAAATTCGTGGAAAGGAATGCCGCCATAAAGCTAAAAAAAATGATTTTTAAAAAGGATCCCAATTTCCTGGATTTGAGATCTCCCTGCGGAGGAGCAGTCGGCCAGCTGGCCTATGATCATGACGGCTCCATTTATACCTGTGACGAAGGGAGAATGGCGGGCGCTTCAGGCGAAGCTCTCTTTAAAGTCGGGAACGTTTTTAAAAGTTCCTACAAAGACGTAATTTCTTCCCCTAACGCGAGATTGTGCCTCATGTGTTCCTGTTTGGAAAACCAGATCCTCTGTCACAGGTGCGCTTTCAAGCCTTATTGCGGGGTCTGCCCCGTACATAATTATGAGGTTTCTGGCAATCCCTGGGGGGCAGCGGCCGCTTCCCTGGGCTGGTGCGGGATGGAAAAGGGTATTTTTAAAATTCTGGTAAAGGCTCTCGCCGATAAAGAAAACGAAAAAATTTTTAAAGGCTGGTTCGACTGATGCCCGATATCTGCGTTTGGAATAAATGCAACAACAAATGCCTTATGTGCACCAATTCAAGGGATTTTTCCGGCCTGAGCCCGGATGGAAATTATGACCTGAAATCACAAGTTTTGAAGTGGAGAATGTACGCCTCAGGCAAAGGTGACATATACATATCCCGAAAACGTAATTACATAAATCTTACCGGGGGCGAACCCACCCTCCACCCGGAATTTTTGCAGTTGATATGGTTTTTTAGAAAACAGGCGCCACAAACGCCGATAACGCTTCTTTCCAACGGCAGAAGATTCAAAGATCCGTTTTTCGCGAGAAAGTTCTCCCGGGTGGCTTTGCCTCCCTTTTCCGTGGGCATTGCTATTCACGGCCCGTCGGCCGGTAAATTCGATAAAATAACCGGCGTAAAGGGCAGCTTCTCTGAAACCGTGAGGGGATTAAAGAACCTTTTTAGATATTTTACCGGGGAAATTGAATTCAGAATAGTCGTGCACGGTTTGAACGCCAAAGATTTGGGCAAAATAACCGGTTTCCTGAGAAAGAATTTTGGGTCATTCGAAAACTGGCACGTAACCTTCATCCACTACGAGATAGAGGGAGTGGCCGAAGAAAACCGGAAAAAGATATTCGTGAAACCGACCGAATCTGCCAGGTTTCTTGACGAGAATTATGACTTACTGGAGGGTCTCCATTTCGAGCTGTATCACTGGCCGCTCTGCGCGGTTCCGGAAAGGTTAAGAAGCCGTTGCAGAATAACTCTTCCCCGGGAAGACAGGGTTTATACAAAAAAATGTGCCGGCTGCGCTCTGAGGGCGCGCTGCCTTGGACTTATGAAGGACTATTATCGCCTGTACGGAGACTCCGAGTTAAAAGCGCATAAGACAAAATTACTGCCGGGCGAAAGATCAAAATGAAACAGGAAGAGATCAGAATAGATAACAAAAGAAGAAAACTGCTGAAGATCGTTATATTCGTCGGGTATTCCTGTAACAATAACTGCGTTTTTTGCATGAATGCCGATAAGAGGATTCTCAGGGATAAAAGTACCAGAGAGGTTTTGGACGACCTTTACAGGGCAAAGCAGCAAAAAGCCGATATAGTGGAATTTGTCGGCGGGGAAACCAGCATAAGAAAGGATTTTTGGACCCTGTTGTCCGCGGCGAAAAAGCTTAAGATACCTGAAATTATAATGGCCACTAACGGCAGGATGTTTTCAATTCCGGGATTTTCGGAAAGGACGGTCAAAGCCGGGCTCACCGACCTGATTTTTTCAATACACGGACACGATAAAAAAACGCACGATTCTCTGGTCAGGTCAGAGGGGGCTTTTGAACAGCTTATGGAAGGAATCCGAAACGCGAAAAAAGCGGGGTTCGGGAGCATTAACGGGAATACTACGGTCGTCAGGCAGAATATGAAACATTTGAAGGGAATAGGAGAAGTTTACGCGAATTTCGGGATAAAAAACGTAGAATGGATTTTTGTCGACCCGAATTACGGCGGAGCTTGCAATCATTTTTACAAATATGTGCCGAAAATCTCCGAGGCTTCCGTATATATGAGGGAGGCGCTGGATTACGGCCGTAAGCGCGGCTTTGGCGGATGGAAAGCCCGCTATGTGCCGCTGTGTTATTTCCCGGACCATCTTAAACAGATAAGCGAGATGATAGAGGTAAAACTTTTTCTGACAAAGCACTGGGCTCTGGATTTTGTTAATGAAAACGCGTCCGAGTCGAGGAAAACGGTTGGCAGAAAAAAACCTGAAAAATGCGTTGCCTGCAGGCTTTACAGGATTTGCGAAGGAATATGGGTGGAATACCTTAAGCGTTACGGAGCGGGTGAATTAAAGCCTCTTAAATGAGGCAAAAGGCTTTTAGAGGAACTGCGTAAATTTTATGTCCAGTCTGAATCACCTTGTAATATATCTGAGCGGGAACTGCAATCTCGCCTGCGTTTATTGCAATTTTCGTGCAAACCATTTTCGCCAGACAGTAAAAGAAAAAATTATACTGAAAAGGATAGGTTTTTTTTTAGGCAGGCCTCATGCCGGGGGAAAAGTGACTTTTCTGGGCGGAGAACCTTTTCTGCGTTGGAAACTTTTCAAAAAAGCGGTAAAGTCTATCAGGGAGAAGGACCCGCGTATCCCCGTCGCGGTTTTTACCAACGGGACGCTTCTGGAAGCCGAAAAAATGCGTTTTTTAAGAAATAATTCTGTTAAACTGGTGCTCAGTCTGGACGGGGATGAAAAAACGAACGACAGGTTCAGAAAATTCATAAACTCCGGTAAGTCTGTTTTTAAAAGTGTTATAAGGACCCTGAAGAGATGCGGCTTTGAAGATGTCACGGTAAACGTGGTCGTGACCCCGGAAACTGCCGGCAGGCTTCGTAAAAACGTTGAATTTCTTCGTAAGACAGGGTTCAGGAGCATAGGCTGGAACGCGGATTATTCCCGGCCCTGGCCTCAGGACTCGGTAGAAGAGCTTAAAAAGCAGGCGGCCGGGATAAAGCTTGATTATCTGAAACTTTTAAGGGAAGAAGCCGAATTATACGAATTGCCCAATTGTTATGAAATAATCGACTGGCTTGTTCGGGGGAAGCGTGCCGGCTGTTCCAATATAAATCTTTTTCCGGACGGGAAATTTTATTTTTGCGACAAAATATTTCCGTTAAAGGGAAAAATTTTAAGAAAATTCCGCATAGGTTTTTCTAAAGGAATGCTGAACGAGAGAAAAAGAAGACTTTTTTTTCGTTTTTTAAAACGGAAAAAGATCGCTCCCAAACAGCTTATGTGCCCGGCCGGGATATATCTGTATTACAAGTTCGTAAAACGCCTGTCCGGAAAAAAACTTGAAATAGCGCTTGCCGGGGCACTTAATCTGATCGAAAGCGTTGAGGCAGTTAAATGTTCCATGATAAAAGATCTGCTTAAATATGAGCCTTTCAGAAGGATACACGGGATATGAAACGAAATGGCAGCTGTTACGAAATAATACTTAATTACGACTGCAACGCCAGGTGTCTTTTTTGTTCTCAGGGGGATTTCGATAAAAATAAAAACGCTTCGTTTGAAAACATTTCGGCTGATATTTACAGAGCCAAGAAAGAAGGGTATAAAAATCTGGGACTTAACGGAGGTGAGCCGACCCTCAGACCCGACCTTTTTAAAATAATAAAACTTGCCAGGAATATCGGGTTCGGCTACGTGAGGCTTCAGACCAACGGGCTTAAAATTTCCGACCACGAGTACGCCGAAAAACTGGTCAGGGCTGGCCTTACCTACTGTAAATTCTCCCTTTCAGACGACAAGAGCCTCTTTCACGATCGGATAGTCGGAATAAAGGGGGCGTGGAGAAAAGCTGTTAAAGGCCTTGAAAATCTTAAAAAATTTAACATACGCCTGGGAAACAATATACTCGTTAACAGATTCAATTATAAAAGACTTCCTGCGATAGTAAAATTTTTCATGGAAAAGGGGGTTTCTAAATTCGTGATTATATATCCCCAGTATGCGGGGTCCATGTTTAAAAACAAACGCTCAATAGGCGTCAGCCTGCCGGAAGCGTCTCCCTACCTTTCCAAAACGATGGATTTTATGAAAATAAATTCAATGGATGAGGAAATGCTTTTTCTGAACGTTCCGCCATGTTTTTTGCCTGGCTACGAAGACAGCATAATAGGTATGGACCGTTTTGACACGACGGTTTCGGACCCTTTTGGGGGCAGGACCGATCTTGACGAAAACTCCGACTCGGGCCGGATTTACGGAAGGGTCTGCGCCGACTGTCTAATGAGGGGTAAATGCCGGGGCGTGGATTCCGGATATGCGGACCTCTACGGCTGGAAAGGTTTTAAACCGGTAAAAAAAGTGATAAAAAAAACGGTTAAAACGTCAGAGAGCCGTTTTTTTACTGATAATGAAAGATGCTTTGTCCAGATACTGGAATTAAACGGGACCTTAAGGACCAAAGAGGTTTTGAAAAAAGCGTCAGGTCTCCCGATTTGCCAGGATTGTCTGGATGGGAATGCCGTTTTAAACGCGGGGGAAAAACTCGTGAAGAGAGGTTTGGTTGAGAAAAAGTTCATAAAAGGAGTTTATTTTTGGTCTTTAGCCGAATCATATGACTTTAATTCACGTAAATAACTCCTGTAACCAGAAATGCGTTTTTTGCCTGGCCCTTTCCCGAGGGTCGAGTCTTGACAATATTCCTGCGGTCTGGATTAAAAGGGCGCTTAAAGACAAGGATTCTTTCGTGCAGATAACCGGCGGAGAACCTTTCCTGTGCGATCCCGACCAATTGATAGAATTTTGCTCTTTTTTGCTTAAGAAAGGTAAAAAAATAGAATTGCAAACCAACGCTTCGTCCGTAGTTTCTTTCGCCCTCCCAAAACTCAGGGTTCTGGGCGGAATAATAAAAGCCAGCGGAGGATATTTTAATGTAAATTTTTCCGCTCCTGACCCAAGAACGGATTTCGCCGTTACCAGGTCAAGGGGCGCTTTCGTAAAAAGGCTCGAAGGAATAAGGCTCCTCCGGACTACCGGGGCAAAAATCCGGCTTACTTTCGTGATAAACCGTAAAAACTACGCGGTTTTGCCGGTTTTTTCGGAGTTTGTCGTTCATCAGCGCGCTTTTATAGACTGGATACAATTCAGTTTTGTAAAGGGAGCGGGGCTGGGTGACGGACTGAAAAAGAAAATAATACCGCGCTATTCCGAGGTTTCCCCGTACCTGATCAAGGCTATGGAAATCCTGAAAAAAAACGGGATGGAGTTCGAAGTCGACCACATTCCTCCCTGCTTTCTTGGAAAATACTGGCGGAGAAACGTCGATTTGTGGAAAATGCTTAAAGGCGTCAAAGGTCCGCATCTGAAGGAAAAGAAAAAACCGGGAACCTGCAGGGGGTGCGTGTTTTATAAATTCTGCCCGGGTCCCAGAACGGATTATTTACAAATCTACAAAAAGTTGTAAAATACATTATGTTGAAAGAACTAAGCAAAGAATTCCCGGGCCTCAAAGAAAAAATAAACGGAAAAAAGATAGTTTATTTGGACAACGCATGCAGCGTTTTAAAGATGAAGTCTTCTTGCGAGGCTCAGACGGAATACCTTCTTAAATACGGTTCTTGCGCCGGTAAACGTTCCACCCATTTTCTTTCTCAAAATGCCGAGGGTAAATTTTACGAAGCGCGTAAGAGGATAGCCGGTTTTATCGGAGCCGAGCCCGGAGAAGTGGTTTTTGTCTCGGGGGCCACTGAAGGATTTAACCTGGCCGCAAATTCCTTCCCTTTCAAAAACGGCGACGAAGTCCTTCTTTCCGCCCTTGAACACAACAGCGTTTTTCTCCCTTTTAACCGTTTTTACGCGGAAAAAAAGATAAAGCTTGGAATAATCCCGTTGAAAAATTTTTATCCAGATTTTGAAAAATTCAAGAAAATGCTGAATTCCCGGACCCGCCTTTTATGTCTTACCGCTTCTTCAAATATTTTTGGCGGTTTGACGGAGTACGGCAAATTCATAAAAGAGGCGAAAAGGACCGGATGCGCGGTAATGCTGGATTGCGCGCAATACGCTCCTACCCACAGGCTTGACGCTTATGGGACTGGCGCGGATATCCTGGCTTTTTCCGGACATAAACTCGGCGCGCCTTTCGGAACCGGCGTTCTTTATATAAAAAAAGATATTATGAGGGAAATGCGCTCTTCAAAATTGGGAGGGGGGACAGTAAAAAACGTAGAGCTCAAAGCCGGATTTCCGCATGTTGAACTTCTTCAAAGCCAGTTTTCTTTTGAGGCGGGTATACAGAATTATTCCGGCGCTTTCGCTCTTTGCAGAGCCATGGAGCTTCTCAATAACGCGGGCTACGATAAAATAAGAAAACATGTAAGCGGACTGGTTTCTTATGCGGAGGCGGAGTTGGGAAAAATAAAGGAGATAAAAATTTTGGGTTCAGGGCTTGAAAGGGGCGCTCTGATTTCTTTCAGTCCGCTTTCCAAGAAATTCTCCTTGCCGGATTTTTCCCTTTACATGTCAGAGGAATATCCTGGCGGCGTAGCGGCGTTCAGGTGCGGCAGGCTCTGCTCGGACCTGGCTTGCCTTTATTCGCGGATTACCGGCGTCGTCAGGATTTCTTTTTACGTCTATAACACCGAAAAAGATGTGAATGTTTTCGTCTCAGGTCTCAAGAAATACATAGATTTGACGAAATAATCCGGAATAATAAACGGCAAGCCGAATTTTTTAGGGGAAGTCGGCGGACAGTTCCCGGATTATTCACGATAAATTTCCCGGTTGAAATTGGCTGGCGTTTAAAAGTATTTTTAAAAAAGCGGTTATAACGCGAAAGGAATAAGAATAAAATCTTTGGATAAACGCTCAGGCGATAGTATCCTGCCGTTTTTAGAGACTATTCGGGGTTTCTTCGGTCCGTTTCCCAGTATTTTTTTGTCCGTAAAGCTTTTTACGGGCAATAAGTTTTTATAGGCAGTTTCTAGTTTTTTTCCTGTAAATCGAGTCGTCCCGTCCAGAATAACCCACTCAAAGTCGTTTTTAAACAGAACCGGCTTGCTTAAAAATTCTTTTCTGGCTAAAGCTATTTGCGGTATATGTTTAACCATGAACTGGTAAATATTTTCCGCTTTTTTTAAGGACGTTTTGCAGTTGTAGGAACAGGGATGCCAACAAATCACGGGTTCCATCCCAACGCTCATGGGACTGCGAATATAATCGGAATTTAAGGCCAGAAAACCTTCGTGAGATTTTCTTAAAGAATCGTTCCAAAGCCTTGAATAAAAATTTAAAACGTTATTCATGTAAAATTTTATCGGCCTGTCTTTTTCAGACCGGCGCCATTCATGTTTTATGAAAGATTCTCTTTTGCCCTCGTCGTCCCATTTCGATAATTCTTTCACACAACATTCAGGATAGTCCAAATATATCGCCCACTCGCAATACTTGCCGTTAAGATAAAGATGTTTCGCCATTTTCATCCGTTTAAGGTCGGTTCCTATCAGGATGTCGAAAGATTTTTTTCTCAACAAATCTTTAGTTTGTTTTAATTGAAAGATGTTGAATCCGAAAACCTCGCACAAATTCATTATCCTTATGCGGTCTTCTTCGTTTTTTATGGAAGCATAAATAACCCTTTTTTCTCCGGAAAGAAGCGCCGAAAGGTCGTTTATCTGAAGGCTCAGCGGCCTTTTCTCCGTTAAGTATTCCTGGATAGCTTCCTTATGCATTAATAAAATTATACTTTAATCCCGCCTTTAAAAAAAGCGTGTAACAGCATTGGCATTGCGTAAAAAACGGTAGGGTCATGAGGCCGTGCTTGCAGGGGGGCGGACAGGCGGTTACCCTATTCAAGAAAGCCCCCGACTCCCGCCGGGGGTAAAGTCCGAGTTTCAGCCGGTGGTTTAAAGCCGCCGGCTATT
>Ga0066637_10002098_pt1 | contig 13235 bp, 12 predicted proteins | sample CryGeyCG2014_020_FD_62737 | JGI IMG/M metagenome (GOLD analysis project Ga0066637, IMG submission 62737) | Groundwater microbial communities from aquifer - Crystal Geyser CG08_land_8/20/14_0.20 | ecosystem: Environmental > Aquatic > Deep subsurface > Groundwater | place: USA: Utah: Grand County...
ACTCTTGCCTCAATCGCGAGTATTTCAATACCCACTAAAGAGACTCTTACCCAGGCATCAACTACAACACCCTTGTCCAGGATTCGGTCAATAACCTCAACCAAACTGGAAGAACCAATCGCTTTTTCTACTGCCATTTTAATTCACCTCCTTTTTTTGTAGTGGTCGAGATTGCTCGACTTATTTGCAGAGTAAACTCTGCCACTACCACCAGAGTAAACTCTGCCACTACCACCAGAGTAAACTCTGCCACTACTTCTTTAACATATCTTAATGCAACTTCTATGCCAACTTTTACACACAAAATAAAAAAGCCACCTCAATTTTCTTGAGTTGGCTTAACTTACAATCACTCACTTACACAAAAATTATTTTCTCAGCAGTATCTCCAGCGGTTCACTCGGGTCCTCAGATGAACAAAACTATGGAATTATTTCCACACCTCTGGAATTACTTCCATAAAGAACATTTACAATTCTTCCTACCCAAATTTATAACACCATCTTTCTTTGCATCAAGAATAATTGGTTATCTCCTTATTCGATATTTTCCTTCTTCAATAATAATAATTGCTCCCTTTATTTTTTCTTCAGTAATTTCTTGAAAAAATTCTCTTATTACTTCATTTATTTCCTCAACACAACGCTCCATAGGTAACCTCAAAATTATGATTCCCCCATGAGTTCCTGGAGGATATTTTAAAATATTAGCAAAGTCCATGTCCCTGGTAATAAAGATTCTTTCTTCGCTCTGAGCAAAGGCAAATATTCTTTTGTCTTCTTCTCCTCTTAAATTTGTATCCTTTACATCTATTACATCGTGTTCTAATTCGTTCAGGACAAATTTGGTAGAATAAGGAAGATTTTCATCAATTAAAATTTTCATCTCGCTTTTAAAGAAAAAACTTCTTCTTTCTCAATGGATTCCGCGGCATATTCCATGGCAGCTAAAATATCTTCTCTATTTATTCTGTACTCTTTCTCAATTTCTTCAAAAGTCATTCCACCAACTAAAGAACCAAGAATCAATTGAACTGGTATCCTTGTTCCTTTTATCACAGGTTTCCCATGAAGAATCTGTTCATCAATTGTTATCCTTTCTTCAAACATCGTTACCTCCTGTATTGTTTCCCACATCTGGTGTATTACATAGTATACTCAATTCCAAAGAAAATGTCAAATTTTTGGATTTCTCCAAAGTCAATCTTTCAGTTGGGCATGGATATTATATTTCTTTATTTTATTATATAAAGTTTTGTAGTCTATTTTTAAGAGGCGGGCTGCCTTACTTTTGTTTCCATTTACTTCTTTTAATACCCTAAGAATTGCTTGCTTTTCTACTTCTTTTTTTGCTGTTTTTCCTATTTCTTTAAGAGAACCTTGAGCAATGTCTTTTTTTTCTTGAGATTCTTCATCAGGAACTACTTTACTGGATAGAACTCTCTCAGAGAAAACTTCATCTAATTGTATTTCCTGGGGAAAGTTTTCTGGAAGGATATATTTTTTAGCTAAGAGAACTGAACTTCTCATTACATTTTTTAATTCCCGCACATTGCCTGGCCAGGAATATCTCATCAATAAAGCCATTGCCTCTGGAGAGATTTCTTTAACTTTCTTATTAAATTCCTTATTGAATTCATTTAGGAAAAGTCGGGCTAACAGCAAAACATCTTCTTCTCTTTCCCTTAAAGGAGGAAGTACAATAGAAAACTCTTTCAAACGATAGTAAAGGTCTTCGCGGAAAACTCTCTTTTTGATTAATTCTTCTAAATTGGTATTGGTAGCAGTGACAATCCGCACATCTATTTTTATCGGTTTATTACTGCCGAGACGCACAATTTCTCTTTCCTGTAGCATTCTGAGCAACTTCTTCTGGGTATCTAAACTTAAATTTCCAACTTCATCGAGAAATAGGGTTCCTTCATTTGCTAATTCGCATTTGCCCAATTTTCTTGATATTGCCCCTGTAAAAGCACCCTTCTCATAACCAAATATTTCACTTTCTACAAGAGTCTCGGGCAGAGTGGCGCAATCCACAGTTATAAAAGGTTTATCCTTTCTTAAGGAATTATAATGAATAATTCTTGCAGCAAGTTCTTTACCGGTTCCACTTTCTCCTCGCAGCAAAACAGAAACATCAGTAGAAATTGCCTTTTCCAGAAGAGCATAAAGTTTTTGCATTGCAGCGCTCTCTCCATCGAGAGAAGCAAATTTAAATCTTTCTTTCAATTCTTCTTTCAGTCTAAAAACCTCCTGGGTTAAATCTAAGGTCTTAAGTGCATTTTTAATGATTATCTTTAGTTTTTCATTATCAATAGGCTTGCTCAGGTAATCATATGCACCCATTTTCATGGATTTCACTGCAGTCTGCACTGTCTCATAAGCAGTCAACATAATCACCAATAACTCCACATTAATTTCTTTTATTCTACGTAGTGTCTCCAGTCCATCCATTCCAGGCATTTTTATATCGAGAATCACCAGGTCAGGAGATTCATTCTCAATTTTTTTCAAACCCGCTGGTCCATCAGTAGCCGTGAGCACCTGATAGCCTTCTTCACTCAAGACTTTGGAAAAAATCCAGCCCTGTTCTGGTTCATCATCAATAACCAAAATTTTCTTTTCGTCCATTTTAAAACCTTTTTGAACTTTCCCTTATCGCCCGCAATATCTCTTTTATGGTAAAGGGCTTATCAAGAAAATAGGAAGCTCCTTTATTTCTTGCCTCCTTGCGCAAATCTGGTGTTCCATAAGCAGTAATTATGCATACGGCAATTTTTGGGTTGATTTTTTTAATCCTGTGCAGGACTTTTGTACCATCAGTATCAGGTAATTTCAAATCTAAAAATACCAAATCTGGAATTTCCTTTTTTACCTGAGCAATTCCTTCTTTTCCAGTGCTGGCAGTGGTTACCTTATACCTTCTCTTGCACAATGCCTCAGAGAGCAGCCAGCACATATCTTTTTCATCATCAACAATAAGAATCTTTTTTATCTTTTTTCGTGGAATTAAAACCTTTCTTTCTTTTTTTAGTTCTCTTAGCTGTTTTTTCTTATACTCTTCAAAAAAAGGTATTAATTCTTCAAGTTCTTCAGGCTTGCGCCAGCCAGAGAATCCACTGCGCCAGACAAAAACATCCCCTTCTTTTATTATACCATTTATAATCCAGTTGCACAACCGAGAAGTATAAATTGTTCGATAAATACCTGCTCCTTTTTTTATATCCCATTTTATCTCTTTAAAAGTTCTCATTTACCCTCCCACTATCTCGCCAAGTTTCACTTTCTTAATCGGCAGACTCACAGAAAAAGTTGCTCCTTTTCCTTTTTTGCTCTCTATATCTATAAGTCCACCATGGCTTCCGATAATTCCATAAACTACTGATAATCCTAAACCCATTCCACCTTCTTTTTCTCTGGTGGTGAAAAAAGGGTCAAATATTCTGATAATATCTTCTTCAGGAATACCCACGCCATTATCGCTAAACTTAATCACAACAGCATCTCCTTCAAATCTGGTTTCAATTTTCAATTCACCCCTATCAGGCATAGCCTGCAAGGCATTGAGCACAATATTTAAAAATGCCTGTCTCATATGCTGCTCATCAATTTTTATTTTTGGTAATTTAGGAGTAAAATTTTTAATCACCTTTACTTTCTGCTTCTGGCATCTGTCTCTAATGAAAGTGAGCACATTATTCAAAACTTTATGTATATCGCAAGGACGCATTTTGAGCATCGGGGGCCTGGCACAATTTACAAATTCAGTAATGAGATAGTTTAGTTTATCTATATTCTTATTAACCGCTAAGAGATATTTTCTCCTCGGGTCGTCCTTTTTAAGTTCCTCCTGAAGGCGCTGAATTGACATACTCACCACATTTAGAGGATTTCTTATTTCATGGGCTACACTTGCAGCCATTCTTCCTGCAAATGCCAATTTCTCTGAACGAACTAATTGGTCCTTACTTTCTTCTAACTCCTTATATGAAGTTTCAAGTTCGTCCTTTGCTCTGGTCAATTCCTCTATAATATGTTTCATTTCACCAATGTCTCTCGCTACATAAATTATTTTTTTAGTATTTCCTGTATCATCTCTTTTTACTGATATACTAAGATTGACCGGGATTTCTTCCCCGTTTTTCTTTAAATAAATAGCCTCACAGTTTCGCAGGAGAGTTTTTTCTGCAAATTCCTTTTGTGGAAAATTCCTGCATATTAAATTGAATGGTTTTCCCACAAGTTCTTCCTTTTTAAATCCTAAAAGTTCGAGGGTTGCGGGGTTCACTTCTTCTATCTTACTTTCTGCATCCAGAAGGATTATACTATCCGGTATATCCTGTATAACTTCTTTAAGTTCTTCCATTTTATTCTCTCTTATTACGACTTTTTATCGACGTTCAGTTACGAGTAACAAGCTATGCTTATTCATCTGCTTGCAAGGGGTAGAGAAATTGTGAAGGTTGTTCCACTCTGGCTTTGTACACTGATAGAACCTCCATGCTCATTAATAATCCGCTGGACAATAGATAATCCAAGACCGGTACCGTCTGCGCGGGTGGTAAAAAAAGGATTGAATATCTTATCAAGATTCTCCGCAAGAATACCTGGTCCAGTATCAGCAAGAGCAATCTTCACCTCATTTTCTTCTGGTTCAAGCCAGGTTCTTACCTTCAGAACACCTCCGCCCTGCATAGCATAAAGGGCATTATTTATGATATTTAAGAAAACTTCTTCCATGTGTTCTTCATCTATGGAAACAAGTGGTAGATTATGCTGATAGTTTTTAATTATCTTTACCTTTTGTGAAATGCATTTACGCTTCATAAGGTTTAAGGTCTGAGTGAGAATTTTATTGATATCATAAGAACTCAGGTGTAAGGGATGTGGCCTGGCAAATTCAATTAATCTCTTGCTAATTTTGTCTAATCTCTGGACATTATTCATCACTACATTTGTAAGTTCCCTGTAAGGATCCTCAGAAGTAAGTTTATCCTGAAGATGCTGGATAGACATTCCAATAATTGAAAGGGGATTTCTTATCTCATGGGCAACAGCAGCAGCCAATTCTCCTGCAGTAGCTAATTTTTCACTTCTTACTAATTCTTCCTGAGTTTTTTTTAATTCTTCATGGGCCTGGTCCAGCTTATTATATAAGTATGCGTTCTCAATCACTACTGAAATCTGGGTAGATAGGGCTAAAAGCATATTCTGGTCATCCTCATTAAAGACTTCACCAGAAATTTTGTTATTTACATTGATTACGCCTGTTGTCTTACCCTTTATCTTCATGGGCACACTTAAAATGGATTTAGTAATATATCTTTCTTCACTCTTTTTCTTAAATCTAAGGTTCTGCTCAATATCCTCAATCAAAAGTGGTTCTCCTGTCTGAGCCACCCATCCAGATATACCCTCACCAATTTTTATTCTTGTTTCCTTAATAACATTATCCTGTAAACCCTGAGCAGCCCTGATTATTAAATCGCCCTGCTTCTCATCAATCAGCATCAAGGAACATATTTTAACTTTCATTATCCTGGTAATCATCTTCACAATTAGTTCTAACAGCAAATTCAGTTCAAAGATTGCCTCAATTGTTTTTGATGTCTCATAAAGAGCACTAATCTTCAGGTTCTTCTCCTCTATTAACTCTTCATTGACTTTTTTCAATTCCTCATTAGCCATTTGTAAATCCCCAAGCAATTGCTCTTTAGCAGCAATTAGAGATTCTCTTTCCAGGCATCTCTTTACTGTGAGCCTGATTTCTTCAATGTTAAAGGGTTTGGTAATGTAGTCATAGGCACCTTCTTTTAAAGCCTGAATAGTTGATTCTAAAGAAGGATACGCAGTGATGATAATTATGGGCAATGTAGAGTTAATCCGCCTGATGTGGTGTAGTAGTTCTATCCCGTCCATGCCTGGCATTTTTAAATCAGTAATAATCAGGTTAAGCTTTCCCTTTTTCAATTCTCCGAGGGCAACATTTCCATCTCCTGTGCCGAGACAGTCATATCCTTCTGCCTCAAGAAGTTCGCACAGACCTTCCCGTGTATCTTTCTCGTCCTCAACAATAAGAATTTTCTCTTTCATTTTAAATCCTTGCTGGTTCATAACTTGCTTTAAATGGCAATCTATAGATAAGATATGTAACAATGATATCTCCTGGAAGTCTCTTATCTACCTCATGCTTCATACCCATAAATAAAATTCCAATTTCATCCTCACTCAGAGTCCGGTCAATTCGCCTGGCGATGTATACATCGCGCTGAAACAACAATTCTCTACTCTTTTCCTCATATTTTCTTATAGCCATTTCCTTTTCAGCTAAATTTGTAATTTTACTAATATTCTGCATATATTTGTATTCCTCAAGCAACAACCCGGGATTTTCTGTTCCTTCAAGTATTGCTCCTTTTGCCATTAACTCCAGGATTATTTCATAATTCTTGCTTCCTTTCTCGGCTACCTCCTGCACTATCTCTTGCTCCCTGCCACAAACAGGAAGGCCATCCTGATATATCTTCACTTTTTTATAATTTAAGTTTAATTCATCAATTTTTTTTCTTATTCCATCCCACATATCCTGGATAATTCTGAGGTGTTCTTCCCACTTTTCCTTACTATATTTCTCTATATATTCTTTTTTTACTACTTCAGACAAAGAACCCATATCTGCTACACTGTGAACAACAGGGATATATATCAACTGTGTTCTGGTCCAATACATAGGTAACACTTATTGGCCTTAAAATTTGATGTTTTAACCTATACTTCTCATTATACTCTTTTGGTGTTAAAAAGTCAAGTGATTGGTGCGGTCTAACGGTATTATATGTTTCATCCCATATTTCTAAGAGATTGTTTTGCTCTTCTATGGTCGGAGCAAGATTTCCCTGTTCATAGAATTCTTTTATGTCAGTCTGTATTACCCTCTCTACGATAGAGTTTTGTTTTGGAGTAGAAGGATAAATGAAGTAATGAGGAATTTTTTCCTTTTGTAATAGCTTATCAAATTCAAGAGCAAATTCAGGACCATTGTCTGTCTGTACTCTTTTTATGGGAAAAAGAAATTTATTCTTTACCTCCTGGAAGAATTGTTTTGCTTTCCTTGAGGATAGAGTTTTGTATACACGGCTATATTTCATTTTACCCAGACAGTCAATGGCAGTATAATGGTATCTTTTTTCTCCCCAGGGAAGCCAGAAGTGTTTTGTATCTATCTGGACAAGGTCTCCAAAGTTATCTATCTTTAGTTCTTTGGATGGTCTTAATCTTTTACGCCTGTAAGCCAGTTGTCTCCTTCTTGTCTGTTTGGCAAGAATTAAGTTTCTTTTTTTTAAAATTCTTCCTATGGAGGAAGAAGAAATTTTTATTCCATGGTCACGTTTTAGGATAACCTGTAGTTTGTATTTACTCCATGCAGGATATGACTTTCTTACACTTGATATAAGGTCCTGGGTTTCCAAGGGAATTTTTGAACTGCGAACTCTTTTGGGACGCTTTGAACAGGAATTAAGGGTGTTCAGATCCCAAGGATTGTATTTCTTCTTCCACTTATGGAATGTTTTTCTGGAAATACCAAAGTATCTGCAAGTTAATGAAATATTTCCGGTCTTCTGATAATAGTCAAACCACCTGAGTCTTAGTTTTGCTTCGTCAGACAGGTTGCTATCCAGTCCAGCAAGAAAGTTTCTTGTAGACTCAGGGAATATAGAATCCAGATGCATGTGGCAGGTTTCATACATACCTTCCATTGGCAACACCTCACTTTCTATCTTGCTATTATACTATAACCACTAGTTTAAAGCAAGTCTACAGGTGTTACCTATGTATCTAAACCTCGGCAGAGAAACTGAGAAGAGAATCTGTCAGAAAACAAATCTATGCTTTTCAGAAGGAATATTTAATTTTTAAGTACATCTCGTCGCTGGTTCTGCTTAAATAGAACTTTCCGTTTTCCCAGGAATCCAGGAAATAGGCGCCCAGGAGTATCTCTGTCGCTTCAAAAGGATAATAACTGATTTCAGGATAGAACGCAAAACTCGGGAAGAAATGCGCACCACCCCTGAAATCCATTTCTAAAAATCCTGCCAGTGCAATTTTGAGCTTGTCAGAAAAAAACTTCCTTTCCACTTCTGCAACCAGGTAGTCCCTTATGTCATTTGCCCTTTCATCAAAGAAACCGTGGCAATACTGGATGTTGGCATAAATTCCTACGACAGGAAAAGTATAATCTGCACCGATAGTAAATTTTGTGTAGGGATTCTGAAGCAATGTTCCTGTATTTGAAGATGGTAAAGGTGAAATAATATAAGCTATTGTATCAAATTTTTCAGGTATAGTATAACCGATTTCAGCCCATATGCCCACATCCCCTATAGAACCTGCAGCATCAAGACCTATTGTCTGGATTTTCGGATATTCCAGTTTTACACCCAGCCCAGCCAGAGTTCCTGTTGGCATTACATAGGTAAGTTCTTTTTGAGCTGGAATATTGTCAAACCCGTAGAAATAACTTATTGAAGAATCAAAACCGAATATTCTTCCACCCGCCTTCAATGCAAACATTGAGTTTGTGAAATTTGTGGTCGGCAGGACAAGCGTATCACTTAGCGGAATACCTGCAGGGAAAGGGTACATCGATTGATAGTCAGATGGCAGTACTGCAGGAACAAACACAGGAACGTAAACGCCCTGAAAATAACAATCGCCAAGATAATAAGTCGCCTTTATTGAATTTGTCCCAAGGCGTTTTCCGAGGTCGGTGATGTCTGAAAAATCCAGAGGGTTGATATTGTCGGTCGGGTTCAGCCTGTCAGCAGTTCCCCAGGTGAGGCGCTGTTTCCCAATGCGAAGGTCAAGACCCTTGAGCAAAAAACCAGTGAGGTCTAAATATCCCTCCTTCAATTCCAGTGTCCAGGGGCCGACCCTTGTTTTATCATAAAGGCTCAGACTATACAGATTTGTCGTTGTAGAAAAGCCGATATTCTTCAATTCCAAATCTGCGAATGCGCTGGCTCCTGAACCGAGAGCAGATTTCAATTTCAAATCAAAATCGTTTTCATTGTAGGTAAATTGCCCGCTCCCGTCCACTCTCATCCTCCAGTCTGTCTTCAGGTACCCGTTCAAATCCAGCGCCCATACCCTGCCTGCCATCAGCAGGCAAACCACCAAGACCAATTTCTTCATTTTTCCCTCCTTTTTGTCATTGCGAGTCGCCGCGGCGACTCGCAATGACTCTTACTCTTTAAAATTTTTTTGTATCAAAGACTGAATCGTCGAGATTGTTTATCGCGAAATTTTTGTATATACTCCTGAGAACCAGAATACCATTCTCGTAGCTCTCATGCCCTATTATTATGCCTGAATCTTTCTCAATAAAGTACCTGTCCATTGTAATCGGTTTTTGATTTTCAGGCGAAAGGGTGCTTATGACCCAGCAGGGTTGAGCCTCATACTTAATTTCTTCAGTTGTAGTTTTATATCCATTTTTGATTTGCAAGCCAAGAGTTTCGAGGTTGTATCCCCAGCCGGACTGATAAATTCTGGAACCCCTGAGCGAAAGGACTATTTTATCCGTGGGCTTAAACTTAAGTCTTATGTATTTCAGTATCCCGCCCTGGCGTGCTCAGACATAATTGTTTTTAAATATTGCCACTCCACCCGAATCCCTGCCTTTTGTCACTTCTGCCCTTATTAAATCCGGTTTTTTGAAATAGAACCGCAGGGTCCTCTCTTCGGTTTTTTCTCCGAGTTTTTCATAAATTTCCATCGTGCAGGAATAGCTGTTGACCTTTTCATACTTGTCCCTTATATTTTTGAAAAACAATTCTGTATCAATGCCGGAGACAATTCCGTTCCAGCAAGCGAATAGAAAAAGTATGCACGTTGCATTTATTAAAATATGTTGTTTCATATTATTTCTGCAGGTTGCGCTGAGTGAAAATATCGTCACTCAAATTCTGGTCAAAGCTGATTTTTAACATTTTCAGGACAGTTACGTGTCCGTCCTGGACGTTCGTCATTTTTATTTCTCTTGCGACCCACTTCCCTTCTATTTTTTCAATAAGGGAATTTGCCATAATCTTCAATAACCTGCCCGCTTTATCGAAAAATTCGATTTTTGCAGGTATAAAAGTCTCCCTGCTGACGACTAATTTTACCTTGCGGTAAGTCGCATCTTTTTTGTCTGAAGAAATTTCAAGGGTATAGTTCTCTCCTTCTTCTTTAAAATCTTTCGTCGTATACTCCTTGCTGAAATTCTCCCCGCCCATATCCTCGTATGAAAAATCCGTTCCCATAAAAGACTGGTTCTTCACGTGTGACGCGATTCTCCTGATTTTTCCCAGCGCAGGCATATAGAGCCACATTTCATCGCCAGGCAGGGATAAAAATCCGACGCCTTTTACGTCGGCAGGTTTTAAAAATTTAATCAGGCGCTTCCCACCTTCTTTCTGGAACAGCTCTATTTCCCTCTGCTGAACTATGCCCCGCTTGTCAGTGAGCGTCATCGAGAGCCTTGCCACCTGATTGCGATAAGTGAGCGCCTCATCGACTTTTTGCAGCACCTCTTCTGCCGTAATGGCAAACAATATCCCTGAATTTATAATAATTATACCCACCATCAAAGCAACAACTTTTTTAATTATATCCACTGTAACCTCCTTCAAAATGAAGTATCAAGTATCAAGTGTCAGAGTAGTTTAGATGAGGAAGTTTTTAGACTATGATACTTTGACACTCTGACCCTTTGACACAGTTGTCCTTACATATCTCCCTTAACTTTTCCCTTAATTAAAATTAGAATAGGAAATATTATCAGTGCACCCATTGAAGAGAATCCCATTGCCATTGCAATGAGTATTCCGAAAGTCCCCAGCATTTTAAAAGTGGAAAAAATAAGTACCAGGAATCCCACTCCAACAGCAATTGCGTTGAAGAGTATGGGAGTTCCGACAGAGTTTATCGCGATTTCTGCTCCCTTGCTTCTGGTCGCTCCCTTTTTGCGTTCCTCCTTGTATCTTGCAAAAAAATGACAGGAGTAGTCAATGCCTATGCCTATGGCAATGCTTCCTGACATTGTATTTGCCATGTCGAGGGGGATGTTAAACCAGCCCATAATTCCGAGTATGCTTATTACCGTTACAAAAATAGGCGTGAGAGTAAACGTGCCGCTCGTTGCAGTCCTGTATATAAGGGTAATGATTAGCAGCACGCTTATGAATGAAAAAATCAGGCTTGAATACTGGTTCGAAATGAGAAGTTTCTGCACTTCGTAAATTATAAAAGGGGAGCCGGTTATCATCACTTCGACTTCTGGACCAAAGCACCTTTTAGCGGTTTCCTCGGTTTCTTTTATGATTTTCTTGAGTATTTTAGTGCGCGCACTGGAGACACGGGCAGTTATGTGTGCCTCCCTGTAATCGGGGGTAATAAGATTGTTGAGAAAGGAAGAACCGCCCATTGTCAGTAACAGCATATACTGTGCAGACGCTTCTCTTGTCGGCGGGATTTTCTCGTATGCAGGATTCCCTTCATTAAGGGCTTTGTTTGCATCCTTGAGCACGTCTGCAATGGAATTCGGGTAATTGACGTGCTCTATCTTTTTTATTTCTTCTTCAAACTTTTCAATCTGTTTCAGGACAGCAGGGTCCAGGATATCTCCTTTCACAACGACGTCGAAGGTGAGCGCTCCTCCAAACTTTTCGTCCACAATGTTATGCGCGGTTCTTACGCCGCTCCCTTCCTTAAAATACTGGATGAAATTGCTTTCGGTTTCAATACGCGGGATTGCTATTGCAAATATGGCTACGAGAACGATTGCTAAAATAAGGATGAAAGCTTTCTGTTTTGCAACGCCCTGCGAAAGAATTCTTAAAAACCCTGCAAAGAACTGATGTCCATTTCCTGTTTTAGAGTCCGTTTTAAATTTTGGTTTTGGAAACCATAATAAAAGAATCGGGACAAGAGTCAGCGCAAACAGAAATGAGAGTATGACGCCGAACGCAGATGCAAGTCCGAATATTTTTATCGGGCGCAAGGCAGTAAAGAAGTTAGATACAAATCCGAATGCGGTGGTGATTGCCGCAAGAAAAACAGGGATTCCGGTATTCGAAATTGATTTTACGATGGCGTCTTTTTTATCAACCCCCAGAGCGATTTCCTCTTCGTACCTTGCTATTATGTGAAGGGCATAAGCAGTACCCACACTGAAAAGAATCACTGGAAGTATGGTCGTAATCATTGTCAGCGGTTCGTTTAAAAACGCAATCAAGCCCAGAGTCCACATGGTGCTCAGTCCCACAGTAAGGAGGGGCAGGAAAACGCCTGAAAAACTCCTGAAACTGAGATAAAGGATAACAATGATAATGAGGGCGGTTATTGGCAGAAGGATGCGCAGGTCAGTGATAAGGTAATCCTGGATAATCTTTGTTATATACGGAGGACCTATTAAATAAATTTTTTCAGGTCCCTTAATTTCTGCCACTATTTTTTCAGCTTCTGTTGCAACTTCTGCTTCACTTGCCTTGGGAGCGAGGCGTGCAATGATGATTGTGTATCTCGAATCCGGCGAGACAAAAATCCCTTTGTATCTTTTGTCTGAAAGGAGATACTTTTTGAAGGATTCGATTTCTTTTTTTGTCTGCGGAACGCGGTCAACAATGGGGTTTACCTCGATTCCCATCTCCACGCCTTTTATTTCGTCCATCTTTGTGATGCTCAATACTTCTGAAATGTCCGGTAGCCCCTTGAATTTTACAGAGATATCGTCTATCTTCTGAAGGGTAGAAGGATTAAAGATGTCCTCGTTTTCCACGAGTGCAATGATGTAATCTGCACCCCCGAATTTTTCGTTCACGTCTTCAATTGCCCTGACCGCCTCAGAATTCATTGGTAGCATTGTCCTGATTTCAGAATCAATACGCAGTCGCGGGAAAAACATCAGGGAAAGAACGGTTATGGCAATGATGAAAGCAAGTATTTTTTTGGGATGAGCCATTACCAATTTTACAAGTTTTTTTAGCATTTTTTATTCCTTTCTTTCGCAATATTTACGTTATGAAAATAATTTTGGAAAAATTATCCGGGAATTTCAGGGTTTGGGGGAACCTGAACCTGAAAAATGCGTGAAAAATACATTTTTAGGTGATAATATCGTCGGGAAAGGCTATTTGAAATTAAAAAAATCTTAGCAAATTTTTAAAATTTCATATTTGTTTCATTTTGTCAATC
>Ga0066637_10002100_pt1 | contig 13233 bp, 7 predicted proteins | sample CryGeyCG2014_020_FD_62737 | JGI IMG/M metagenome (GOLD analysis project Ga0066637, IMG submission 62737) | Groundwater microbial communities from aquifer - Crystal Geyser CG08_land_8/20/14_0.20 | ecosystem: Environmental > Aquatic > Deep subsurface > Groundwater | place: USA: Utah: Grand County...
TTTCTCCTGCTTTGGCGCAGGGAAGTTCTGCTGGCTTTTGGAATCCCTCCCCTTCCATTAGGCATTTTCCATCAATACATTTAAATCTTGGGCATATGGTTCCTTCGGCGCATCTTGGTTGCGGGCAGGATAAATCAGATGCGCATTCCATAAATTCAGGCATTGTTGATGGTATCATACCGCCTGGCATTCCGGGCATGGGAGGCATAGGAAATGGTTTTTGCTCTCCTTGGCAGGAGCCCTTAGAAGCAATTTCTATGTTGGCGCACTTTGCCTCGCAGGCATTGCCGTAGGTTCTTCCATCTTTGCCGCAGACCGGGTCCCAAATCATAATGCAAGCGCAACCCCCAGCGGTCGGCGTCTGCCCGCCGGCTTGCGTTTGGTCGCTTGGAAATGGCATCATCGGTTGAAGAATTTGCTCTTGGGGTAAAAATTCAATTCTGAATTCTCCGGGCAGGGGAATTCGGTCATTTCTAAATTCTTGTTCAAATTTTGTTTCCAAAACCTCTCTTTTTTGGTCGGTTTGGTTGAAGAATTTTTCTTCAAAAATTATTCTTTCAGTATCTTGTTTTTCAAACATTTCTCGGCGCAATCCAATTTCTTTGATTATCCGGCGGGCATTGTTTGCCTCACCGAAGGCGGCGGTTGCCATGCCAAAGGCCTCGCCGAAAAGTTCATTTTCAATAGCGACTTGGCTAACATTGATTTTTTTCTGGGCATTGGTAAGCAATACTCTATAGGGAGAGCGCTGGGTAATTTCGTTTTTGGTTTTATCATCAAGACCGGAAAATTCGTTTTCAGCCGCCACAATTTCCTGTTTTGCTTTCTCAATTTGTTCAGTGGCCTTTTCTTTGGTTATCTCCCCTTGAAATATTTCCTGACGCACGTCAATTTTTTTGAATATTTCCGGATTGCGATTTTCCAGTTCTTTTTTGATTGTTTCTTCTTGTTCCATCGTTTGTTTTAACAATTGGAGTTTGGCGGCATCCTCGGTATTCCCAATTCTAGTTGCCAATTTATTCACTTGCTCTTTCAAAATTTCTGTTATCATGGTCGGGGGCAATCCAAACTTTTTTATAATTTCAATGTCTTGGGGCATGTCACCGGCCAATTTTTCAAATTTCATTTTTCTTTCTTCCATATCTTGAGCTTGGGCAATATCTATTTTCATTTCCTGCATTGCCGTGTCCTTTATTTCATTCCAGAATTCTTTTTTGTCTTCAGGAATGAGATTGTCCATTTCTTTAAACATCGCAAATTGTTTAACATCGTGGAATTCCCCAGCCCTTTTTAGAAGTTCGTCCATTTTTTCCGGGGTGTCGGTTTTTTCAACCTCTTCTTTAAAATTTTTCATCGCCTGATTTTTAATTTCCAGAATTTTATCAATAGTTTCCGGGGAAAGATTGTTTTCAAGCTCATTAATGATTCTTAAATCTTCCATTTGTCCGCTCCCGAGAGGCTGCAAAAATCCTTCTTTTTGTTTGTCGGTTCCCAGTTCCCGCATTCTTTTATCGATTCGTTCAAACGCTCTTTCTTTGGCTTTTTCCATTTCTTCTCGGATAATGTCGGGAATCTCATTGGTTTCAAATTCATTAATGATTTCTACGTGCCTGATTTCGTTTCCGCCAAGATTTTTGACATAATCGTCAAATTTTCCCCTATCTTCCAGGGACATCTTTTCCATATCTCCCCGAAGTTTTTTAAAGGTGCTTTCTTGAGCTTTTTGAATAGCCGCTTTGGCTGGTCCGGGAACCTTTTCTTCAATGTCTTTTAAGACTTCCAGGTTTTTAAAATTTTTAAATTGGCCGCCAGATTGAGCTTCAATATTTTCAACCAATTTGTTCTGAATGGTTTCTGGCAAAGCTACTTTGAGGGCGATGTCGGAGAATTTAGCCAGATTATCTTCTTTGACATCCTTAATCTTATTATAAATATTTGAGGGTAAGTCTTTTTCCAATTCGCCGATTATTTTTTGCTGCTTGATGTTTTGGTCAATAAATTTATCCAAGAATTTTTCAACATTTTGATTGTCTTGAGCGTCCCCTTTGATTTTTTCAACCTCAATTTTTAATCGGTCGGTTTCTGTCTTGTAATTATCAAGAGCTTTGTTGAGAGTGTCGGGATTGTCGGTTTTTTCGGCTAATTTTTGGGCTTCAACAATTCTTTCATTGGTAAATTGTAATTTTAATTCAGCTTTTTTTACCGGGTCCCGGGTAAAAAAACTCTGTATTCCCCGGCCAAGGTTTTTAAAAGCATAAAGAGGGCTGTCCGGCAAAATTGTTTGGGCGTCGACTCCCAAATCTTCTGGTTTGATGTTTTCGTCGGCCTGAACCATCTGGTTGATGTCTGGCGGAGGGGCAGTAGTCGTTGTCTGGTCGTCTTGGGCAAATGCAACCCCGCCCAATATCAATAAACAAAACAGAGGAATAAATAATTTAAATTTGGGCATAGTTTTGTCACAGAACAGACGCAGAACTTTGCGCAGAACAGACGCAGAACCGTTAAAATAAAATTTTAAGTTTGGCGTCAGTTCGGCGTATTGTTTGGCGTCAGTTTGGCGGTTACTCCATCTTTATTATACCGCATTTTACCTCAAACAAAAATCGCCCTTCAATAAATTTAGGGCGAACCAACCTTATCGGCAAGCATTTAATTTTTAATTTTTGATATTTAATTTTTGATTTTAGCGAAGCCCGGCTAAGCTGGGCGAAGCGCTTAGTGTATTGTTCCTTTTTTCTCTCTGGCGAATTGCCGCCAATCCTGAACAAACTCAACAAACGTGTTAAACGGAACCTCAAATATAAGATTTGAGAAAACGATAAGCAGGTTTATTTTGGAAAATTCCCGAGACAGCCATTTTCCCGCTTTGATAATGGGCAGGCCAAAGAAATCTATGATAAAAGCCCGAATGCCCTCTCTTTCTTCTCCAACCTTTAATTCTCTTGACCATTCTTTGATGCGAAGCCCGGAGAAGCTGATGAGACACAAGAAAATAAAGAAGATTATTATTGAGAGGAAACTAAATTCCAACTTGCCGAGTCCGACAAATATTCCCCCGAAACTTACAATATAGGTCAGTATATAGATAAGTCCCAGGAGATAATTCAGAAACCAGCCTCTTTTCCTTGGAAGTCTAATTTCTTTTTTTGTCTTTTCTTTTCCCTGGTAGACAATTCTCATTGTTTCAAGCAGGGTAATTTCCTGATTTTCTCTTTTTGGCGCCTTGATTGACCTGACGATTAGATACATCAATATCACCGGAAAAGCCAAATTAAAACCGAGGGTCTTCATGGAAAAATGGTGGACAACGTAGGCGTCAAATGGAATTTCTATGGCAACGGCCAAAAGAACCTTGCTTAAAAAAATAGATACTACGCTTCTAAAGCCGGACCTTGTAAGTTTGGTTTTACAGATCTTATATCTTTCTTCATAGGCCATCCTAAGGGTGGTTTCGAGCGCTTCCGGGTTTTGAACGATTTCTTCAATTTTACCGATATTTTCCTGGACAACGTCATTAAAAATCAGGAAGGGAGCCGAGTAGCCGACAGTATAATGATAGAATTCCTGGCTAAGCGGATATTTCAGTTGCTCCTCCAGCTCTTTTTTGATTTTTAAGATGTTTTGAACAATTTCCGGCAGGCTTGACGGTTCAAGACTTCGCCATTTTGGATAGAAAAATTTTAAAAGCCTGAAATAGAGAAGGCTTTCGTCAGCTTTCAACAGAGATTTCTGAAGGGCGATAAAAAGCTGGGCATTTTTAAATTCGGGGGTCATTTTTTCGGCGAAAGAAGAGATTTTTCCAGTAACAAATATTTTTTCCTTTAGTATCCCAAACGCGTAGTTAAACAGCATCTCCTGGACAATCGGGGGAACCAGCCTTTCTTCCACTTCGCAGGCGGCCAGTTTTATAAGCCATGGCCGGATGTCTTCTTTTTCGTCTTTTGTGGTCTCCGGCGGCATATTTTCAATTATAAATATGTATTTTTCCAACACAAATCCCACTTCGTCTATTTCTGCTTCGGGAATACTCTCATTCGGGAAATAATTGGCCCGAATTAGTTCTTCAATTAATCCCTTTGAAAGAAGGTGGGGCTCTTTTGTGAAAAAGAGCCTTCTTTTCAGCATTCTTTCAATGGCGTTTTTCCTTAAAAGATGTTCTTCCTGATAATCTATAACCTGACGGATTTTTTCGTAAACCGAAGCCAGGCGGCTCGCGACATAGTCCACTTTGATTTTGGGAACCTCTTTTTTTTCTTTTGAGGTTTGAAGGTAGTTTTTATTGCTGATTATGAAGTTTTTGGCTTGTTCGTTGAGTGTCATTTTTTATGCTCTTGTTCAATTATAACATTTTTTATGAATTTACTTAATTTAATCTCGCCAATATCGTTTCCTTTGGTTCTCGCCCTAATAGATTTGGCCTTTTCTTCTTTGTCTCCGACAACGAGCAAATACGGAATTTTCTGGATTTCCCCCTCTCTTATTTTTTTAGAAACTGTCTCGTTTTCATCCTTAACTTTAGCTCGTAAGTTGTAAGCTGTAAGTTGTTGGTTGACTGTGTTTGCGTATTTTTTATGCTGGGAGCCAACCGGGATTATCCAGATTTGTTCTGGAGCGAGCCAGAGTGGCAGGGCGCCGGCATAATGTTCCAGCATCACGCCCGTAAATCTTTCAAGGGAGCCCAGAAGAGCTCGGTGAATCATAATCGGCTGTTCCTTGCGTCCGTTTTCATCAATATAAAAAATATTGAATTTTTCCGGCAAATTAAAATCAACTTGGATTGTGGTGCACTGCCAGATTCTATCCAGGGAATCTTTTATTTTAATATCAATTTTGGGGCCATAAAAAACTCCCTCGCCAGGGTCAATTTCGTATTTAAGGCTGACTTTTTCCAGGGCGTATTTTAAGGAATTAGTGGCTTTTTCCCAATTTTTTGGAGTTCCAATATATTTTTTTGGCCTTGTTGAAAGATAAACCTGATAGTTCTTGAATCCAAAAATTTTGAGCAATCTCAGGCCAAATTTCAAGGTTTTTATTAGTTCTTCGGCAAGTTGATTTGGAGTACAAAAAGTATGGGCATCGTCCTGGGTAAACCCTCGCACTCTTACGAGGCCATGCAAAACTCCCGACCTTTCGTAACGATAAACCGTTCCAAGTTCTGCCAGTCTCACTGGCAAATTTTTATAACTTCTGATTTTGGTTTTATAAATTTTCAGATGAAAGGGGCAATTCATTGGCTTTAGAAAATATTTCTCCTCTTCAATTTCAATGGGGGAGTACATATTTTCGCGGTAAAAATCAAGATGTCCTGATGTTCGGAAAAGATTAATCTTGCCAATATGAGGGGTTTTGACCAGTTCATAACCCGAAGCCAGATGCTCTTTAATCCAAAAATCCTGAATAATTTGCAAAAGCAGAGCGCCTTTTGGATGCCATAAAGGAAGTCCGGCGCCAACTTCATCATCAAAGCTGAATAAATCTAATTTTTGACCGATGATTCGATGGTCTCTTTTTTCGGCTTCTGCCTGCCGGAAGAGATAGTCGTTAAGCTCTTTTTTGGTTTTGAATGCCACGCCGTAAATTCGGGTGAGCATTTTATTTTTTTCAGAACCTCTCCAATAAGCGCCGGCGATTTTTGTAAGTTTGAAAGCGTCTGCCGAGATTTCTTTGGTGGATTTTATGTGAGGGCCTCTACATAAATCAATAAATTTTCCGCATTGATAAATAGATAATTTTTGGAGGTTCAACCTCCCGAGATTGCGTTTAATTTCAGGAGGTTGAACCTCCTCTTTTTGGATTTCTTTTATCAGCTCCAATTTATATTGCTGATTTTTGAAGATATTTTTTGCTTCTTTCTTTAAAACCGCTTTCTTTTTAAAATCAATATTATTTTTAATTAACTCTCTCATTTTCTTTTCAATTCTCGGCAAATCTTCAGGAGTTATCCGCGTTAATCCGCGTTGTAATCTGCGTCTATCCGCTTCTACAAAATCGAAATCATAGTAGAATCCGTTTTCAATTGCCGGCCCAATGCCAAAACGCGTACAGGGATATAATTCTTGTACTGCATAGGCAAGTATATGCGCCAAAGAATGACGCATGGTGCTAATTTCCATGGTTTTAAAACTCTAATTTCTAAATTTCAACCTGCCCCGTACCGTGCCGGTAATGACTAAATTTTAGAAATTTGAACATTGGGATTTAATTGGCCATTGGTAATTGGTAATTGGTCATTTTCGGTAATGAGTTCTTCAATCCGGTCGCAGAGTAATTTTGGGGTGCCGTCTTTATCAGAAATTGTTCCTTCGCAAAATACGATTTTATTAACCTGGAACAGGGTTGGATGTTCTTCCAGGAGTCTCGGGAAAATAAGGGTTTCAATTCGGTCCGTTAAATCTTCAAGTTCAAGGAAGAGCATTGGTTTGCCGGTCCTTGTAATAATTTTTTTAATTTTGGTTATAACGCCGGCAATCCTGACTTTTCTTCTTTGGAAGATTTTGTTTTCCGAAAAAGCCAGATTAATTTCTTTGATTTTTAAAGTGATTTTTTCAAGCATTTTTTCATACTCTTTGAGGGGATGGTCGGAAATATAAAGCCCCAGCAACTCTTTTTCCCAGCTTAATTTTTCTTCTTTGGTTATGGTGAAAGACGAGCTTTCTATTTTAAGGGTAGAGGAAAATTTAACATGAGAGCCGCTAAAAAGACTGATTTGGCCGTTCCTTCTGTTGTTTTTCATTTCTTTGGAATATCCAAGGATTTTGTCAATTGAAGACAAAAGTCTCGTTCTCTCTTCCAATTTGTCAAACGCCCCGGCCCTTATCAGGCTTTCCAGCGATTTTTTATTTAAGTCCTGGGAATCCACTTTTTCTATAACATCGGCAATTGATTTAAACTGTCCTTCTTTCTCGCGCGCTTTAATGATTGTCCTGACGACATTGTTCCCCACGTTTTTGATTGTCGCAAGGCCGAAACGGATTTTGTTTCCTTCAAGCGGAGTAAAGTATTCATCGCTTTCATTGATATCGGGCGGAAGAACTTCAAGTCCCATTCTTTTGCATTCATCAACCAAAAATCCCACGCGTTCAATATCTTTTCCCTCGGCGGAGAGCAGGGCCGCCATAAATTCTACCGGCCAGTGAGCCTTGAGGTAGGCGGTTTGGTAGCCGATAAGGGCATAGCAGGAGGCATGGGCGCGATTAAAGGCATAGCCGGCGAACGGTTCAATAAACTGGAAGATTCTCTCGGCTGTTGCCTTGTGAACATTATTTTTAACTGCTCCTTCAATAAATTTTTTATGAAGTTCGGGAAGTAAGGCCTTGATTTTTTTGCCCATCGCTTTTCTCAAAAAATCAGCTTCGCCGAGGGTGAATCCGGCGATTTCTCTGGCAATTTTTAAAACCTGTTCTTGAAAAACGGCAATTCCGTAGGTTTCTTTTAAAATTGGCTCAAGCTTCGGATGCAAATATTCGACTTTTTCTCTGCCGTGTTTTCTGGCAATGTATTGGGGTATAAGTTCAATTGGGCCGGGCCGGAACAGGGCGACCATGGCGACCAAATCGGTAAATGCGGTTGGCTTAAGCTCTCTTAAATTTTTTTTCATCCCCTGCGATTCGTATTGAAAAAGTCCCGTTGTTTCGGCTTTCTGAAAAAGCTTGAAGGTTTTTTGGTCGTTGAGGGGAATATTTTCAATGTCAATTTTTTCCCCCCGGATTTTTTTAATAAGGCTCAGCGAATTTTCAATAATAGTCAGGTTCCGCAATCCAAGAAGATCTATTTTTAGAAGACCCATATCTTCGATGGAGTGCATCTCATATTGGGTGATGATGGTTTCGTCGTCTCGCGAAGCGCGCTGGAGAGGAACGTATTCATCAAGCGGATTTTTGGTTATTACCACGCCGCAAGCATGAGTTGAAGCATGCCTTGCCACCCCCTCTAATTTTTTACCAAGATCAATAAGCCGCTGGGCCTCAACGTCATTTTGGTAAAGTTGTTTGAACTCATCAACCTTTTTTAAAGCTTCATCCAGCGAAAAAAACATTGGAATCATTTTGGCAATTTGGTCGCAATAACTGTAAGTGTATCCAAGCGCCCTGCCGACGTCTCTGATAACCTGTCTTGCCGCCATTGTTCCGAAAGTGATGATTCGGGAAACCCTGTCCCGTCCGTATTTTTTAGCAACATAATCCAAAACTTCATCGCGCCTGGTATCGGTAAAATCCAAGTCGAAGTCTGGCAAGCCGGCCGCCCTTTCGGGATTTAAAAATCTTTCAAACATTAAGCCAAATTTTAGAGGATCAATATCGGTGATGTTTAAAAGATAAGAAGCGAGAGAGCCGGCCGCGCTGCCTCTGCCCGGTCCGACAACGATTCCGTTTTGTTTTGCCCAATTAACGAAATCCTGAACAATTAAAAAGTATGGAGCAAACCCTGTTTTTGCTATTATGGACAGCTCGTAATTTAGGCGGTCCATTATTTCTTTTGTTTTTGACAATTTTCTTTTTTCAAGTCCTGCGAGGCAGAGCTTTTCCAGATAACTATCGGTTGTGTAATTTTCCGGAACTTCAAAATATGGCGGTTTGGTTTTGCCGAGGGGAATTTCCACATCGCAGAGTTCTTTTATTTTTTGGGTGTTTTCAATCGCTTCGGACGTCTCTCGGAAAAATTCCGCCATCGCTTCCGGGGAGCGCATTGAAAAATCTTCGCCTTTCATCGTCAGTCTTTCGGGATCGTCTTTTTGCGAATCCGTGTTTATGGCCATTAGAATATCCTGGGCTTCGGCATCCTCGGATTTTAAATAATGGCAGTCGTTTGTGGCGACCAGAGGAATGTTCAGTTTTCTCGCGAGGCGGATTAATCCCTCGTTGACTTTTTTCTGTTCGGGGATGTTCGGATGATATTGAAGTTCAAGATAAAAGCCATCGGGCCCAAAAAGTTCCTGATAAAATTTTGCGAGTTCCTCCGCCTCTTCAAAATTTTTTGCAAGGATGAGCCGGGGAATTTGTCCCTGCAGGCAGGCCGATAGAGCAATGAGCCCCGATGAGTATTGGGAAAGAAGTTCGTTGTCAATCCTCGGTTTATAATAAAAACCTTCAAGTTGGGCCCTGGTTGTGAGTTTGATTAAATTTTTATAACCTTCAAAATTTTTGGCAAGCAAAACCAAATGGAATTTCCGGTCATCAACGTGGGGACGCTTGTCTGTCATTTTTTCAAAAGCAACATAAAATTCCTCTCCGATAATAGGTTTGATTCCGGCGGCCTTCGCTTTTTTGTAAAACTCAATCGCGCCATACATTACTCCATGGTCTGTCAGGGCGACCGAATCCATCCCGAGAGATTTTACGTGATTCAAAATCCCGTCAATCTTTGGAAGCCCATCAAGGAGCGAATAATGGCTGTGAACGTGGAGATGCGTAAATTTCATACTCACTGTTTAAAAAATTTTCGCCAAAGGCGAATCCGCTCGCCTCGCTGAAGCTCTCGCCACGCTTACGCGTTGGCGTAGCGGGCCGGCGAAGCGGGCCTCTGGCGGAAAAATTGGAAATTAAAAATTATTACTGTATTATATCATTTCAAAAAAATCAAGCAAACCCCGTTAGAAGTCTGCCGCCCCATGTTTTTTCCAAAGAGTGTAAGCTTACACTCTTTGGTGAGTGTTTAAACAAATAAAGCAATCACTTGGGCCTTTTATCCTTTTGGCCATCGCAGACTTCTAACGGGGCAAACCTTTTTTATGTTTTTTGACGGAGCAAAAATTTTATAAAAACAGAAAAGTGCCAAATGCTTCAAGCACTGATTGGGGCGTTTAATCTTACGAGGCTTAGCCTCGTAAGATTAACCTCGTAAAAATAAAAAAATCGTGATAAAATGAGAATGTGAATCTCAAATCTTTGCCAAAAAGCGAAAGACCCCGCGAAAAATTCACCCCCCGAAACTTAGTTGACTTCTGTTTCCGATAGTATACACTTTTAGATAACTTTCGGAATCGCTCATTAAACTTTATGTTTAAAAAAGGACATAAACATTCAAAAGGAATAAAGCAAAAAATAAGAGAGGGAAGATTAAAACGAAAAGAAATTTTTGGATATTTAAACTCGCCAGAAACAAGAAAAAAAATTAGCAAAGCAAAAAAAGGAAAGTATTGTAGAGAAAGACATTGGGGTTGGAAAGGTGGAAGAATTAAAACACAAGAGGGATATATTATTGTTTCTTGTCCAACTCATCCAAAAGCAAGTGAGAAAGGATATGTTTATGAACACCGTTTAATAATGGAAAAATTTTTAGGGAGATATTTAGAAAGATGGGAAATTGTTCATCATAAAAATGGAATAAAAAATGATAATCGTTTAGAAAATTTGCAAATAGTTCTTAATATAAAACATCATGGAAACATTAGATGTCCTTATTGCTCAAAAGAATTTTTAATTAAATAATTTGTTAATGATTTTAGTATACCAACGGAAATAACTTCTATGAGCATGAGAAACAACCGCAAAGTTAAAAAGGGATACAAATCAGAGCCAATTATCAGGGGAATAGAAAACCTTCCTTATTTTTCTATTGGCGATTTGGCTGTCTTTGAAAAAAATAAAAATTATCTCAAAATCCTGCTTTTCAGATTGGCAAAAAGAAAAGAAGTCGTCCCCCTCAAGAAGGGATATTATGTTTCAAAAAAATATCTTGATAGTCTTGAAAAGAAAGACCTTTTTAAAGATTATTTAGAATTTATGGCCAGCGCTTTATATTTTCCCTCTTATCTTAGTTTGGAATATGTGCTTTCCGAACACAATGTTTTGACGGAGTTTTATCAGAATTTTACCGCCATAACTAAAAATAAAACAAAAAAGTTTAAAAATGAGCTTGGCGTCTTTGTTTACCACCATCTTAAACGTGAGTTGTTCAGCGGTTTCAACATAATAAAAAAAGACAACCTTTTTATTTACAAAGCGACAAAAGCTAAGGCGCTTTTTGACTTTTTATATTTAAGAAAAAATATTCTCATTAATAAAAAAACAATTGACGAACTGCGATTAAATTTGGACGAATTTACGAAAAAAGATATTGCCGAATTTAAAAAATTTGTGAAACTGGAGGGCTCTAAAAAAATGAAAGAAATTTTTACTGCCCTTTTTAAGAAATAAGACAATGAACGAAACTTTAAACTTTATCAAAAATCTTCTCAGCGAGCATCCGAAATCATCGGCGATTTTTAAAAGAAATCTTATCAAAGAATATTTGCAGGTTTCGGTTTTAGATTTTATTTACACCCATCCGAAATACAGCGATTTGATTTTTTACGGCGGTTCTTGTCTTTCCCATTGTTTTGATTTGCCCCGGCTTTCCGAAGACCTTGATTTTGTTGATATCAAAGATAAAATAAATCTTTCTGAATTAGCCAAAGATTTAGAAAAATTTATAACAAAAGAAACGGGCCTCCGCCCCTTAACCAAAGTCCAGAAATTTAGGATTTATTTAAAATTTCCGATTCTAGGGGAGTTAATATCGGCTAACCGTTCTGAATCAGACATACTCTTGCTTAAAGTTGAGGTTTTTGCCGGCTTCGATTTTTGCCGGGATTACAAAACGGAAGTTAGGCCGTTTTTTAAGTTTAATCGGTCAGTTTTAATCAGAACTTTTGACTTTCCGACCTTAATGGCAACAAAAATCAGGGCGATTTTATTAAGAAAATGGGAAAAGACCGATAAAAAAGGAAAAACTCTGGTAAAAGTAAAGGGCAGGGACTATTTTGATTTAATGTGGTATTTGGAGAAGGGAATAAAGCCAAATTTAAAATGCCTTAAAGCATTTAAAAATATAGAAGAATTAAAAGAAAAACTTTTAAAAATTGTTGAAAAAATTGACAGTCGAAGCATTGTGCTTGATCTGGAAAACTTGATTGAAGACACAAACTTCGTTATCAATTTGGGCAAAAACATCAGGGGAATCCTCAAAAGGAACATTGAAGAGAAATTAAAATAATATGAAAATAAAAGACCTGTCAAAAATTGATAGGCCGCGAGAAAAGTTAATTTTTAAAGGCCATCAAAATTTAATAAATTTATTATTATGAAAAAGAAAAAATTACAAAGAGATAAAACTCAACAAAAGTGGCGACATCCGGGTGGCAAATTACGAGAAAAAGGAGCAGATGTTCTAACAGATGTCGAGCTTTTAGCTATTTTAATTTCAACGGGCATAAAAAATAAATCATCAGAACAAATTGCCCAAGAACTTTTAGAAAAATTTAATTCTTTTAAGGGGTTAGCCAATCAACCACTTAAAAAGCTTTTATCAGTCAAAGGTTTGGGCGATGTGAAAATTATCCGTATTGCCGCTGCTTTTGAAATCGCAAAAAGAATAGTCAAAGAGATAAAAGACCATGAAGAATAAAAAATTAGGAAAAATTGAATCTGATACAGAAACAAGAATTTCAAGCCCTTTTGATGCTTCGGCGCACAAAACAGAGCGCTCTGGCGTTGCTGTGCTAATGCACTGGATGAGGGATATTATCCAAAAGAACAATATAGACCTTGGTTTGCCAGATGTGGAAACAGGCGGTTCTGATACCAAATTTCCCGACACGGTTATTTATAAAACAAGAAGAAGCCAAGACATTCTTTGTGTAATGGAATTTAAGCCGCCATATTTTGATCCTTTCGATGAAAAAGAATTAAAAATACCAGCATGGGAAAAAGCAAGAAATAGGAAGTCAAAATATTTTACCACCTCAAATTTTAAAGAACTTATTCTTTGGAATACAGAAAGAGTTAATGCGCAAGAACCCGAAGAAAAACAAATAGTTAATAGATATCATTTGTCCGAAATAAATGATTTGGATTTTGTTGAAGATATAAGATATAGAAATAATATTATCCTTAATCTTGATAAGTTTCTTAGAGAGCTTTATGAGATATCTACCGGTATAAAAGCAGAACCAAGAATAGCAATAGATGAGTTTCTTATCTGGCGGCTACAAGATACAATTAAAAAATTAGCTTATTATTATCAAGAAATAATTTATAATCAAGTGCATAAAGATAGTGGGTTTGCCAAAGATTTGAGAAAATGGTTTACAGATCAGGGCTGGAGTTTCGCTTGGCAAGATAATGATTTCGATAAAGCAGCTCGCCAAACCGCCTACCTCTTAGTTAATAAAATTCTTTTTTACAACGCCTTGCAAATAAAACAACAACAAAAACTTGCACCACTTGAAATACCCCAAAGTTTATTTAAGGGTTC
>Ga0066637_10002106_pt1 | contig 13208 bp, 21 predicted proteins | sample CryGeyCG2014_020_FD_62737 | JGI IMG/M metagenome (GOLD analysis project Ga0066637, IMG submission 62737) | Groundwater microbial communities from aquifer - Crystal Geyser CG08_land_8/20/14_0.20 | ecosystem: Environmental > Aquatic > Deep subsurface > Groundwater | place: USA: Utah: Grand County...
CAAATGAAGTTTTAACCATTTTTCGCGCATATTCATTTTGCAATGAGAGCATATGTTGTTGTTTTTCATATACTCTAATTTTAACCGCTTTGCTGAATATGTGCGTGGATAATACCACAAGTACTTGACAGCATTCCCCAGCCATGCTATTATTGCTAATCAAGTATTCGCTGGTTTTAAGCCGCACTTCAGAAAGTCATACAGGCAAGACAGAAAAATGTGTTGTCGCGAAGATTAAGTGAGCTAAAACCCGAGCAGTATCAGTTTTTCAAAGATGAGTTAATAGCGCAGTATACGTCCAACCCAAATCATTGAGCGGTTAATAGGATTCTCGGCGTCACTCATCAGAAGTAAATTGGAACCCTTAAACAGGGTTTTTTGATTTACTCCCACATCCAGGCGATTTTTTGGTTGAAAATAAAAAAGTCTCCTATTAATTCTTGCGCGATTCTTGCGCGATTATAGAATTGGCTAGCTACTTGACAGCCGTATGCTGATAGCATACAGTTGTATGTAGATAACATACAAGCAGGTATAAGATGATTATTAAACTAACTAAAAATCAATCTCTAGTCCTAAGTATTTTTTTTGCTAATCCGGATAAAACTTTTTATTTACGTGAGCTTGGTCGAATGTTAAAGAAAGAGCCGGGAGTTTTTCAAAAAGATATCAACAATCTGGAATCAGAAGGAATTTTAAAAAGCACCTTTAAAGGTAAAAGCCGCTTTTTTAAATTAAATAAAAATTATCCCTTATATCAAGAAATTAAGGGGATTATAAAAAAGACGATTGGTCTGGAAAAAACCATTGAGCAATATCTTGAGAAAATTCCTGATATAAAAAAAGTTTTTATTTATGGGTCATTTGCTCAGGGAACGGCCGATAATTTCAGCGATATTGATTTGATAATAATTGGTAACCCACCGGAAAGTAAACTTGATAGTGTCTTAAGAAGTTTAGAAAAACAGTTTAATCGGGAAATTAATTACACTCTTTATCGTCCGTCTGAATTTGAAAGGAAAAAGCAATCAAATCCTTTTCTGAGAGAAATTTTGAGTCATAAAATGATTGATATTATAAAATAATGAAAAGATTTAAGACCCAGGATATTAGTTTCAGCAATATCGTAAAATTTTTCAATAGCGCCGTTAAAAAATTCAGCAAAGCTAAGCGAGTCTTATCCTTAGATGAAGAAACGGCTTATCAAATGTTTTATGAAGCGATGCTTAAGGCCTCGTTGGCGCTAATGCTGAGTTACGGAATTAGGCCGCGTAGTTTACCTGGTCATCATGTCAATATTATCGAGTTTAACGCTAAAAAATTGGGTCCTCAATATGATCAAATTATGAATACTTTTGACAAAATGCGGCGTAAGCGCAATAGGGTAATTTATGAAGCCGATATGGAAATAACAGAAAGCGAGGCTAAAAACGCTCGTAAGACTGCCGAGAAATATTTGTTGATAATTAAAAAACATATCAATTCGAACAACCCTCAACTTAATCTAAAATTTTAAACGTCTTAGTGACCTATGTTGAAATTAACACCCGCCTCCCCGGAATTGAAAATTGAAAATTAGCCCCCCACACCAATAACTTATGATATAATCATACTATGTATTATCTCTACTTATTAAAAAGCAAAAAAGACAAGAGGCTATATATCGGCTTTACCAATAATCTTAAAAGAAGACTGAAGCAACATAATAGGGGTGAAGTAATTTCTACTAAGGGACGCCGCCCATTAGAGCTCGTCTATTATGAAGCATATTCATCAAAGAAGGATGCGATGAAAAGAGAAAAGAATTTAAAACTCTTTTCCAAAGCTTATTACGGCCTTAAAAGAAGACTAATTGATACTTTACACTAAAAGAAATTTAAAAAAAATATTGGTGTGGGGAGGATTGATTTTGGGGAAGAAAAGGGGTAACCTTAAAATAAGATGCCAAAATTAATCTATATTTCACATCCGATTTCGGGGAACGTGGATGAAAACGTAAGAGATATTTTACGTATCTGTAAAAAAATTCATACAAAAAATATTATTCCTTTTGCCCCTTATCTGGTTGCAGTCCAATATCTTGATGATAAAATCTCAAGAGAAAGAAAACTGGGTATTCAAGCTGGCTTTGAATGTTTTTCCCGAAAAGCAATGGATGAACTGTGGCTTTGTGGAGATAAGATTTCTAAAGGAATGAAAGAAGAAATAAAATTGGCAATTAAATATAAAATACCGATTAAGTGCTACAATAAAAAATTGAAATCTGAATTTAATAAAATTAAATCTAACCTATGAATAATATTAAGGAACTGATTGAAAAAATAAAAAAAATGTCATCCAGCGAACCCTTGCGCGATTATAAAATTGGCGTTATCACACTTGCGCTTATATTTTGTATAGCATATAATTGAACTGGAAGTAAGGTTAAAACTAACATTCAGTTCAAAAATGGATAAAAAAGCCAAAAAAGGGGAATATTTAGATATATTATTGAGATCAAAAAAGACTATCTTTTCAACAGAAGATGTAGCTTTATTGTGGGGCGAAGAAAACGAAGGCGCTGCCAGAGTAAGATTGAGCTATTATGTTAAAAACGGAAAGTTGATTCGTATCCGCCGTGGTTTATACGCTAAAGACGACCACTATGATCGTTTTGAATTAGCGACCAGAATCTACACTCCTTCGTATATTAGTTTTGAAACTGTCTTGACCCGCTCCGGAATTAATTTTCAGTATTACAGTACTATTTTTGTGGCTTCATATGTTAGTAGAGAAATAGAAATAGCTGGTCAGAAAATTACCTTTGTCCGAATGAAGAATTATGTTTTGTCTAATACCGCCGGTATTGAGCATAAAACAGGCTATGCTATCGCTACCAAGGAAAGAGCTTTTTTGGACAGAATTTATGTAAGCAAGGATTACCACTTTGATCATTTGGACCCCTTGGACTGGGACAAGGTTTTTCAGATTTTGCCTGCTTATAACAATAAAAGAATAATTAAGAAGGTTAATGAATATTTTAAGCATTATAAAGACGCTAAATAGTTTCTTATGACCTTAGATTACTCAAAGCACAAAAATATCCAGCTTCAGATTCTTAAAGAAATCTATACTGATACGGCGATTGCCCCTTATCTTGGTTTTAAGGGTGGTACCGCCGCTCTTTTATTTTATGATTTAGAACGTAAATCAGTTGATCTCGATTTTGATCTTTTAGAGGAAAACAAAAAGAATCAAGTATTTGAAAAAATCTTAAAAATTGCTCAAGGATACGGAGAAATAAAGGAGTCACGCATCAAACGTTATAACTTAATCATCATTCTTTCCTATGATCTTAAGGCTCAGAACATAAAGATTGAAGTAAATCGGCGGGAGTTTGGCTCTCGCTATGAACTTGCGACCTTACTTGGCATTTCTATGCTGGTGATGGTAAAAGAAGACATGTTTGCCCATAAGTTAATGACCATGTCCGAACGGGTCGGCAAGACCAGCCGGGACATTTTTGATGTCTATTTTTTTGCTAAAAATAACTGGCCCATTAATAAAAATATTATAGAAAAAAGAGCTGGCTTCTCATATGATAAGTTAGTGGAAAAATGCGTCGAACTACTGGAAAAGATGAATAATCGAAAAATTTTAGATGGCCTCGGCGAGTTTTTAACCGAAAACCAAAAAGATTGGGCCAGAACTAAACTTAGAGAGGAAACTATTTTTTTGCTCAAGGCCAGATTGGAGAGCGAAAAATAGAAAAATTTGGATAAAAAATTGAAAGATAAATTAAATAAAATTAAATCTAGCCTATGAGTGAGATACAAGAACTAATCGAAAAAATAAAAAATTGGAACCCTTAAACAGAGGGTTTTTTGATTTGGGGAATGCGGAGTGCGAGGTGCGTTTCGGAGTGCGGAAAATGGAGTGGGTCTCAAAACCCTCACTCCCCACTCCTCATTCCTTAACCCACATCTCACTCCTCACTCCCCATTCCGCATTAGTATTGACTCCTAAATTAAATCGTAGTAATATTATTCTATTGGGCGTCCTCTTTTGAGGGCGCTTTTTATTGTCCCCACACCTTAATAAGTGGATTGATTTTTGGGCTAAAAAAAGGTAGTATAGAGGTATGGACGAAATACAGCAGTTGAAAAATGAGATAGCGGAAATTAAAAAGCGCAATGCCCGGGTAGAGGCGGATAAGGCCTGGGAAACAAGTTTATTTCGCAAAATCCTGATTGCGGTTTTAACTTACATTGTCATCGTCATTTTTTTCTTTTTTGCCAAACTTTCCAAACCCTTTGTCAACGCAATTGTTCCGACCGTTGGTTTTATGCTTTCCACCCTTTCGGTGCCGATTTTTAAAAAGTTTTGGTTGAAAGGGCAGAAAAAAAGAATAATAAATATTATGGGTGTTCAAATAACCTATTTTGTCCACGGCACCACCACTGATAATGAAAAGGGGATTGCCACTGGTTGTAATCAGGGTGAATTATCAGAGGCTGGCATAAAGCAGTCAAAAGAACTTGGTAAAAAAATTGCCGGTAGAAATTTTGATGCAATATTTTGTTCAAACTTAAAGCGTGCCGTTGATTCAGCACAACTCGTTTTTGGTGGTAAATATAAAATTACTCAGAATGAAAAGCTACGCGAAGTAAATTATGGCGATTGGAATGGTAAGAAAAATACCTTTAAGGATAAATTGGAAAAATTTATTGGCCGACCTTTTCCTAACGGGGAAAGCTACCAAGATGTTGAGAAAAGGATGCGTGAATTTATTCTTTCAGTATCGCAGAGTTATAATAATATGCACGTTGCTATTGTTGCGCATCAAGCTCCTCAACTAGCCCTTGAAGTAATAGCTAATCAGAAAACCTGGAAAGAGGCGATTGATCAGGATTGGAGGAAAAAAAACAAGTGGCAGCCGGGGTGGGAATATAAGATAGATTGATTTAGCAAAAAAACGAACCGCCTCAAAAAGGCGGTTTTTTGTATAGGTTTAAATTTCATTAATGTATAGGTTATTATAGAAAAATGGCTTTTTTGATAACTTTGTAAAGATTACTTATTTTGACAAACTTTATAAAGTTTGATACTATATCAGTATAAACCTAAAAAACATGACTATTCAAGAGAAACTGCGAATTATCCAGCAAACGACCGGTTTGACCCAGACCAAGCTGGCCGATCGTTTTGGCGTGTCTTTTGTTGCTTTCAACAGCTGGTGGACCGGCAAATCCACCCCCCGGCCGAAAATGCTCTCGGCCATCGATGAGTTTTTTAAAGATGTGACCGGACAGAAAATAATTCCGGCTGAGCAACTGACTGCCAAAAAACAAGTGCTGGCTAAAAAATCCCAAGAGTATAAAAGCGTTATAACGGAAATATTAAATCACCCGGACATTCGTGATACCTTTTTTTTGAAGCTTACCTATAACAGCAACCGCCTTGAAGGCAGTACCCTGACCGAGCCGGATACGGCGGCAATTCTTTTTGACAACGCCGCTTTACCCGATAAAAGCCTGACTGAACAGCTAGAAGCCAAAAATCACCAAACCGCCCTTAATTATCTTTTTAGTTATATCGCTAAACAGGACGTATTGAGCGAGGAATTAATTTTAAAGCTTCACAGCATTCTGATGAACGGCATCAGTGCCGATGCCGGAGCGTACCGCCGCCACGCCGTCAGAATTCTTGGAGTAAACCTGCCGACGGCCAATTACCTGAAGGTTCCGGATTTGATGCCCGATATAATGAGGGCCGCGGCTAAAAAAACCAATGACATCATCGCTTCGGCGGCTTTGGTCCACAGCCGTTTTGAACAGGTGCATCCGTTTTCCGACGGCAACGGCCGGATCGGCCGAATTTTGATGTGCGCCATGCTCCTTAAATCCAATCTGGCGCCGGCCATCATCCAACAGGAACAAAAAAAGCTCTATAATGCCTACCTCTATAAAGCGCAGACTAAAAATGATCGCAGCCCGCTGGAGGATTTCCTGTGCGATACCGTGATGGTTGGTTTTAGAATTCTGGAGCGGGTTGATATAAAATAGACTAAAATTTGCTAATCCAAAAATTAATTTAAAAAAATGCAAATAAGAAGTCAAAACATTGAAGTAATCCTGCGGGCAATTATTGTGCTTGATAACAAAATTCTGCTTTGCGCTTCTAATGACCAACCGCCCATTTATTATCTGCCCGGTGGGCATTTGGAATTCGGGGAAACTCTGGAAGAATGCTTGAAAAGGGAAGTTAAGGAGGAAACGGCCGCAGAGGTTAAATCAATGAAATTCTTGAGACTGTTTGAAAATCATTTCCATTGGCGCGGCGAAGACCATCACGAAATCAATCTTTTGTACGATATTGCCTTAAAATCCAAAGATCCTAATAAAATTAAATGTCTGGAAAATCATATTTCAATAATATGGCTTGATCTGGAAAAGGTGAAAGCGTTTAAACTCCTGCCTCAAGATATCCATCAATATTTAGTAGAGTATTTAAACAAGAGATACGGAAAAAATTAATTCAAAAAATATGAAGAAAAAACTTAACCAGAAAATGGTTATTACCCAGGCAGAACATGATCTGTGGCACAAAAAACATAAAGACTATGATTCCAAGAATAATAAAGAACACGATCTCTGCCATAAGGAAATAGGCCTAACAGTTAAAAAAACCAAAAGTAAAACCTAAAATCATTTCTTGCAATTGAAAATTCCTAGGGGTAATCAAAGCCAGACAAAGAAGCTTAATAATGGAAATTAAACCATAGCCGCCTTGAAGGGCGACAATTTTGTATAGGTCTAAATCCTAAAAATGTATAGGTTATTATGATATAATGGCTAAAATAAGCACAAATAAATGCAAAAAATGTATAGTTTTACCATATAATTTGCAATGAATTTGTATACATGCTATTATATAATTAACCTATGAATAAAGAATTTTCGATTAAAGAAGCGGCTATTCTATTGGATATAAGCATCCAAACATTACGAAGATGGGATAAATCTGGCCGATTTATTGCCCAAAGAAAGAAAATCGGTAAAGTCAGCCGCTACTATTACCGAGAAAACGATATTGAAGATCTTTTAGCAACTAATTTCCCCAGCCTTTTAAAAGTTGCCAAAAAGTGGGCTCTTGATTCTGCTCCGCCAGAATTGCCCCGCCGATTTTATTGCCCCGACAGTTCCATCTTTAAAGCGCGATTATCTGGCTTTGAATATAATTTGAGTCAAGATCCAAAATTAGCGAAAATATTTCCTTTAATTGTCGCCGTCACAGGGGAAATTGGCAATAATTCTTTTGATCATAATCTTGGCAATTGGCCGGATGTTCCTGGAATATTTTTTGGCTATAATTTAAATCAGAAGGAAGTAATCCTAGCCGACCGTGGACAGGGCTTTTTAAAAACCTTACAGCGTGTCCGGCCTAGCTTATCCGACTATTCCGAGGCTTTGAAAGTCGCATTTACCGAGTTTCTTTCCGGCCGATCTCCGGAAAAAAGAGGTAATGGATTAAAATATGTCAGGGAAGTAGTTTTGAATTACCATTTTAAATTATTTTTACAATCAGGGGACGCTTTTTTGAATTTAAGTAAAAGAAATAAAACTATAAAAATAAACACGGCTCAAAATTTTATACAAGGTTCTTATACCTTAATTAGCTATTAAATTTATGATTATTGAACTAAAAAAATTTGGACAAACGCTTACTTCTCGAGAAGAAGGTCGAGAAGCGTTCGCGGCTTTTAAACCGACCTTAAATATTATTTCTGATCGAGAATCAGTAGAAATTGTTTTTACTGATGTTAACACCCTTTCTCCCTCATGGGCTGATGAATTTCTTACACCTTTGTTCAAGCAGTTTGGCAAACGCTTAATTTTAAAAGAAACTGATAATTTATCTGTTTCTACAACTTTGTCTACCTTGGAAAAAGTTCATCAGATAAAATTTGTACGAAATTGAATACTGCACCATTTTTTTAAAATCCTTTTAGTAATATCTGCTAAAGTTTAGAAATATTACCGATCACACAAACTTCCCTGAAGTTTCTAAAAAAGAGAAAAAAATTTAATTTGTGGTAAATATGATTAGTAATTTTAAGGCATCCCAAGCGACTCTTGTTCGATTAAAAGAACTAGAGGTTATTTCAAAAATATTAGAAAATAGCAGTATATTTTATAGTGTTATGGGTGGTTTTGCCGTTGACGGTCATATGGGTAGTTTAACGAGGGATCATGATGATCTAGATATGTTGTGTTATAGAAAAGAAGTTGATTCAATCAAAGGGCTTTTAGGCGAACAGGGCTTTCAATTTTCAGAGCAATGCTTACCCGATGAATCAGTGCCCTATAAATTTTGCAATCAGGAAAAGACATTAACTTTTCATATTATTAAAAAAATTAATGGAAATTTCGATATCGCGTTTTGGAATCCTAGACATTTGCAATACCCATGTCCATTACTGGCAAGAAAAAAAGTGGTTATTGATAGCGTCGGTTTTTATGCTGTAAATAAAGAATTCCTGATTGATTTAAAACACAAGCAGCGTGATTTTGAGTATCGTCATCTTGATAATCCAAAGCATGAAAAAAAGTATAAGGATTGTCTGCACGACTTAGAAATTCTAAAAAAGTCAATCTTTGATTAACCAACTAACACCAAAAAAAATTAATTTGAGAAAAATAATTCATCCCGCACCTTTTTTAAAATAATTTACTGTCACGGTAAATATAAATAATCAGAAAAAGGTGCGGGATTAATTTAAAACATATGAAGAAAAAACTTAACAAAAAAATGATTATTACCCAGGCAGAACACGATCAATGGCATAAAAAACATAAAGACTATGATTCCAAGAATGATAAAGAACACAATCTCTGCCATAAGGAAATGGGCATAATAGTTAAAAAGTCCAAAAGTAAAACCTAAAATCATTTCCTACAATCAAAAACTCTCCAAAATTATTTAAATAAACAACCCCGAGTGTTGCCACATCGGGGTTTTTTTTGTTTGGATTCATTCCACCATCACCACGTCGCCTTTTTTAATCCATTCAAAAAGTTTTTTGGCGTCCTCGTCCAACAAGCGGACACAGCCGTGGGAGGAGGGCCGGCCAGGCAGGGCTTGGGCATGCAGAAAATAGCCGCTGTTCGAGTAACAAATAGCATAAGGCATTTCGGCTTCGTACTTTTCGGAATAGTATAGCCTCCTTTTCCACAAAGTTTTGAAGCTTCCTTTTGACGTCCGGTAATCCGCCATGCCCGAGGAAATCGGCCCCCAGAAAGCCAAATTGCCCTTTTCGTAGGCGCCAAAGTACTGGCGGTCCAAAAAAATATGGACAGCTTTCGCGGTAGTTTGGGAAGCTTCGATAAACTGCGGTATCGGCAGAAACCGTTTGGCCTTGGCCCAATCCGTTGGCACCAGGATTTTTTTCCCGATGATCAAGTGGTATTCGTCAATCCGGTTGACCCGCTTGATAAGATCCCATTGCTCGCGCGGGGCGATTTTGCCAAGAACGTCGCCCTGCTTCACTTTGTATAACCGAAAGCCTTCCGGAATTTCCTGCGCCAGGCCGCTGCCGCAAAGAAGCCCAAAGATTACTCCTAGTAGAAGCAAACTTTTTCTTTTCATTTACGCCTCTATTGTAAAGGTTCCAATCAAAGAACAATCATAATCGATTAAATCACTTTACCTCAAATATTTAATTTTATCAAATTTCCACCTCATTAGGGGAATTTTTTGTTTCCCCCAAAACCAGCTATAATAAAAGTACCCTCCAAAAATTAAATTTAGAAAAAACATAAAACCCAAATCCTAGCCATTAATTAGTAAATTATAATTCTATGCCGCATACCAAAATAGGAAAATGGTCCGTTGGATTAATCGGGGCCTTTTTCGTGCTTTTGTTAGGGTTTTATTTATTTGTAAGCGCTGGCCAGCGGGGTGGTAATGCTTTTTTCAGTGAATCAAGCCTGACAATTCTTTTGCTGCTTGCCTTTGCCTGCGGCGTGGCCGGCTTTGTGATCGGTATTGTTGCAATTGCCAAACAAAAGGAACGTGCCATGCTCGTGTACAGCTCTGTTGTTATCGGCGCTCTGGTTACGTTATGGATTGCTTCGGAGACCTTTTTCCCGCATTAAATAGTAATAATGAAGACGAGACGCCGGTGTCTCGCTTACGCGAAGATTCGGGATGAAAAGGATTTTGTCAATCATTACCATTACACCGTTTATAATCATTTAAAACACATTTTGCCGGAGAATTGGAAATACACCAGTTTAAACTGCGAAAAAGGCGGTTTTTATTTTCCTCAAAATCAGCTATAATATATCCATTAAGACCATTAACCCAAAAAACCATGGCGGATAAAGTAAAAAAATCCCCCTTAATGGCCATAGTTGTGGTGGTGGTAGTGATAGGCGTTGGTATTGGCGCCTATTTTATATTTTCCGGGGGAGAAACCACAACCACAACTAATCAGGCGGCCAATACTGCGGTGGCCAATACTGGTCAAACTGCGGCAGCGGATCCTTACGCTGATTTAATGCAGTATGACGGGAAAGTGATTACGATTGCCTCGACTGACGGCAAGGTCACCGGGTCCGTAGCGATTAGCATTAATCAGACCCAAGACCGGCCGATTGTGGCAGTGTACTTTATGAAAGTAAAAGACAGCCTGCCCAAGTCAGTGGCCGCTGCTACCGGAAGCGGTGAATCTTATTATTACATTGCCAGCCATGCGGCGGTTGCGGATATTCGCAGCGGCAGCGGGACTGGTGTGTTATCCGAAGCATTCTGCAATCCGGAACAAACGCCCGATGTGCTCGCCCTGGCCCAGGCCAGAAGCATTGATCTGGAACTGTATCGGGGCTGCGCTACCCAGTATGATCCGTGGCACACCACCGATACTTTCTACCACATTTACGCTGATTATTATGACAGCAGTGATTTCAATTATGATTTGGTCACGAGCAAAGATACTCTGGCGGTATTTGACACCGCGCCGTTTTATCAGGAAGATCCGGAAATCGGAGGCTACAATGCCGATGATGTCACAGTGATCAGTCAAGGTGAAATTACTGCTCAGTACGATTTGATTTATACGGATTAATCGAAACCCTTTGCCGGGTTCAATTAGAGCAATGAAAAAACCAATCTATATCATTATTGCCGTTGTGATTGTAATTATCGCCGGGGCGGCCTTTTTAAGATTTGTGGTGGGCGGATCCGAAGATAGTTGGATCTGCCTTGAAGGCGAATGGGTTAAGCACGGCGCTCCTTCGGCGCCTAAGCCGACTACCGGCTGCGAAGAAGCAAAACAGGAAGTAATCAATAAAGAGGCAAAGCAGGTAGAGCCGGTGGCGGGAGTGGCAATGGCCCAAACGCAGGACTTGGCGCCAGAAGGATTCACTTGGGATGGCACCAACTTTTGGACCGCGCATGAGCCGGGCTGGGAAATGGACGACCCCGCCGATCAAAAGCCGGGCGGTCAGAATTTTCAGACCTATCTTTTTAAGCACGCCAATGATCAGAATAAAACGGCGATGGAAATGTACACCGTGCCCCACCACTACAATGTAATTGGTCTGACGGTTGTTAATGGTGATTTATACAGTTCATCAAGCGATCCGGGAACCGGCAGCAGGCGCGGGGGAAGAATTATCCAGCACAATTTGGACGCTAATTTGTCCGTTAAAGAAATCTACTTTTATAATTTGTGGGAATAAAAAAGTTTTTTTGTTTTACTCTCTATTTCTTTGAATTTAACAAAACGCCGAGCATTGGAAAATTCAGAACTATAAGTTCTGTTTTAAACCTATTTTGGTAAAGAAAAAGCTCCTAGGGATAATCCCATAAGGAGCGGTAATTTTTTTCGCTTAATGCTACGCTGATCAACGGTGTTTGATCGCTTCAGCGCGGGCGAGCACCGCCCGTTCAAATTCTGGATCACTGGCCATCACTTCTTGTTCACTTTCCATCAGATGGTTCCAGCCGCCAGCCGCCAGAGCTCGAGCAACGCGTTCAATCATTTCTACCCGCTGCTTAGTTTGGGCAATTCGAGATTCCGCTTCAGGGCCAGCTCGGTGTACTTCTTCCTCGGTAATTCCGAGCTTCTTTGCCAGATTCTCAACGCGGCTTAGCAGTCCCTGGAACGCTTGAACCTCGCTTTCCGGGGGCATGCCTTCGTCAGCCCGATAACGAACTGATCTCTTTCTCAAAATGGCTAGTTCCTGAGCCACTTCTGTTCTGGTTTTGAATCCTGAACCCTCCAGAATCTGCTTTTCTTCGGCATCAGATAATACTGTCATTTTTATCACCTCGCTTGGCGAACGGTTAGAAATTTAATGCAAAAGGTACGAAATGGTTTATTAATTTAGCTTAGTTCTACCATTTTGTCAATCCTTTGATCAAGTGGTTTTTTGTTTTATTCCCAAGAAAAACTTTTGTTTTTTTCTGTAGTTCTCCTATTTCGTATAGGAGAGGCGATATGAAAATAAATTATTTGCGAACCTTTCACAATTTTTAGTTTATTCTTAATTAAAAAAGGGATCCATCTGAAACAGATGTTCCCTTGATTTTTGTACGGATAAGCCGGGGTTAAAAGATTTTAACCAGCACCTCTTTTATGCGGGGAACTGACTTAGCTACAATCTGCCATCCCGTCCGCACCCCCAGACACAGAGTTTACTGATCCGAGATCTCAGGAAGCTTACCTTTGAATTCTTCTTGGATAGCTTCCAATAGGCGTTGGTCGAGGAATAGAGCTAAGTCTGTAGCTTGTTGGAGCTTTTGCCCTAGTTTCTGAATGGGTGAGGTATCAATTTCTGCCAATTTTTTTTGGAGTTGTTCGACTTTTGCCGTATCATTCTTCCCCATTGCTACAGAAATATCATACTCGATTCTCATCGGAGCAGCCTCAATTGACCGTTTTTCAGATGCTATTGCTCTAGCATCTTGCCAAGCTTGGTTGCGGGTAATGACAATCTTCAGGAGCTCTCCCGTGGCAGTCCCCACGACAATCTCATCCTCTCTCGGGGTACTAAGCCGAAACCCCCTGATCTTACTAAGATCAACTGATTCAATAAGACCAATGTTTTAGCTAAGGACTTTTGGCACCATGGATTCTAGCATTTCGTTTGGAGTTTTTCCATTAAGCGAGCAGTGTTCTAAATTGTTGTAATAAGCGTTCCAGTCAGCGAGTTTCTTTTTCA
>Ga0066637_10002111_pt1 | contig 13195 bp, 12 predicted proteins | sample CryGeyCG2014_020_FD_62737 | JGI IMG/M metagenome (GOLD analysis project Ga0066637, IMG submission 62737) | Groundwater microbial communities from aquifer - Crystal Geyser CG08_land_8/20/14_0.20 | ecosystem: Environmental > Aquatic > Deep subsurface > Groundwater | place: USA: Utah: Grand County...
AAGACACAGGCAAACTGGCTGTAGCATTTTTTGTTGTCACTTTTGCCTCTTTTAGTAGAGCTTTAAGCAACTCGGCATATTTTTCTACCCGTGGATCATCTATTTTAGGCAAATCTTCATTCTTTTTCTTTTTCTTAGTTGAGTCCTGTTCATAAATCAATTCTTCTGGTGTCTTGTCTGCTTTGGGAATATGAATATCCAAAATTTCTTCAGCAATTCCATAAGTCCAAAGCTGTGGCCGGCCTTTGGTCTTGTGTAGTTCAACTAACTTAATTCCGTCTGCTCCAAAATCAACTCCCAGATAGGCGTCTTTATTTCCAAATAATGACATAGTGTATATATTATAGCATAAAAATACAAAAAAAGTAATCTATCCACAGTGAATACTTAATTACCCAAAGGCTTTTTTTCTTTTCCAAAAACTGATATAATATCCCCACTATGCTAAAACTATACAATACTCTGTCTCGTAAAAAAGAAATTTTCAAACCTCTTAAAAAAGAAGTTGGCTTGTATACTTGCGGCCCTACAGTATATAACTACGCCCACATTGGCAATCTCCGCACCTATGTGTTTGAAGACATTTTGAAACGGGTTTTGTTGTACAACAATTACAAAGTCAAGCATGTTATGAATATTACGGATGTTGGACATCTAACTTCAGATGCCGATGAAGGTGAAGATAAGATAGAAACTAGAGCTGAACGCGAAGGCAAAACCGCTTGGGAAATTGCTGAATTTTACACCCAGGCTTTTCAAAATAACCTGAAAGAACTTAATTTACTTCCCCCGGACAAATGGTGCAGGGCCACTGATCATATCAAAGAACAAATCAAATTAGTACAAACTCTGATTGACAAAGGCTATACTTATGAAATCAAAGATGGCATATATTTTGATACTGCTAAACTAAAAGACTATGGCAAACTGGCTAATTTACAAAAACAAACCCTCAAAGCCGGAGTAAGAATTGATTTGGGAGATAAAAAAAATCCGCATGACTTTGCTTTATGGAAATTTTCTCCCCAAAATAGTAATAGACAAATGGAATGGAAAGCTTTTGATAAAATGGGTTTTCCTGGCTGGCATATAGAGTGCTCGGCCATGAGTATGAAGTACTTAGGCAAACAATTTGATATTCACTGCGGCGGTATAGACCATATACCAATTCATCATACTAATGAGCTTGCACAATCCGAAGCTATTACCGGCAAAAGACCTTGGGTTAAATACTGGCTACATGGAGAATTTCTTGTCCTAGACAAAACTAAAATGGCCAAATCAAAAGATAATTTTATTACCCTAGATACCTTGAAAGAAAAAAATATCAATCCTCTGTCCTACCGCTACTGGCTCTTGCAAACCCACTACCGAAAACAATTAACTTTTTCTTGGGAGGCGTTGATGGCGGCAGAAAATGGGCTTAACCGGCTCTATAATATCGTCCGCAGCTGGAAAGAGGCGCCAAAAATCGGCTGTGTGGAATACGAACAAAAATTTTCGGCTTTAATCAATGATGATTTGAATCTGCCGGGAGCTCTGGCCCTAATCTGGGACTTAGTTAAAAGCACTTATCCCATTTCCGCCAAAAAAAGAACTTTATTTAAATTTGACAAGGTGTTGGGGCTTGGACTCAAAAAAGTAAAAAAGCAAAAAATGATCCTGCCAGACGAAGTAAAAAAACTCTTGAATGAACGTCAACAAGCGCGAAAAAACAAAAACTGGGAAACCAGCGACAAACTCCGCGCGGAGATCAAAAAACTTGGTTTTACAATAGAAGATAATAGCAAAGAACAAAAAATTACACGTTCATAATTAAAATACGATAGCGCCTTTTTACTTTAAAGCTGAAGTTATCCCCAAATTTTTTTTGACACATATAAACAAACCTGTTAAACTATTTATACAATCAAACTCTATATTTGTGGAAGTGAGGTTCAATTCCTCCACTGTGCCGCAACGGTAATCCCTATTAAGGGTAGTCCGGTCTTCAAATATAGCAGTATCCCGAGCAGGAATGACTTGTTAGATTTTCTAACTTTAAATCAAATTCTGCCCGGTTAAGGCAGTTTTTTATTATGAAAACATACATCAAAAAACATAAATATCATTTTATTATCTTAGCTGTATTATTAGTAATAATTGGAGTAAGCGGCTACTATACTTTTAAAATTCCAAGTGACAAACAACAAATTCCAAACAACACCCAAAATACCAATGAGAAAATTACAAATAAGCAACAATTTTTAGATAAAATTCAACAAACAACAGAGATTACTTCAACAACTTCAACCCCGTTAATAGAAAACAAGGTTTACACTACAGAGCAAGCATCTACAACATCCATAGAAATTTCAACTGGCCCAATCACTAACTATAAGCTAAAAGCTGACAGCTATAACCTGACAAGCACAACCACTGTTTACGAACTCATGCAATTTGCTTCGGCTGATTCACACACACCATTTTTATTTACCACTAAAGAATTTTCCGGACTCGGCTATTTTGTAGAAAGCATTAACGGCTTGAAAAACGATCCTCAAGCTGGCAAATATTGGATTTATTATCTTAATGGCGAATCTGCCCAAGTTGGTATTTCTAATCAAATAGTCAAATCCGGAGACATCGTTGAATGGAAATACGAATCATCTAATTTCTAAAAAATATGAAAAAAATATTGTTAGGAGGCTTAATAATTTGTGGAGTTTTATTTTTTATCCCTGTCTTGGCAGAAGAGTCTCCAACCTCTACTCCAGAATTACCAATACAAACATCAACGACAACAACCTCAACACCCACCACAACTATTACACTATCTACAACAACTATTCATCTACAAATAGAAGCCTACGATATCACGCTTTTTGACGATTATTTTACTGTCACAGAATGTCCAGATTCTGAAACTGGTACCACTACCACTCTAAATGCCTGGTGCGTTATAGAACAAATCGCTGAACAAAAAAATTGGGAAATAAATTATTCATGGGGGCAGTACGGTATTTTTCTAAATAAAATAAATCAATATGACGGCAGTGATTTCAACTGGTGGGGTTGGTATAGTGAATTAGAATTAGGCATGACTTCTCTTAATGCTCATCTACTGACTAAAAATGAAAATCTTTTACTTACCTACGGCACTTCGCCATTGAAACTTGAAATCACTACCACTACACCAGAATTAAACACTACCACAACTATCTCAATTTTAGAACCTGGTTATGACGAAAGTTGGAACTCTATTTGGTTAGACTCTACTTCCAGTACGTTGGTAATTAATAACCAGGAATTTTTTACTGCCAATGGCACTTATGATCTATATCTCTCAACAACTACGCCGTACGAAATCTATGGTCAAAAAAATAATTTTATAAACACAAACATTGTCACTCTCTCCCCTACTTCAACTTTTTCAAACCAAAAGGATGAAGAAGATGAAGATGATGATGAAGAAGAAGAAGACAATGATGGCAGTTATTCCGGTGGCGGAGAGATTGGCGGCGATGAACCTGAACCAGAAGAAAATATTCTCATCACTGACGCAAAAATAGCTGAAGCTGTAAATAAAATCCTCTTCTACTTAAAATCCCAACAGAATGAAACTGGCATGATAGTAGACGGCACGATAACAGACTGGGCGATTATGTCTTTTGGTGCAAACAACCAATATGCTGAAGACATTCAGACAACTGAAGCCTCCTTACTAGATTATGCCACTAATTATGACTTTTCTGCGGGCAGTGATCTCAATCTCTGCGCGGCTTACCCTCGCCATATTCTAGCCCTATTAGCTGCTGGCGTGGCTACTAATAATGAGCAAATACAGATATTAAAAAACAAGCTAAAAAACGACTGCTATAATAACAATCTTTACGGTGAAAATGGTATCAATGACGATATTTTTGGCTTAATTTCACTATTAGCTATTGATGAAAATACTAATGAACCAATTATCCAAGATATTTTACAAACTATTTTAGCTGACCAACAAACTAATGGCTCCTTTACTTGGGCTGGCTGGCCTGGAGCTGATATTACTGGTGGCGCTATCAATGCCCTTAAATATGCTGAAAACAAAGGAGTAATTATTAGTACTACTGTCTTTAGCCAAGCCAAAGCTTATTTACAAGACCAACAACTAGCTGATGGCGGGTGGGGCTGGGACAGTTCTGATGTTTTAACTACCAGTTGGGTGATTATGGGTATTAGCGCTCTAGGTGAAAGTCAAACAAACTGGTTTAATACTGAAGGTAAAAATCCTTGGCACCCACTAGTTAAATTGCTTAATGAGACAGGTTATTATGAATCCGCTTGGGTAATAGGCGCAACTGACTGGTTTGCTGAAAAACATGCTATACCAGCTTTATTAGGACAAACTTGGCCCATAATACTTAAACCCAAACAAGTAGCAGAACCAGAACCGCCAGCGCCACCCAGTTCATCTAGCTATAGTGTTAGCCCCTATACGCCGCCAGTAAAAAAAGTAATAGAGATTGTTACCACCACACCAACTACGGCTAAAGACACAGTGATAACAACTAGTACGCCAACTACAACTATAGAAGTAATTATCGTAACTAGCACACCGATGACTACGCCAGAAGCCGCTACACCAACAAATAATTTGAAAACCATCATAAATACTCCTACACTAACTAATACTGCAGAAGCGCCAACGGCTACAACCAAAATACAGACAGTAGTAACAACTAAGCCTAAAATAGTTCTACCAGCAGTAGAATCTACGCCAACAACTATAGAAGCGCCAATCATAATCACTGAATCACCGTCCGAACAAACTCTAACAGTTTATACTGGTTCAACTCCACTACAAAAAACAGCCAAAGGTGTTTTTGGGGCCAGCGCCGCAGCTGCTACTAGTCTCGGACTCTATTTAGGTTGGCGTTTTCTCTTAAGTTTGGTATAATGAACAAATTATGAATAAAAAACTTCTGATTCCACTCTTACTGATTGCTTTAGGTTTTATAGCTAGATTACTCCCTCATCCAGCTAATTTTGCCCCCATTGGCGCTATTGCTTTGTTTAGCGGGCTTTATTTGCCAAAACGGTGGGCAATTATTCTGCCATTGGCAATAATGCTGATTAGTGATATTTTTGTCGGCTTTTACGCTTGGCAAATCATGCTGGCAGTTTATCTGAGTTTTGTTTTGGCAGGTTTGATCGGCCTCTTAGTTCGCAAACACAAAAAATTTTCTACCATCTTGGGTGGCACCCTGCTTAGTGCAATTTTATTTTTCTTGATTACTAATACCGCCGTCTGGCTGTTTGGCACGATGTACATTCATAATTTTTCCGGCTTAATGCAATCTTATTTTATGGCTCTGCCATTTTTCAAAAATAGCTTACTGGGGGATCTATTTTATGTGGGGGTGATGGTGGGTGGATATGAAGTTGTCCGTTTCGTCATCCTGAGCGAGCGAAACGAGTCAAAGGATCCCTTTGCTATACACTAAAAGGGTAGGGTTTAGTTGTTTATTTAATCGCCGCCTTTATAAACTCCCGAAACAATGGATGTGGCCGCATTGGCCGGGATTTAAACTCTGGATGGAATTGTACACCAACAAAAAAAGGATGGCCTTTCAATTCCACAATCTCGACTAAATCTGACTCTGGATTAACTCCCACAATCTCTAAACCGGCCTTGTCCATCTCCTCACGATAATCATTGTTAAATTCATAGCGATGGCGGTGGCGCTCAGAAATTTTATCCTTATCATAGGCTTTGTAGACCTTACTACCACGGCGCAAGACACAATCATAGGCGCCTAAACGCATGGTGCCTCCATAGCGATTCTCTCTAATATTAGTTGCTTGATTAGGATTGATATGGATAATAGGGTGGGAAGTATTTTCATCCATTTCCACAGTATTAGCTTTCTCATATCCCAAAACATGGCGGGCAAACTCGACTGAAGCCAATTGCATGCCATAACAAAGACCCAAATATGGTTTTTTATTTTCCCGGGCAAATTTAATGGCTTTAATAATCCCTTCCACTCCGCGCGTGCCAAAACCACCAGGCACAATAATACCATTATATTTGGCTAATTTTTTAATACTAGCTGGCTTGTCTTCAAATTGTTCAGAATCAATCCAATCCAAAACTGGTTTAGTATTATTATACCAAGAAGCATGTTTAACGGCTTCAATTACAGAAATATATGAATCTGCTAAAGTAAAATTACCAGTACCAAAATATTTACCCACGACAGCTATCTTTACTTCTTTTTTTACGGTCTTGGCTTTGGTTATTAATTTATCCCAATCTTTTTGATAACTATGTTTAATTTTTATTTTTAAACGTGAAGCCAAGAGATGACCAAATTTCTGCGCTTCCAAAACACGGGGAATATCATAAATTACCGGCACATCAGGTGCGGAAATAATACTTTCCGGTTTCATCCAACAAAATAAAGCCAATTTATCCCGCCGAGGATTATCCAGAGCATACTTACCACGGGCAATAATAAAATCCGGTTGGATGCCATTGTTACCTAACATACGAGCGGCGTGTTGAGTAGGCTTGGTTTTCATTTCTCCCAAATGCCCGGGTACTGGCATATAACTAACCAAGACAAAAGCTACATCATCAGGGTTATTTAATTTCATCATCCGCCCTGCTTCCAAAAATAAGATATTTTCATATTCACCTACCGTGCCACCAACTTCAATCACCATTATCTGGGCTTTTGATCTCTCCGCTGCTTTTTTGATCCGACTAATCACTTCCAAGGGAATATGGGGCACCACTTGCACACATCTGCCTTTATAGCCCATAGCGCGTTCGCGCTCAATCACGCTCTGATAAACCCGACCAGTAGTCATATAATTGCCGGACAGCAGGGGTACATCTAAAAAACGTTCATAATTGCCCATGTCTTGATCAGTTTCATCACCGTCATCGGTCACAAAAACTTCACCATGCTCCACCGGATTCATGGTACCAGCATCCACGTTTATATAAGGATCTATTTTAACGGCCGAAACCCGAAAGCCATAATTTTTAAAAATGCGACCGATGCTGGCAGTAGTTACACCTTTACCTACACCGGACAAAACACCACCAATGACAAAAATGAATTTAGTTTTTGGCATAAAAAAAGAATTATGTTAATTTGTATTGTTTTTTATTAATTGTCCACAGCCGACTCTAATATTCTTCATCGCCCCAAAGACATAAACATTCTTAACCCCCAGTTCCTTTTGGGCGTACCTTAACAATTCATAATGCTTTTCTGCCTTTACTGGTTCCAGCTTAAAATATTCCGCCGGATCAGTTGGATTAAGATAAGAAATTTTTAATTCTGTCTCATCATTAAGAAAAAAATTATTACGTCTTAATAAATTAACTACTCCTTTAATCGTCTTTTTATTATCATTAAACCCCTTAATACAAACATAATTAAATTTAATTCTTACTTCCGGTCTCAACTTTCTTATTTTACTCACAGCTGATAGAACCTTCTTAAGATTATATTGGCTAGCATTTGTAAAAATTTCCTTTAGTTTTTTCTCCTGATAATGAGGTAAGGTTATCTGCATGGCTTCCCATGGAATATTATTATCAGCTAACTCTACAATCCCCTGAGGATTACAACCCATGGTTGATACTTTAAATTTAGCCTTTGGATATAATTTTAATAATTTTTTGGCAACTTGAATAATATTAGCTGAAATTAAACTTGGTTCTCCTATTCCCTGAAAACAAAAATGTAGCAAATTTGATTTAGTAATGGTTTTGGCAATTAATTTTCCCTGCTCAAGTATCTCTGCCACTGTCAAAAAAGAAACTTTACCTAAAGAACCACTGGCACAAAATTTACAACCCATAGGACAACTAAACATTGACGACAATTCAATGGCAACTTTTATGGTTTTCCCATTAAGTTGTTGTTGATAGGCCGAAGCTTCAATCGGTTTATCCAATCTCTTTAATCGAAAAATGTACCTCTCTGCTTTTTGACCATTAAAATGATGACCAGCATAGGGGTAGCAATCAATATATTTCTTCTCTAATTTAAGTTGTCTTGCTTGTGCCATATAATACAAGGCTAGTATTATACTTCAATTATTAAAAAAACCTTCCACAACTGGAAGGACAACTACTCAGCTGAAACAATAATCCGCAGTTCAGCTTCCAATCCATGGGAAAACATTATAAAAATAATTTTTCCGCCGACTTCCTTCAATGGTTCTTTAACTATCACCTGTCTTATTTCAATTGCTAAGCCAAGTTGTTTTTTGATTTCCTGAACAATTCTTTGCCCACTAATAGCGGAATACAGTGTCCCCCCTGCGCTTACTTTGACTTTAATTTCAATTTCTGCCCCATCCAATTTACTGGCTAATTCCTGATTATTTTTTAATTCCTTCTCTGCCTCCTTGATCTGCTTTTCTCTACCCACTTTCACCTCAAGCAAGGCTTCCTTACTAGCTACTTTAGCTAAATTTTGCCTAATCAAAAAATTACGGGCATAACCATCAGCTACCTCTTTAATTTCCCCTTTTCTCCCAGTACCGGGAATATCTTTAAGAAATATTACCTTCATACATGTATACTATACACAAAAATTGATTTTTTGGCAAGAAAGTGATAAAATAATGACATTCCCGCAAAGGCGGGAATCTAGAAATATAAAATGACTTCCAGCCTTCGCTGGAATGACAAATTCTATGAAATCCGGTTTTGTCGCCTTAATTGGTAGATCTAATGTGGGTAAATCGACCCTCTTAAACACTTTGGTCGGTACTAAAATTGCCGCCACGTCTTTTCGCGCCCAAATGACGAGGAATGAAATCCATGGTGTTATGCACACTCCTGAGGGCCAAGCAATTTTTGTAGACACCCCAGGTGTTTTTAAAGACCGTAAAAATCCTCTAACAGCAAGATTAACCAACAAAATTAAAGCTGTTTTGGAAGAAAATTTAGACTTGATTATTTATGTAGTTGACCCCAGCCGTCAGATTGGCGATGAGGAAAGAGCTGCCTACGGCATGATCCGCCACCTGAACATTCCTAAAATTCTGGTAATTAATAAATCTGACCTACCAAAAAAAGAACGTCTTTATCAAGAAGATTATGAAGTTTGGAGTGCTGACTTTGCTCAAGTCTTTGTTTTATCAGCTCTAAAAAATTCCCATGTCCAGCCTCTGCGAGGTAAAGTCATGGAATTATTGCCTAAAGGTAATGCTTTTTATCCTGAAGAACAATGGACAAATATAGACAATTATTTTTGGATTAGTGAAATCATCCGGGAAAAAATCTTTTCCATATTTGACAAGGAAATTCCCTATGCCATCACTGTGGAAACTGACAAAGTTGAAGAGAAGAACGGCGTCACAGTTATTTCTGCGCGCATTTTAACTAATGCTGACCGCTATAAAAGAATTATTATCGGCCGTCAAGGGCAAAAGATAAAAGAGATCGGACAATTAGCCCGCCGCGAACTTGAAGCAGCCATAAATAAAAAAATCTACCTTGAATTAGAAGTAGAAGTGGACAAACACTGGGTAGAAAGAATTTAATCTACAAACTTAGTTTTGATAATAGCGATATCCCTCGCTATTTTTTCTTTTAAGGCTTCAAGTGAAACAATTTTTTCCATAGCACCAACTCGCTCTAAAGGTTCAACTTTCAACCAGGCCCCATAAAAATCCGACCCCACATAATCTAAAAGATTAACTTCAACCTTCCAAGGTTCAGCTTGAATCGCCAATGCCGCTTGGTATTCTTGTTTATCTAAAATGGCCTTAGCCACATAAACACCGGGCGCCAATGATAAAATTTGCCGGGTGGTATCTAAATTAGCCGTGGGATAACCTAAAGTTTTACCCAGACCATCTCCCACGATGACTTTACCGCCAAACATATTATTGTAAAAGTTCTAGAGCTTTGGCCAAACCTTTATCTACATACTCAACCTCTGTTGCCTCGGCATCAACAGCGCTAAACATCTCTTCAATAATCACATCGGGCATAATACCTGCGCCATCAATTTTATGCCCCTTGGGAGTTAACCAATAAGCGACAGTTAATTTCAAAGCCGAACCATCTTTTAACAACTCAAAATCCTGAACTGAACCTTTACCATAGGTTTTAGCGCCAACTAATGTGGCTAAACCATAATCCTGTAAAGCTCCGGCGACAATCTCTGAACCTGAAGCTGAACCTTCATCTACTAAAACGACTGTGTGCAAATGAGATAAACGATGCTTACCTCTAGTTTTGTAATTATTTTCTGTATCATCACTAAATTTTTCGCTAACAACTAAACCATCATCAATCCATTCGCTGGCTATGGATACAGAAGTTTCTAAAAATCCACCAGGATTGCTGCGTAAATCTAAAATTAGTCCACCAGGTGATTGTTCAAGTAATTCACGCACGGCTTTATCAAACTCACTCCAAGTATTTTCATTAAAATAACTAATGCGTAAATAAGCAATTTTGTCTGTTTGCATTTCCCAGGCTATAGTGGGAATATCAATGGTATCACGAATAATACTAACTTCTTCAACTTCTTCCAAACCATCATGAGAAATTGTCAATTTAACTTTAGTTCCCTTAGGACCTCTGATTTTAATTACTGCTTCATCCAGCGTAAAGCCAAAGGTATCCTCGTCGTCAATGGCATAAATCTTATCGCCAGCTTTCAAACCAGCTGCTTCAGCCGGCGACTGTGGCAGAGGCGCAACAATCAACAACTGTTTATCCTTAATACCAATTTCCGCGCCAATGCCTTCAAATTCGCCTGATAAACCAGCGGCAAACTCTTTTGCCTGCTGAGGCGGAAAATATGCAGAATTAGAGTCATCCAAGCCACGCACCAAACCCTGCATGGCACCATAAAACAAGGCAACATCATCAACTGGTTGTTTAACATATTTTTCCTTAATTATATCCCAAACATCCCAAAATTGACCAAACTCAACTTCTTCAGACCGCACTTGGCTGTACAAATCCAAAACTTTGGAAATATTTACACTACCGTCTTTATTTAAAATTGCTCTTTGAGCATCCAAAATAACGCCCAAAAACAAGCCAAAAACAAAAGCTAGAATAATTAAAATAACAACGAGCCAACGCGCGCCTCGTTTTTTATTAGGTTGCGTAAAAAGTTCTGGCATAAATAAAGCAGGGATATTATACCCTGCTTTTAGTTTTCTGGCAATCTGTAGATAACTTACAAACTTGGTTTGGTATAGGTAGCATCAAATTCATAACCTGCATAAGTGGTTAAAAGCAAAAGTTCTACAAAGCCAATATACAAAAGCCAGTCGCCAAAATACAAAGCATAATCACCAACAAAAAGTGGCACAGTAATAACCATATCCAAAATAATAACCACTACCAAGGCTACTACACCAAGCAAGAAACCTTTCTTGGTTGTGGGAGCATCCATCTTAAAATAAGCCTTGGCCCAAAGTAAAATCACCGGAATTGCCAAAATATACCAAACAATATTCACTCTTAAACTGCTATCTTTAAACCAAGGCAAAAACATTAAAATTGAAATAACAGCAAAGATTATAACCCAGAGGAGTATTGCATACCCCAAAGCGCGTTTAAAATTCATATTTTGTTTGTTATATCATCCTGACCCTGAACGAAGTGAAGGGGAAGGATCCCTTAAACATAGTTAATAGTTAAGACATAAAACATCATATGTCATTCTGAGGCCGAAGGCCGAAGAATCCCTTAAACATAGTTAAGACATAAAACATTGTATAAGGGATTCTTCGCTCCGCTCAGAATGACAGACGATGGTAGGGATTCTTCGCTCTGCTCAGAATGACAGGTGAATTATTTCTTCAATGTTGTAATTGGTCTTGATTGTGTCACATAAAATTTCCCGCCTTCATACGCCCACTCAATATCACAAGGGAAACCATAATGCTTTTCTATATTATAACAAATTTTTGCCAATTCAATAATCTGTTTTCCTGTTAGTTTCTGTCGCTCGCCTTCTTGTCATTTTGTCGCTGTGTTAACATAAAAATTCATTTAAATTTAATCGCCTCATTTTAATACTTTAATTGTATCATTTTGACACGATTTTTACAAAGCCACCTTCCACACCTCCCCCAAACTCTGAATTACATCCTCAGCATTATAAAAAGTCCCATATTTTTCATACAACCTATCACCAGCCAGGCCAGTAAGATAGATACCGGCCAAAGCCGAAGTCAAAGTATCATTTTTTGCAGCTAAACCAGTTATTAAACCAGAAATCACATCCCCTGTACCGCCTTTGGTCATGCCCACATTGCCAGTCCTATTTTCAAATAAATCTTTTCCATCACTAATATAATCATATTTGCCTTTTAAAACAATTATACAACCATAATACTTGGCCATTTTTTCTACATTTTCTGGCTTGGAATCACAAGCAAAAACATTTTCAAATTCACGCGAATGGGGTGTAACCACACAATTAGAGTGAAGCAAATGCGGATCAACGTGCCATAAGGCTGCAGCATCAATAACTATATTTTTCCAGCTAGAGGCTGGTCCGCCTTTGGCGGATAATATTTTTTCTAATATTTTTTTATTGCTTCTGTTCTCTGCCAGTCCTGGCCCGATTAAAATTGCATCCACGAAGTCCGCTGTATTCCACAACTCCCCTGGTAAAACATTGATAAATACTGCTACTTCACTTTTTAATTTTTCTACAAGTTTTACATTATCTGGTGAATAAACATAGACCATATCCACAATTCGTGAAACAGCTTGAATAGCCAGTAATAAAGCGCCATGATATTTATCTGAACCAGCGATAACCAAAACACGCCCATTTTGTCCTTTATGGCTTTCTGCACTGGGCTTTTTTAACTGCCCTAGAAATGTTTCTGTTACAAGTTCCATACTTTGTATATTAACGTATTTTAGCCATTTTTGTCAATAAATTAGTAAATAGTAATTAGTAATTTAGATTAAAAATAGAGAGCCAAATTAACTCTCTATTTACTAATTACTATTTACTTCAGAATTAGACATTCTTCCTAACTAAATCATCCAATAAATCCTGTTCTTCTGTCTTCACTTTTTTATTATCATCTGGCTTTTTATCATCAAACATTATTACCTCATCTTGTTTTATTATTTGAGACTGGCTACTAGGTTGTTGGCTTGTGTTATTTTGGTTAGTTTCTTGAATGGACCATATTTTTTTCT
>Ga0066637_10002113_pt1 | contig 13190 bp, 12 predicted proteins | sample CryGeyCG2014_020_FD_62737 | JGI IMG/M metagenome (GOLD analysis project Ga0066637, IMG submission 62737) | Groundwater microbial communities from aquifer - Crystal Geyser CG08_land_8/20/14_0.20 | ecosystem: Environmental > Aquatic > Deep subsurface > Groundwater | place: USA: Utah: Grand County...
TTTCGTTGGTATTATTCAATATATATCACACTTGATCGCAATGATTGAAACTTTAAGTTTATATATTGCATGGTAGAGCAGGTCGGTCTAGCACCTTTCAGCATCTATAGTAACTTCTCTGAGTATACCAAAAATGAGACATTTGAGACAGTATAAAAAGGGTATCTCATTTCCTATAATATCTCATAACAATACAATATAATAAATAATTGAGATATTTTGATATAGTTATTTTTATGTATAATAGTTTTATGGAAAAATTCAAATTCTCAGTTACACACAAAGACGATTCAATGGTAGAGCTTGTGAGAAAAACTGACCATAAAACATTAGCCATCTGGACAGTTGATTGTGTCGAGCGTGTCATGCCTTACTTTGAGGAAAAATACCCAGAAGATCATCGCCCTCGAAACGCTATCGAAGCACTCCAGGCATGGATAAATACAGGGGTGTTTAAGATGGATGATATACGCAAGGCTTCACTTGCATCTCATGCTGCTGCACGTGAAGTAGGAGAGGATAATGCGGCTCGCTCTACTGCCCGTGCCGCAGGTCAAGCGGTGGCAACTGCACATGTTCCAACTCATTCTATTGGTGCTGCAAATTATACCTTACAGGCAATACACCGAGCCAGCAACATCTCTGATGCCGATGCTGCCGTAGCCAAAGAACGAGATTGGCAATACAACCATTTACTCAAATTAGGAGAAATAGTTTAAACTGTTTATAGCTCAATCTTATTTCCTTTATCATCTACTAAGGATATAATTGAAAGCCGTTTCAACGCTACAGAATAAATCACAGCTGAACTTTAGAGTTTTTTAATATTATAACTGTCTCTTTAATTCATCCTCCAGGGCGCGGGGAAAATCACTGATAATCGTTTGCTGATTAGAAGGAAGAAAAACAGCCAATTCACTGCGGAAATTAACCTTTTTAGCGTCAGCTATAATCATTTCTTTAACTGCTGCCAGCCGTTTCTTTTGTGTTGTATTTACCATTCCCTTCCGTAATAAAAAATAGAGGTCATAAAAATCTCTGACTTTCTTCCGCTCAAGAAGCGCACCAAAAATTTTTTCGTTGACAAGCTTTTCTTGGGACAAATGCAAAAGATTGTATGTCGGTATAAAATCATTGGCAATGATATCAACTTCACCGCTTAAGGTTTTTCCCTTTCTTGATGAAATATTAATCGTGACGCCGACCGGTGGATAATCATATAACCGGAAACTGGCGTCGCCAAAATAACCTTCAGTGGTCACACCTGATTTTTTACTGAAGTCCACCTTAATCCCGATTTTTTCAATCGCCGCCAAAACACCGGTAAACACATTTTCGACATACGTTTTTTTCCGGTAATCTTCAACGCGAAATAAGGAAAAATCAAGGTCTTCGGAAAAACGTGGACTTCCGTAAATAAGCCGTAAGGCTGTACCTCCTTTAAAAAGCAATATATCAGTTTCCGGCAGCTTATACATTTCGGATAAAAAAAGATGCTGGAAATATTCACGGATAATGTTGGGAAAATCGGTTGTCTGATATTGAATGGCTAATTTTTTGATTGATTCTTTCAAAATCATTCCAGCGCCCTTTTAATGATACGAGTGAGATTATCGTTCTTAAAAAATCCGGTGTATTGCAACGCTTTGTCTTTATTTATTCTTTCTTTATCAAATCTTTGCAGTAACTCCTTTTTGGCTTTTGCTCTAAGGTACATACAATCAACAAAGGCTTTTTCCGGTTCAGCTATCAGATAGGTAAAACCATCCTGTTTTTCAAGAATATATCCGGTAAAAGCGTCCTGCTTTAGGCTATGATACGAAAATATTTTCCCTAAGGCCGTAAAACAACGGGTGGATTTGGTGGTTACTGACGTGATTTCATACACTGTTTCCGGAATAACCCGATGATACGAAAGGGCAAATTCCAGCGATACATAGGATGGTTCGTAAATCTTATTGGCTAAATATAAATCGGGCGGTAAAAGGCCGGGAAAGACATAAAGACCTCTTCTGACGCGACGGATAAACATTTTTTGCACATAACGATGTACCAGAAAAGTAGCCGCCACTTTGGAAATACCAAACAGCCTTGTGATATCAAGAGGAGAAAACAGCAAAAGTTTCTTTTCCTTTAACTGCCGCTCAAAATTATTCCAATTCATTAATTTAGCCATATTACTAATTTACCAGAATGGAGATTAAAAGTCAAATGAGTAAAAAAGGCAAAAAAGCGGGTAAAAAACGGTGTACGGTCAAGATAAAAACAGTGGGGGCATTTGAAAAAGTCGTCAATCTTTCTGCGGCTTAACCGGAATGGTTTTTCCGATTGCGGGTCATATAAATTTTTCTTTCGTTGTGGATTATAATAATTACTCTTAACATTTATATCGCCAGAACGGCACGAAGGAAATCAAGGCTGACCTGGTGGAGTAGAAATTTAATCAATTAAATGCCACAACAGGCACAAAATCTCTATACAACGAAAACGCTTGTTGATAAATTAGATCCAAAAACTTTTCGCTTTCTTCAGTCTTGAAGCCTTTCCGCAATAGTAGCAATTTAACATTCGCGCGTATTCTTGCCTTGATAATATCATTATTCATCCAGTCAATGGATAAATCTCTTTTTATGGTTTTGACCAATTCTCTCACGAGCTCTTTCAGTTCGCCGTTCCCGTTGATAGATTTACGACCCGCTGATATAGCATCATAAAAAGCCATTTCTTCTTCCGATAGTCCCATATCCGCGCCCAATCCCTCAACCTTTTTAATTTCTTTTGCCAAATCAATCAACTTCTCAATGACTTTTGTGGAATTAATAATGTTGTTTTCATATTGCTCAATAATATCTTCTAACATATCGAGTAGAGATTTGTAACGAACCAAGTTCATTCTCATTTTTACCCTCAGTTCGTCGTTTAAAAGTTTGCGGAGCACGTCCACGGAAAGATTCTTATATTTCAAATTTTTAACTTCTTCTAAAAATTTTTCGTCAAAAATTGAAATATCCGGTTTGCCTTTGCCTTTCATGTCAAAAATATCAATCACACCTTCGGCGGAGATCGCCTTTGAAACCAGTTCTCTCACAACAGACTCAACATCAAAGCCAATCCCTTCAGGCCGGACAATTATTCGCTTGATAATTGCCCTCTTTACGGCTTGGAAAAATTCAACCTCATTCCGAATGGAGTTCGCTTCCATGTGAGGCATAACAAAAGCGAAAAGCTGGGACAATAATTCTGTCTCTTTAGCAAATCGCTTTTTCTTTTCATCATCGACCATTCCGCTTCTCTCGTTGGTAATAATCGTATTAACTGCTTTTTGGAACAATTGTGCTAGTTCCGCACCTTTTAGTTTTTTCCATTCCTTATATTCAACGCCTGTAAACATTGCCCGCACAATGTCATACTTTTCAACCATCTTGGCGACAATTTCTTCAATTGGCATCATCGCTTCCTTTTGAATATCAGAGCTATAAATAGAAAGCGCTTTTTTTAAGTCGTCAGCAACTCCAATATAATCAACGATAAGTCCGCCGGGTTTGTCCTTAAAAATTCTGTTGACGCGGGCAATCGCTTGCATCAAGGTATGATTTTTAAGTGGCTTATCAATGTACATGGTATGAAGCGAAGGAACATCAAACCCGGTGAGCCACATATCGCACACAATTACGAGTTTTAATGGATCGTCTGGATTCTTAAATTTCTTTTCTAACTCTTTTGTGTCTCTTCCTTGATGAAGTTCTGGAAAATCTTCTGGTTTTGAAATGACAACCGCTGCTTGCGGTGCGTCAGGAATCTTTGAAATAATTTTATACATCTCAACGGCTGTCTTTCTTGAAATTGTCACAATCATTCCCTTTCCTTCAAGTCCACGATTATTGAAGTGCTCAGTAATATCTTTTGCAACTTGCTCCAAACGATCTTTGGCACTCACGGCCTGCTCAAGTCGGACCCATTTCCGCTTATAAACTTCCTTCGCTTCAAACTCTATCTCGCCGGTCAAATCTTCAAACTCTTCATCAATAAATTGATTTGCCAAATGCAGAGGCACGAGCCGTCCTTCATAATAAATAGGTACCGTCGCGCCATCTTCAACGGCTTGGTTTATTTTGTATTCGCTGATATGGTCGCCGAATACGAGCCGCGTCTCGCGATTGTGCAAACTGATTGGCGTGCCGGTGATACCCATGAAAGAAGCATTGGGTAAAGCGACACGGACGTTTGCGGCAAACTTGGCATACTGCGAGCGATGAGCCTCATCCGCGACAACGATAATATTTTCTCGTTCGCTCAAAACTTCATATTCGGTGTCAAATTTTTGAATTGTGGTAAAAACCAGCTCGCCGGCTACACCACGCAATCTTTCCTTTAAATCCGCAACACTTTCCGCTTGCTTCGCGTTCGGGTAGCCGCTTCGTAAAAACGTTTTGTAAAATTGCCCGTCAAGGTCGTTTCGGTCAGTCAAAAATACAAATGTCGGACTTTTCAACTCTTCCAATTGCTTCGCCTTGTTTGTATAAAAAACCATAGAAAGGGATTTACCCGACCCTTGCGTATGCCAAAAAACGCCGATTTTTTTATTTCCTCTCGGCTTGGTAGCACGCAATGTTTCGTTTATGGCTTTGTTCACGCCAAAATACTGATGGTACATTGCCATCTTTTTTGTGTATTTACTCGCGTCTTTTTCAGCGTCGGCTTCAAAAACGATGAAATTATGAATAATATCTAAAAACCGAATCTTATGGAAAATTCCTCGCGTCAATGTCTCAAGTTTGGAAATGCTATAATTCTTCTCATCTTCACTCTCGATGCCTTTCCAATGAGAAAACCACTCCCAAGACGATGAAATTGTGCCGTGCTTAGCTTCAATCAAGTCACCAATAACAAGCACCTGATTATATTTGAAAATTTCCGGAACGTCTTTTTTATATTCTCGCAACTGTTCGTAGGCAGTATAGATCGTTGCATTTTCAAGCGCGGGGTTTTTAAGCTCAAAAATCGCAAGCGGAATTCCGTTTACAAACACTGTTATATCTGGCCGGCGAACTTTTTCCAAGCCCTGAATCGCAAATTGATTGACTACCAAAAATTCATTGTTTTGTGGATTTTCAAAATCAAAAACCCTAATGAGCCGTCCTTGTTCTTCGCCCGACCTGTCGCGAACGCCCATCTTAACGCCCTCGGTAAGCATTCTATAAACTTCTTTATTAGCGATTTCCAAATTCGGATGTTCCACCTTTTTAATAATCCGCACCACGTCATCAATTGCGTTTTCCGGCAAATCAGGATTGAGCCGGCGAATGGATCGCTTTAATCGGCCAGCTAAAATAACCTCGCGAAAATCATCGCGCTCGCCCAAAATCTGCCCGGGCGCTAAATCCGGCCCAAATTCATAGTCATAGCCCATTTCTTTGAGCCACTCTATAACCGGCTGTTCAGTTAATGTGTCTTCGTTAAGGTTTTTCATAAATACTTCTTGGCAATGATATATAAGATAGAATTTAGAACTTGTTCGTATAATTTTTTATAGTTTTCCGGGGTGTTAAAAACATCATCCCAAACCAGATTATGCCCCGATGTATTGCGTAACTTACTCGTAGTACTAAACGCCGTTTGTAAATCATTCCCCATAACTTCAATAATTTCTTTTAATGAATTTGCACTTGTCTGAATTCCAGTTGTAAAGTCAGATCTGAACTTTGAGGTATTAAAAATATCACTAAGTATTTTGCAGTTAGAACCATCATCTTTTGATGGATATAAATGCTTTAGTAATGACTCAAAAATCAATCCACCCTTGAATAGATGAGTTAAAATAGGTTCAATAGAACCCCCGTCTTTGCTACGGAGATTAATCATTTCATATCTGTCCTGAAATTCCAAAACAAAACTATAAATGGCTGTAATTATTGACCTATTTTTTATATTTCTTACGATTTGCATTACGAATTTCTCAATGAAAAATTTAACGTCTAAAGCAGGTAAATTTGAAAACGGATTAAATCGCCTAAATTCGTTATCAATAGTTTGTCGTAGCTGGAGCGTAATTTCTTTCGCGCTCTGATTTCCCTGCTCCTCTAATGTTAAAAACAGACTCGCTGGATCCTTGATCCATTCTTCAAGTGGCCGATTTGGTGCTTTCCTTTGATCTTCAGAAATAGCGGCATCCATGTAAAAAACTGCCCTCTCATAATCTTTCAATCCAAAAGCGGTCCATGCAAGAAAGTAAAATGGGGTGCCTTTATGAATTTCTAAATACTTCTCTTGGTCGTCGTTCTTTAAAAGCTTAAGCAATAATTCATAATCGTTAAATCGTTCATATGGCCTATCAACAAAATTGATAGCATTCCCAGGTCCAAATGTTTCAAAAAAATAATCTCCTGTATGCCAATCTTTGGTTTCCAGTTGCTGAAAAGCTAACCTCGCTGCCGAAATCTTCTCTTGTGTTAAAAAATAAAACATGTTCATATTCATACTCTTAGCTCCCCCCTCATTAATCTTGGTAAAAGCAAGTCACGAAGCGCGGCTAATTTTTGGTTTTCGTTAAGATGACCATATTCAATGTATGAATATAAAGTATCAGCAATTTTTTCTTGAATGATTTTGTCCGGAATTACTAGCCGCTCATATTTATTAAACTGTCCGTATTGAAAATTACTGATACCGGTTGACTGCAGCTGGTAATTCCAAATCTTTTTTGTTTGATAAAGGCGAAATAAATGCAAATACATCAAGATGGGGGCGAGGATTCCGTTTCCTCGAACCGAGCGGCAGAAACTTGTACAAACAAGAGGCAACTCAAAGCGGTTTAGGATCTCTTGGGTTATGAAAATGCTTCTTCCGGTCGGCTGACCCTTACTTCCGCCTGATATTTCAATCACAATGTCTCCTGGTTTTAATTTTCTTCTTTCTAGTGAATCATCTGATAAGTAACGAATTGGGCATTCGCCTTTACTTCCAGCTTGAAGAGCGGGAATATCTGTTCCTCGCAAAATATAAGCTTTCCGTGGCGCCTCGGTGCTTTCAGTATTATCGCCCCAATCGCCTGCAAGACTTTCACTTTCTAGCTCTCCCCACGATTTCGCTTCCCATCCCTCCGGAATTTTTCCTAATTCTGAATCAACCATTTTTACTTTCTCGTGGCCGGGAAATTTGAAATTTACAAACCACTCCTTAAAAATCGCCTGCGCAATTTGCTCAAGTGTCCGGCTGATTTTATTGTTCAACTCAATCTTGTCATCAAAAACGCAAAGAATATCCGCGATGCGTTTTTGGTCGCCGATTGAAGGAATTTCAATTTCAGTATCCGCAAATTTTGACTTAGAGATATTTGTATAAACCGAACCGTCATATTTCTGTAGTCGTCGTTTTAGCCGCCTAAATACATAATATACAAATCTATAATCGACTGATTGTGGGTCACATATAATAGAATTAATCTGCTGATTGGTAAAACTTTCTTTCGTTGTGATACCAGTTTCTCCAACCGTAGCAAGACACGACATAACCACCGCATTTGCTGGCAATTTCAAATTTTTCATCTTTTGAGCTCCTATATCAGAAATTGTCCTTTCTGTTTTAAGGATAAATCTTTGATCTTTCAAATCAGGAATCGTGATAAAAGGGAAATAGCCCCCGAAGTTCTTCGGTTCCCTGGTCAAGGGAGTTTTACCAGTTATTATTTCCCCAATCTCCCCCAACTTCACCTTCCGCCAAGTTGTTTTAGTTTGTGTGGTCATTTTTTATTTCTAACCCCTCAATTCCGTTTTTGTTTATACTTTTAATCATTTCGTACTTATCCCCAAACTCTTGACTAGGTCTTGACTATAGTCAATTCGTATGCTATATTTCAATTAGTAAGTGAAAGCTTACCCCATTTTGATCAAAATCCGCCCTCGGGCGGGTTTTTGATTTATGGCCAAAATCTTTGATTATTTAGCCGATACTCAAAGTCTTCGGCATATAAAACTTCAGTTACGAAACCCTCGTTTTTGGCATCGTAGATTTCCCTACCCACATGATCACGAGCACCGAAGACAAAACACTCCTTTGTATACGTTTCGTGCAAATATCTAACAGCGTACATCAGGTCCCCGTCGCCGGAAAAAATAATGACTGTATCGTAGTTCTCATGCAGCTTAATCAGATCAACGGCCATTTCAACATCCAGATCGCACTTCTTCTCAAAACCGAACTTATTGTTTAGATTATGAATGTACTTCACGCGCTTTTTAACCACCTCAAACCGATTCATATTCGCCCGCTCAATCACTGATCTCGACCACTCGGTTAATACTGTTGATTTTTCATCCCTGCCGTAATCTGCGCCGTAATAGAAACGGCGTAACGATTGATTGCCGTAAGCAAAATTTTTAACCAGGGTTGCCAAATTTTTAATATCGACTTTCCAGCTTAGGCTTAATTTCCACTTCTCCACATTCCCGTAGTCGACGATGACGATGGTGCGGCTTTGCCTTGGTTTAAACGATTCTAAAAATTTTTTTATTTCTGATTGATTCATTCCAATTTCTTTAAATTATCCAAAATTTGTTTTTCCAATTTATCACCTTCTTTAAAATACTTCTTAAGATCATTTGATAGCGTTGTCATTTTTTCCTCAAATGGCACACCGTCGTCTTCCTCCTCCGCAACGCCTACATAACGGCCAGGGGAGAGGACATAGCCGTTTTTGACAATTTCGTCTTTTTTGACAGACTTGCAGAAACCAGCGATGTCTTTATATTCCCCAGCGCCTGTTTCGCCGCGCCACACACGAACGGTGCCAGCGATTTTTTGAATCTGCTCTTTGGTGAAGGTAACTTGTTTGCGAGATATCTGCTCAAAAGTCTCTCGTGCATCTATAAAAAGTGTTTCTCCGGTTCGTTCCCGAAATCTACCGTTCTTTTTGTTTTTTGACACGAACCATAGTGAAACCGGAAGCGCAACATTGTAAAAAAGCTTAGGAGGACAGGCAATAATCACATCGATTAAATCTTCCTCAATGATTTTCTTGCGTATCTCGCCCTCCCGTCCACTTACTGCGAGCGCACCGTTTGCCATAACAAAACCTGCCATTCCGTTAGGCGAAAGATGATGAATGAAGTGTTGAATCCATAAAAAGTTAGCGTTACTTCCGGGCGGCGTGCCGAATTTAACACGCGGGTCTTTATCGGAAAGTCGCCCCGGCTCCCAGTCAGCATTAAACGGAGGATTAGCCAGCACAAAATCTGCGCGGAGATCGGGAAACTTGTCATCGTAGTATGAATTTCCCAGTTCAATTTGACCGATTATTCCACGAATTGCCAGATTCATCTTACAAAGCCGAAGTGTTGTCGGATTGCTTTCTTGTCCGAAAAAAGAAATTTTTGCGGAGTCTTTTTGATGCATTGTAAGAGATTCTCTAGATTGAACGAACATTCCTCCGCTACCCGCACAAGGGTCGAATACCCTAGCGTTTTCATAAGGTGAAAGTACCTCAACCAAGAGGGAAACAATAGAACGAGGGGTATAAAACTCTCCGCCTCTTTTTCCTTCGGCCGAGGCAAACTGTCCCAAAAAGTATTCGTACACACGACCAAGGATGTCTTTTTCCTTATCTATGTCGTGGTCAAACTTTATTTTTGAAAAAATGTTTACTAGCTCGCCGAGGATCTGATAGTCCAGAGTAGTTTTTGTATAAATTTTTGGCAACACGCCTTTTAGTTCCTTCGGGTTTTCGTTTTCAATCGCCTCCATCGCTTCGTCAATGTATTTCCCGATGTCGTGGTGCATGGCATGGTTTCTTAACTGCTCCCATCGGGATTTTTCCGGAATATAGAAAACCCCTGTATTTTTGTATTGATCTCTGTCATTTACAATGTGAACTCTGTCTTTTTCATTTTTTATGAAATATTCATTATTCTGGGGATCACTTGTCCATTTTTCTAATTGCCAGCGTCTTTGATAATAAGAATCGGAGACATATTTTAAGAAAAGTAGCCCAAGAACAATATGCTTATATTCAGAGGCGTCAATACTTCCACGTAATTTATCCGCAGCTTTCCATAATTCTTTTTCAAATTCAAGATCATTTCCTGATTTCACGCCTAGCTCTGTTATTTTTTTGGCAGCCTCTTCTTGCTGTTTTCTTATCTCAACCTTAATATCTTCGGGAAGCGAATTCCGTTCAATGATGTAACCTTTTCCTTTTTCAAATGCTCTAATAGCGTTTTCTTTGATGAAATTCTTAACTTTTTTAGCCGCGGCCACTCGGCTAATCCCCAACATATTGGCTAGTTCTATTGTTGTTATGTAGCTTTCTTCATCTTTTTGCATAAGTTAAACCTCCTGACCATTTATAACAAATACATGTTATCATATGTAAACCATAATTGTCAACTGGTGTTATGAAATTATTAAGATCTTTCGTTCGTGATGGAAATGGATGATAAAAATAAAAGAGGGAGTAAGGCAAGTTGGCCGAAGACGGATACAATATCAGGTGATATTGAAGATTAATATCCTTGCCTCAATTGTAGCGCAAAAGGGATAGAAAGGAAAGAAAGGAGGATTTTTATTTAAACCGATGGTTTAATTGAGTAAACATCCCCAAACAGGCTTTCTGTCGGATCCTTGATAATTAAATAATCATGTAGTATTATATAAACCGGTTAGTTGCTCAGCAATGGGTTAGTCCACCTCTCGACGATGTGGATATCCGCGAGGAAACTAACCTCAAAAAATCTTCACTTATAATGTGGAGATTTTTTGTTTCAAAGGATGTGGCCATCCCCGAGTATATCCCAATTAACTTTCTCAATATCCGGCAAGCAGACAAGTCCCACTCCGCGCACCTTGGTGTTTTTATCAACAAAATTATGGCGTATTTTGTCAAAATACTCGTACATTTTGAGTTGTTCTATTTTAGGCGAACACCATTGTCTTCCGTAATGGACAAATTGGCGATAAATCGGATATCCGCAAATATCGGCCATTTGAAGAAAATTTTCCCGCGATGATTTAGCAAATTCAATGTTGGCAATTGAGGTATAGTTATCTACGAAGATTTCACCGATTTTTTCTTTATTTTCCAGAACGGAAAGAATGAGCCTGTGTTTTCCTGAAGTCACTTTGAATGATGATTCCATCTGATCAAAAATAATCAAATTCTTATTTCCCAGATATTGGAGTCGCTTAAATAGTGTCTGCGACGTTTTAACCAGAGGATTTCCTTCAAGGGAAGATCTTTTTTTATCTCCGAAATAACGTTTATCAAAAACAATGCTTATGATTTTCAGATCAGATTGATGCCTGGCAATCAAAGTAAACAAATCATCACCGAAATTTTTCAGATCATTTTTGTCCAGTTTATACGGTTTGAGGTAATGTTTTTTCTGCTGAAACGGGTTTCTCAGCCAGTCAGATTTTATCTCAACTTTATGCGTCCTAAAAGTTTTTTTCTTTAAATCATTAATTTCTCTGTTGATTGTTTTCAGTGAGGTTTGAGGTATTCGGACTGCGGTTAGAACAAAATAGTTCTGTCGCCAAAAATTCAGGTATTTATCTGAATCGGGCGGATTTTCTATAAAATCCCGCGTAGATATCCATAATAATCGTTAGTTTTTTAAAACAAAATTTTTATTTGCCTCAATTGTAGCGCAAAAGGGGTAAAAAGGGAAGAAATGGGGTTTACTTCAGTTTTTTTGAGAAGACGCAATTAACTCATCAACCTTTATGTCCAACGCGTCGGCAATTTTCTTGAGGGTTAGAATTTTCGGGTTGGGAACGTCCCCAATCTCCATATGTCCAATCGTAGCCGGAGAAAGATGGGCCGCTTTGGCTAAAACCAATTGAGTCATTCCCCGCGCTTCCCGGTATTTTTTAATATTTTGACCAATTACAGTTCTTTCTTTCGACATCTAATTACCTTTTTTTATCAGCTTGTCAACGACACTAATAAATTTATCTACTTTATGGTTCCACTCGTTAATTTTATATTCCGGGTAGTGCGTTTGATAATTTTGAGGGATGGGGAATAATTTTTCTTCCTCTATCAATGTCTTGAACGTATCCCGGTATTTTTTAGAAACGTCATTGTCGTTCAACCATCCAAAGTTGAGAACTAACCGTCCGTTACTGCGTAAGGTAAACAACGATCGCTCGCTGATTTTTGAGAATTTCGGACTGAATGACCCTACAATTCCACCAGTTCCCCAACCGACGATATCTGCTTTATCCTTTGAATAATCATAGAGGTGTCGTAGTGCCTCTAATTGTTGAGCGGATATTTCTTTGTCAATATTTTCAAAAAAACTTTTTTCGTCCCATTTTTTCCTCGTGCCGGATGATGATGAAACGCCAATGTCTTTCTTAACCTCGGCACCAAACAATTTTGGAATCATTATTTCGTAATCTTCATGCCGGTAATATTCTAACTCAACGGCAAAGATATCAAAACGGCTATTTTCATTGATAAAGACAATTAAGTCTTTGAGCTGGGTATGCAATTTATCCATTAAAACGACAAATCTGAAGTTTCCCTCATTAAGATTATTCTTAATATTATCGAGTAAAACAGCAATTTCTTCGTCGCTGATATTAAAAAACCCTTGTAACCTTTGATTAAGGCTCGTGTCGAACTTATTATGGATCTCGTTGTCGAGGACCCGGACGAATTCGTCAAAGTTTGTATATGAATGCCAGAGGGATGCTCCATAATCAAGCACTTGAGCGACGACCAATCTTTTATCGGGATTTTTATAAAGTTTCGTTTCAACAAGGTAAATTTCACCATCTTTGTCGACCCCAAGGGCATCGATCGAACCGCTACTCGTGCTAAATTCACGGGCCAGAATGAGTAACCGGATGTCTTCTTTAATATCGTAAAGGGGAATACTTTCGGGGTTATTATAAATATATTTCTGCAAATAATCTTCCTGTTCAAAGGCAGATTTCTCTATTTTTTTAGCGTTTTTACCGTTTTTGGAAACAATGATAGCCATGGTTCTACTTGTATTGTTGACTTTTCATCTTATCCTCAATTGTAACGCAAACTAATCTTCTTTTGACATAGTTGATGGCGCTGTTTTAAAAGAGGTATACAACTTGGTAGCCCCGACGGGATTCGAACCCGTGTTACCGCCTTGAAGGGGCGATGTCCTAGACCACTAGACTACGGGGCCGCCTAATTCGTTCTAGCCGGTATCTGA
>Ga0066637_10002114_pt1 | contig 13189 bp, 10 predicted proteins | sample CryGeyCG2014_020_FD_62737 | JGI IMG/M metagenome (GOLD analysis project Ga0066637, IMG submission 62737) | Groundwater microbial communities from aquifer - Crystal Geyser CG08_land_8/20/14_0.20 | ecosystem: Environmental > Aquatic > Deep subsurface > Groundwater | place: USA: Utah: Grand County...
TAAAAAAACGTTAATCAACAAAAAAAACCATTTAGGGGGTTTTCTTTGTTTCTTCTTAAAAACGCCCATGTTCCTTGGGGAAATAGGCTCCAGCCAAGTCGCAAAATCTGACACTCGGGAGTATTTATTAAAATAATACCGCGTTGTTTACGGCGCGATTACAATAAATTTTTATTCTTATGTATCTTAAACGTTTAGAAATAGACGGTTTTAAATCATTCGCCGATCGAACTATTTTAGAATTTCCCAAACCTCAAGGAAACAATTTTAGCGTTGCCTCTATCGTCGGCCCAAACGGATCGGGAAAATCAAATTTATTGGAAGCGATTCGTTGGGCGCTAGGAGAACAAAGTATTAAAACTCTGCGCGGGAAAAAAGCTGAAGATATAATTTTTTCCGGGGCATTACAAAAATCAAGTTTAAATTCAGCCGAAGTTGCCTTGTTTTTTAACAACGAAGACAAAAGCGCGCCGATTGATTATCAAGAATTCACCATAACTCGTCGCCTTTACCGCGGCGGAGAAAGCGAATATCTAATAAACGGCTCTAAAGTTCGTCTGCAAGATGTTTTAATTCTGTTGGCTAAAAGCAATTTCGGACAAAAGAGTTATAGTATTGTCGGTCAAGGATTAGTTGATCAAATTTTACAAACTTCTCCATTGGAGAGGAAAAAATTTTTTGACGAAGCAACCGGAGTTAAACAATATCAAATAAAAAAGGATGAAGCCCTAAGAAAAATGGAAAAAAGTCAAGAAAACCTTAGTCAGGCTAACATTGCCCTGTCTGAAATTACACCACATCTAAGCTCGCTTACTCGCCAAATAAAAAAGTTGGAAAAAAGACAGGAAATTGAAGCGGAATTAAATAAAAAACAAAAAGACTATTATGGATCAACCTGGCGAGAATTGAATAAACAAATTTGTATTCTTGATAAAAGCATTAATGGAAAAAACGGCGAAAAGTTAAAAATCGAAGACGAATTAAAAAAAATAGAAAAACATTCTGAAATTTTAGCCACCGAAAACATTGATGAACAATACCAAAAAACCCAACAAGAATATCAAGACGTTCTAAATGAAAAAAATGAACACTTAACCAGTCAGGCAAACATTAAAACTGATCTATTTTTTCAAAAAGAAAAAAATAAACAGGACAAAAATAAAAAAATCGCGATTGAAATTAACGCCGAAAAAATCTCTGAAGAGCTAAAACAAATAGAGATTAACCAGAGGGGCCTAATAGAACAACTGGATAGAGTAAACAATCTTGACGATTTACGTGAAACAAAAACCTTGGCCCAAGGAATAATGCAAAAAATTATTAGTTGCTTAGGGCACTTTAGAATAGAAAAAGCCGAAGACTTCTCTGATAGTATTTCGGAACAAAATTCTCTAATTGAAGAATTAGAGAAAAAACTATCTTTGATTAAACAAAAAATTAATGAGTGCGATAAAAAAATAAACACCTTAAATCAGAATCTCAAGCATTTTAATCAAGAAGAGGCGGGGAAAAGAAAAGAAATGTTCAACTGGCAAAAAAGCCTTCAAGAAAAACAAAACGCATTAAATAATTTAGTTCAACAAATTAACGAATTAAAAATAGAGCAAGCAAGGGTGGAGACTAAAAAAACCTCTTTAGAAAACGATTTAGTTGAAGAGATGGGTGAATCTTGGAGGGTCATAATTGATTCTGATGATAATCGCCAAGAAATAATTAACCCGAATGATTTTGAAGAAATAAGAAGACTTAAAAATCAGCTGGATTTAATTGGGGGCCTTGATCCGGAAATCGTTAAAGAATATCCGCAGGTTAAAGAACGATACGACTTTTTAAGTTCACAAACCGAAGATTTAATTCAAAGCCTAAAGTCGTTGAATAAAATCGTTCAAGAACTTGATCAAAAAATAAAAGATCAATTTGAAAAAAACTTCACTAAAATCAGCCAAGAATTCGACAGATTTTTTAAAATCATTTTCGCCGGAGGCAAGGCTAAAATAATAATACAAGAAGTTGATTCCAATAACGACGCTGGCCTTGTTAAACAAAAAACCGAAGTTAATACCAACAACGACAACAAAGAAATTCCATTAATTAATAAAAGTTTGAATGGAATTGAAATATTGGCCACTCCGCCGGATAAAAAAATAAAAAATGTTGAAATACTCTCAGGGGGAGAAAAAGCCCTTACTTCTCTTGCTTTAATTTGCGCAATTATTTCAATTAACAAACCGCCATTTGTTATTCTGGATGAAGTTGACGCGGCTTTAGATCAAGAAAACTCATCGCATTTCGTTAAAATTATCCAAGAATTAAAACAACGATCTCAATTCATCGTTATTACCCACAACCAGCAAACAGTTGAAGTCGCGGATATACTTTACGGCATAACCATGAACGAAGGAGGCGTGTCACGACTTGTTTCTCTAAAAATAGAAGAAGAATAAATATTAGATTTCTAAAAAACGACGCCAAAAGCGTCGTTTTTGTATTTAAAAATTTTACTGACTACTCGCTGGTTGAGAGAATAAAAACCTGTTTTAGATTATTAAAATCTTCCAAAATTAATCCTGTTCCTCTTATAATAGCGGTTGAAGGATCGTCAGCAATATAGACCGGTATATTTATTTTTTTCTGAATCATTTTATCTAAACCGCTTAACAATGCTCCGCCCCCGGAAAGTATTAATCCTCTTTCATAAATATCAGCGACTAATTCCGGTGGAGTTGATTCAATTGTCTCATGAACGCTATCAACAATCGCTTCTAATAATGGTTTAATGGCTTCCCTTACTTGTTCATCACTAACAACAATTTCTCTGGGAAGTCCTTTGGCTAAATCCCTTCCTTTAACCTTTATTTCTTGCTCTTTACCGCTACTAATGGCTGATCCGATTTTAATTTTTATTTCATCAGCTGTTTGATCTCCAAGGATAACGCCAAATTTTTCTCTAACACAACTAATAATATTCTTATTAAGAGATTCTCCTCCTATTTTCAAAGACTTATAAGAAACTATTCCATTTAAAGAAATTACCGCTACCTCCGATAGTCCTCCCCCTAACTCAAGAATTAAATTGCCGATTGATTCTTGAATTGGCAATCTTACCCCGATAGCCGCCGCTAACGGCCTTTCTACTAAAAAAACCTCACGGGCTCCAGCCTGTAATATTACATCCTCTAATGATTTTTTTTCCACCTCGGTAACATCAAGAGGAATAGTTGCGACTACCCTTGGTCTGGGGACCAAAGTAAATGTATCACGATGAACTTTTTCAAAAATTGATTTCAACATTTTTTCCGTTACCTCAAAATCGGAAATAACTCCATGACTCAACGGTCTAACAATTGAAATATGGGCCGGAGACTTGCCCAACATTTTAAAAGCATTATTACCAATAGCCACGATTTGGTCGTTTCTTAAATTAATCGCAACCGTAGATGATTCGCTAATAACCAGTCCCCTTCCCCTTATATAAACCCTTACGTTAGTTGTGCCCAAATCAAGACCGATATCTTTTGAAAAAATTCCCAAAAAATTTTTAAACATAGGTTCAATAATAAAATTCAAAAGGCAAAAATCTCCGCCAGTGGCGGTCCGCCTTTGGCGGAAAAATGTAGGAATTTCATCCCGTTTGCGAGATGAATAACAACTATTTTACATTTTAAAATTTGCGTTTTAGCCAATTAATAACTCCTTTTTTATTTTTATTTATACTATCAATATTATTATTCTGCTTACCGTCTTTAGTAGCTCTGAGCAAAAAGCCATTTACGTTTAGCCGGTTGGCCGCAATAAACACATTTTCCGTTCAAATTATCGTTGATTCTTTCTAATTCCAAGACCCTGGTAGTAAGTTTTGTTTCTTGCTTTATTGCTTCCTCGCATTCTTTATGTTCGCACCAAAAGGCGCGAATAAACATCTTCTTGTTTTTTACTATTTCTTTAAATTCCTGGTAATTATCTGCTTCAACCGTTAAGTCTTTTTTTATTTTTTCCGATCTTGACAATAATCCGTCTTGAATTGAATCTAAAATAATTTTAACTTCTTTTTTTAAACCACTAAAAGAAATAAATCCTTTAAAAAAATTATCTCTTCGGACAAATTTAACTTTTTTTTCTTCCAGCTCGGTTGCGCCGATTTCTAAACGAAGAGGGACTCCCTGAAGCTCCCATTCATTAATACGATAACCCAAAGAATTTTTAACCTCTTTATCTAAAACGACCCTCCATCCTTCATTTTTTAATCCGTCGATTATTCTTTCGGCCTCTTCTATAATTTTTTCCAACTTGTCACCGTTTTTATTAGACACAACCATCACAACTAATTGAGGATCAGCCACTTTGGGGGGCAAAATCAGACCAGAATCATCTCCGTGAACTAAAATCAATCCCCCGATTGAACGCGTTGATAATCCCCAAGAGGTTTGAAATGGGCGCTGTTTTTTGCCCTGATTATCTAAAAACGCTATATCAAACGCTTTAGAAAAATTGTCTCCCAAATTATGAGCCGTAGCTCCCTGTAACGACCTACCGTTAGGGATAACCAACTCAACCGAATAAGTGGTTTTTGCTCCAGCAAATCTCTCTTGATCACTTTTAATGCCCAAATACGGCGCAATTGCAAAATAATCGCGATAAAAATCATTATACCACCACAAAGCCCTAATTGCCATTTCTATCGCTTCTGGTTCGGTTTGATGAACCGTATGCCCCTCTTGCCACAAAAATTCAGTAGTTCTTAAAAATGGATAAGTTCTTTTCTCCCACCTGACTACATTACACCACTGATTTATTTTTAAAGGCAAGTCACGGTGACTTTGAACCCATTCGGCAAATGTTTTATACATAATGGTTTCTGACGTGGGTCTAATTACATACGGCTCAGGCAATTCACTTCCACCGGCGTGAGTTACCACCGCCAATTCCGGAGAAAAACCTTGTAAATGCTCTTTTTCCTTTTTTAAAAGATAATAAGGAATTAAAAGGGGGAAATAACAATTTTTTACTCCGTCTTGTTTAAACTTTTGGTCTAAAATCATTTGAGTTTTTTCCCAAAGAGCGTAGCCATTTGGTCTAATCACCATACTTCCTTTTACTTCTGAATAATCTGCTAATTTAGCTTTAACCACAACCTCGTTATACCACGTGGCTATATCCTGGCTTTTTTTAGTCAATCCCTTTTTATTGAAGCTTACCTTTGATTCTTCCATACGTTAATTTATTCTAATTGTTGAGTAGAAAACAATTTAAAAATTTATCAAAACAATTTAAAAATTTCCTTAAACGTTATAAATATTAAAACTGTCACCAAAATATAAAAACCGATACTGATAATAATATTTTCCACTTGACGATTAAACGGCTTTCTTCTTATTCCTTCGATTAAGCTAAAAACAAACCTTGATCCGTCAAGCGCTGGAAAAGGAATAATCTGACAAACCCCAATCGCGACGGAAATTAAAGCCATAAATTGAAGAAAATAAATAAAACCAATTCTGGCAACCTGTGTGGCTAAAACAGTCAAACCAACCGGTCCTGACACTTCTCCGATCATTTTGTGTTCAACCACCAAATTTTTTAAAATCAACCACAAACCGTCCAACATCCTCCAAGCCAAACTAAATGTTGTTTTCACTCCCAAAACCACTGACCGAAAAAATGGATAAGAAACAATGGCTGTTTGTGACAAAGAAATACCAATGGCTCCGTAATTTCCCCCTTCTGTCCCAGAAACAATGTCTTGGATCGGAATAACCGCGACGTTTGTTTTTATTAAATCACCGCGACGATTTATTTTTATTTCTAAATTATTATTTACCCTGGTCTTAATATATGTTTGAAGCTCGTCTATTTTAATCAATTTTTGGTTGTCAATTTCCTCAATAACATCACCCACTTTTAAACCGCCTTTTTCAGCTGGAGAATCAGGGATAACTGAATTAATTTGTATCCCCACTGAACGAATAATTTTTCCTTCTTCGGATTGATTTAAATCCTGAGGTATTCCAATAAAATAACAAACAATAAAAATAAAAATGGCCAATAAAATATTCATTCCCGCTCCCCCCAAAGAAGTTATGGCTTTTTTCCACCAAGCTTGAGCGAAAAAACTATCCGGCTCATTGTCTTTTTCTCCCATCTCTCCTTTTAGTTTATTAAATCCGCCGAAAGGAATCCAGTTGATAGAATAAATTGTGTTCTTCTTGGCTTCTGATGGAACGTTTTTGCCTAAAAAAAACTTAATTTTATTTTTTTTCCAAAGCCCCAAAAAACCTGATTTATAAAAAATAAATCCTCCTAAACGAGGCGGATAACCAAAACCAAACTCCTCTACTCTAACCCTAAATGCTTTGGCGGCCAAAAAATGTCCCAATTCATGAAAAAAAATTACTACACTCAAGCCGAGAATTGCCAATAAAACCATAAAATTAAATCGTTATTATTTCTGCTTCTTTTTTTTCTCCAACCAATTTTATTTCTTCTTGATATTTATTGGTTGTTTTGTCTAAACTCTCAAATAATCTATATTTATCATCTTCTGCCATTTGTTTCTGTCTCTCCGCTTTAATAATTTCCTCGCGAATGGAATCTCGCAAGCTGCGTAATGATTTCCTGGCATTCTCGGTTTTAACGTGAAGAAATTTAATCAGATTTTTCCTGGTTTCTTCGTTCAAGGGAGGAAAATTCAAACGAATTGACCCATCGCTTACCGTTGGCGTTACCCCTAAATTGGCCAGGGTAAGCGCTTTTTCAACCTCTTTAACAATATTTCTATCCCAGGTCTGAATTAAAATTGTTTTTGGCTCCGGAACGCTCATAGTGGCCAGTTGCTCCAGCGGTGTTTTTGTTCCATAAACCTCAATCAATATTTTTGCGACCATCTCAACGTTGGCTCTATTTGTTCTAATGCTTTGAATGTCATTTTTTAAAAAATCTATTATTTTTTTAAACTCATTTTGATGTAATTCAATTATATCCATATTTTATTTTTTAAAAATTTATTTTGTTGATTTTATTGCGCCTAAATAAATTACATTAGTTTTATTGGGATCAATTAGAAAAATTTTAGGTTCTTGTCCGCTGGGAATCAAATAAGTAGTCCAATTATCTCCCCCATCGGTTGATTTATATAAAGTTTTGGTGATTGCATAATAAATAATTTTAGGGTTCTGAGGATCAATCGCCATAGCGCCTATTTGCGCTTTTTTTGGGGTGGTTAATAATTTGTACTCGGACCAATCTTGCCCATTATTATTTGTTGCCAAAATACCGCTTCCTTTAACCATTATTAAACCGTTAGGATTGGTGGGGTGAAAGAATAAATTTTTAATTGGCTCTCCCGTCAAAAGAGAATTATAACCCTTGGCCATAGCTTGCCATTTTTCCCCTTGATCAACAGAAAAATAGATTTCTGCTTCTTTAATTACTATGTAAATTATATCTGGGTTTTTTGAATTTAATAAAATTTGACTTATTTTTCCGTTGAAATTACCGATCAAACTCCAACTAATCCCTCCGTTCAGACTACGAATCATTCTGCCATCCGAAAGTCCGGCATAAATAACGTCGGAAGTTGCGTAGCTCACGGCCACGGAATTAATTTCTACGTTATTCAAACCCTCTAAATAAACGCTTTTCCAACTACGATTGGCATCTGTTGTTTTGTAAATTTGATTTCCTATCGCCACATAAACTATGTGACTGGCATACGGATCAACGGCTACCGCGTTAATTTTAGTCTGGGGAAGTTTCTTTATTTCCTGCCACGACCACCCGGCATCAATACTTACAAAAAGCCCCTTCTCTTTAGTTCCCCAATATATGGTTTGGCTATTCTGCGGATCAAAAATAAGAACATTTACGTCGCCATTTTTTAAAAATTGATTTTCATTGGGCAAACTGGACAAAGTTGCCGTTTGCCCCCAATTTGCCCCGCCATCAATAGATTTAAAAACTCCGCCACCAATCAAGGTTAATTCTTTTTTGATCTCAAAACAGCCACTGAGAATAGTCGCCGTCAAAATAAAAATAACCAAAAGTAAAAATTTCTTTAACATATAAATTGAGTTTAAATATTAATAAATAAATTTCCTATTACCAGCTTTGGATTAACGTTAGCTGAAATCATCTTCGACGTTTCAATAATTTCGTTTGCTAAAAAAATCAATTCTTGTTGAGAATATTTATTTGAGAGTCGTTTAAGGTTGGAGTCGATTGACCCAACTGGCGAAACCGTCAATTTAAATATAATCAGATCTCTGATTAACCCTAATAAAACATTCAAAATTTCTCCCAGGTTTGGCTGAAAGCTTAAAATAAAATCGGTTAATTCAACTCCCGCCTCAAAGTCCTTTTTGGACAAAATTTTAACAATTTGATCAATAATTTTTTTATTTTTTTCTAAAATCTCGGGGTTTTGGGCAAAATTAATCGCCGTGCCCGGCCGATTGGCTGTCTTGACTAAAATCTCGTCCGCTTTTCCTTCAGCTAAAGAAAATTTTTCTTTTAAAAAACTTTTGGTGTCTTCTTTGTTTGGCGGGGAAAATCTTAAAATCTGGCAACGAGATCTAATGGTCGCCGGCAAACCATAAAAACTCCTGGCAATCAAAACAATCATTGACCTTGATGGCGGTTCTTCCAGAATTTTTAAAAAAGCGTTTGCTCCGGCCGAGGTAATACTGTCAGCTGATTCTATTATAGCAATTTTACGATTAGCGGAAAAGGGGCTGGTAAGGAGAAAATCTCGAATGGCATGAATTTGTTCAACTCCTATTTTATTCTTTTCAGTGAGCTCCATTCTAGCCTCTTGTTTTGAAACCCAAATAACATCAGGATGTATTTTTTTTGTTATTTGTCGACAATTTTCACACTTACCGCAAGGTTGATTAATCTTACTGGAACAAAGAAGCTTGGTAATAAAATATTCCGCAACCTTAGTTTTTCCTATGCCATTCGGACCATAGAACAAATAAGCATGAGCTAGTCTGTTTTTTATTATACTTTTATCTAAAATTTTTACGATTTTTTGATGACCGATAATTTCCATTTATTTTTTTTAGAAATTACTGTTATTATTGTTTTTTTTCTTGCCGGCTAACAATAGCTCCATTGTTTTTTTGGCGCATTTTTGCCAAGAAAAAATTTTAACCCGCGCCAACCCCCTTTTTATCATCTCGTTCTTTAATTCGATGTTAATTGATATTTTTTCCATTAATTCGGCTAAATCGTTTGTTTTGTTCGGATTAAAATACAGAGCGCCGTCACCGCCAACTTCCGGCAAGGAAGAAGTTTGACTGGCAATAACCGGACAACCGCAAGCCATTGCTTCGATTATTGGCAAACCAAACCCCTCATAAAAAGAAGGAAAAATAAAGGCTTCGGCTCCTTGATAAAAATAAGGCAAATCTTGATTATTAATATAACCAACTTCATAAACCCGCTGACTTGTTTTGATTTTTCCTTTAATTGATTTATAACCAAAACCCGGTCGGCCAACTAAAACTAAACTTGGAGCTTGATTTTTTGTTTCCCTCAATCTATTATAAGCGTCCAAAAGACCATTGATATTTTTTTTGCTTTCTAATCGACCGACATAAAGAAAATAGGGCTGTTTCAGTTTATATTTATCAAGAACAACTTTTATTTTATCATAATTTTTTAAAGGCGAAAAAATATCCTTATCATAACCTTCATAAATTACGCTGATTTTTTCTTGTTTTATTTTATAAAAATCAATTAAATCTTTTTTGGTTGATTCTGAAGGGACAATTATTTTATCAGCGCGTTTTAGCGTCCAATAATGAATAAAAGTAAAAAACAATTTTTGAACAAATGAATAAACTTTAGGTATTTTTTTAAATCCCAAATCGTGGATGGTAACCGCGCCTGATTTTGCTCGGGAAAAAATAGGCAAACCATAGCCGGGAGAAAATAAAATATCGGGTTTTTGGCGGGCTAATTTTATCTGCGACCAAAAATATTTTAACGGCCATTTTAAAATTTGAATTTCCCAGTTTTTGGGAACCTCGGCTAATTCTTTTGACGGCATCTCAGAAAAATACAAAATAAATTTATCCCCGTCTGATAAGGGGATATTTTTTAAGTGTTGAATCAAGTGATAACTATACCACTCTATCCCTGTCTTTTTTCCGCGACTTGCTTGAGAAGCATCAATGCCAATAATCATTTTAAAAATTAACGCATAGATAAAATGCTTTTTTTATATGATTCCAAATTATCCAAGGCTATACCGGTGCCTCGCGCCACTGATAAAAGCGGTTCGTCTGATAAATAAGCCTGAACTCCAATTTCTTGGGTTAGAAGTTTATCAAAATTTCTCAATAAAGAACTTCCGCCAGACAAAACCATACCCTTTTCCATCACGTCGGCCGAAAGCTCTGGTGGAGTGTCGTAAAGAACTGATTTTACCGCCAAAACAATCGCTTGTAATTCATTTTGAATTGCGTCAGTAATATCGTTGGAGTTTATGGTAATAATTCGCGGCAAACCCAAAATCATGTCTCTTCCCCTAATATCCAATTTTAATATTTTTTCCAACGGCAAAGCTGATCCGATTTTAATTTTAATTTCTTCAGCCGTTCTTTCTCCTACGGCAAGATTATATTTTTTCCTAATAAAATTAGCAATGGCTGAGTCAAACTTATTTCCAGCCACCCTAACTGAAGTGCAAGCTACAATACCACCCAAAGAAATCACCGCCGCTTCGGTTGTTCCTCCCCCAATGTCAATAATCATATGTCCCGAAGCTGAACCTATGGGAATATTTGAACCAATCGCCGCCGCTATTGGTTCTTTAATAATATAAGCCGCCTTAGCGCCTGCTTTCATGGTTGCATCAATAACCGCTCTCCTTTCAGAAGAGGTTATTCCTCCCGGCACCGCCACCATAATTTCCGGCCGAAAAAAATTAAAACGTCCAATCGCCTTACCAATAAAATATTTTAACATTGCTTCGGTCGCTTTATAGTCAGCAATAACTCCGTCTTTTAATGGTTTTTTTGCGACAATAGTATCAGGGGTTCTTCCAATCATTTCCTTAGCTTCATCGCCAACTGCTAAAATACTTTTATCAACGGTTGAGACCGCCACCACTGATGGCTCATTAGTAACGATTCCTCGTCCCGGCAAATAAACCAAGCTGTTAGTTGTGCCTAAATCAATGCCTATTTTTTTAGTAAACATTATATTTAAATTAATTTTCTTTTCTCTCTATATCTCAAATAATCCTTAATTAAAATGACGGCGATGGTTGCCAAAGGAACCGCCAAAATCATCCCCATTGGTCCGGCTAATTTTCCTCCAATTAACAAAGCGATTATAACTACCATTGGATCTAATCCAACCGCTCGGTGCATAATATTGGGAGAAATAATCGCGTTTTCAATTTGTTGAACAACTAAATAAAATATTATCACAAATAAAGCTAAACTTGGCGATTGTGTTAAAGCCACTATGGTCGCAATTACCCCGGCCAACCATGGTCCGACATAGGGAATAATTTCAAACAAACCGGCAATTACCGCTAAAGTTAAAGGATACTCAACGCCCATAATAATTAAACCAAGATAAACCAATCCGCCGACAAACAAACAAAGCAAAAATATTCCTCTAGCCCAAGCCCCAATTTCTCTTTTGGCCGCATTGACAAAATTCTCCAAAAAATTTTGGTATTTCCCAGGAACCAATGAATTAACAAACTCGCGAACCGGTTTTTTTCTAATTGAAAGGTAAAACGACAAAAGAAAAATCATAAAAAAAGACACTATCTGGCCGGCCAAACTGCCTAAAAAAGAAAAAATAGTTTTACTGCTGATACTTGAACGGCTTGTCCAGCTTTCCAATAAATCTTCAAACTGCTGATGAAAAACTGAATTAGTATCTCCGGTGATTTCCTTTAATATCTCTGGTAATTGGGAATATAAAGTTTCTGTCTGCGAAACGACCATTGGAACGATGGCCACAATTACCAACCCAAAAACCAAGATGATTCCAAAATAAATAATCATCGCTCCTAACCAACGCGGAAACTTTCTTTTCTCGAAAAAATTAACCATCGGCGTAGTAATAGTCGCGACCAACCCGGCGGAAAAAATAATCAGAACAATATCTCTAATCAAGTATAAAATCCATAAACACAAAAATAACAAAATAATCTTAACGATTGACCAAACATCTATTTTAATTAGAGTTGTATTTTGTTGGTTTTTTTGATTTTCCATAAAACATTTTTATAACCATAATCAACATTTAAATTATACTTTTTTCTCTAAAATTCGCGAGAACGGTTTTTTATCCTTAAATGGTCCGATTATAACCAATGTTTTTTTGCTAAAAAGCTGATTGGCTATTTTTTTTATGTCCTCGCCTGTTACCCTTCTAACCTGCTTTATTTTTTCTTCGGGTGTACTGATTTTTTTGGCAAAAAGACTTTGTTCTGCATACCACTTGGCTAAATTGGCCGAATTTTCCATTTGGAGCTTAAGAGAGCCATCGGTGTAATTTTTAGCCCTAATCAATTCCTCTTCAGTAACGCCGAATTTCTTAATTTTATTCAATTCGTTTAAAATGACCTCTATCGCTTCCTTGGTTCTATCTTTATCAATTCCGGCAAAAATTCCATAATTACCAATGTCGCGATAAGCCCTCAAATCAGCGTTGACCGTATAAGCCAATCCTCTTTTTACTCTTACTTCAATAAAAAGTCGAGAACTCATATTGCCGCCTAAAATAATTAACAGCAATCTTAAGGCTTCAATATTGGGATGGTTATATGGGTAAGATAATCCACCCAAAGCGATTTGCGCTTGTTTTAAATTTTTTTTGAAAGCTATGTTAACCCTATTTTTGCTTTTTTTAGCTGGTAAAAATAACTTAAATTCATTATTCTTTTTTTTGTTTTTTTGACAACCAAAGTAGCGATTGACTAATTTTATTATTTTATCTTCCTCTATTTCACCGGCAACGGCCATAACCATTTGGCCGGGAAGATAAAACATTTTTTTGTACTTTAATAGTCCCTCGCGGTTCATTTTTCTAACATCGTTTTCTTCGCCGATAATTAATTTTCCCAAATTATGATTAAAATATAAACTACTTTCAAATAAATCATCAATATAAAGAAATGGGTTTTCTTTATACATTTTACTCTCTTCCAAAATCACTCCTCTTT
>Ga0066637_10002116_pt1 | contig 13185 bp, 11 predicted proteins | sample CryGeyCG2014_020_FD_62737 | JGI IMG/M metagenome (GOLD analysis project Ga0066637, IMG submission 62737) | Groundwater microbial communities from aquifer - Crystal Geyser CG08_land_8/20/14_0.20 | ecosystem: Environmental > Aquatic > Deep subsurface > Groundwater | place: USA: Utah: Grand County...
GGCGAAGAGGATTTTATCCTCTTCTTCACCTTCGCTTCTACAGGTAGAAGCTCGGTAAATGAATTGGAAATTCATTGAGTAATCTTGAAATTTACCATAAAGTCAATATTATCAGGTTTTACCCAGTTAGAGGGCGGGAAATAGATTTCCTGAAAATTTTCTTCTTTCTCCAGATTTTTCTTAAACTCCAATAAGATTTCTCGGCTGGGAGAAAAACCAGAAAGGGAAATTTGGCTAGTTTCAGAATTAAAATTGAAATTGGTTAAATAGGCGCCTGAGGGTAAATCTTGAGAAATTTTTTCTGAAATCTCAGCTAAACTAATCTGACTATAATAAAACGAGCTCAATTTAGAAAGGACCTGATTAAAAGAAATGACTTTTTCTTCTAAGTTTTGGATTTGGGATTTCTTGAAATTTTCTTCCTGTTGGCTGAGAAGAATTTTTTGAACTTCCAACTGACCGGAAATAGGAATCTTTATTGAAAATAAAATTAAAATTAAACAAATAAGAAAAATTGAAAACAAAATTCCTAAAATCAGAACCAATTTATATTTTTCTTCCTCTATTAACTCCTCTTTTTGGGTAGATGGTAAAAGATTAATCATATACCGAGCCGCGAAGCGGCGAGGGGTGAAAAGAATACGCTATTCTTTGAACACCGAGCCCTACGCAGTGGGGCGAAGTCAAAGAGGACGAAGTCCTCTTCGCCTATTTCCTAATACCTCTTAGAGCTAGCCCTAAAGCAGTGGTGTAACTCAGAGATTCCTCAAAGGGCAATTGCGACACTTCTCTCTGGTCTTTAGCTAAAATATTTATCCAGGGATTTCCCAGTTCGGTCGGGATTCTTAGTTGGAGGGATAGAAAATCAGTTAATCCTTTTAGATTAGTCCCACCACCGCAAAGCAAAATCTTTGAAACTCCTTTACCATCGGGGGGAAGGTGTTCGTGAGCGGCATGGGTTTGATAATAGATAAGGCACCTTTTTATCTGTTGAACCAAATCGGTCAGGGCTGGGACTAAAGCCTCAAAAATTTCCTTGCCTTTTTTCTTTTTCAACTGGAGGCCATATTCAATTTTTAAATTTTCAGCTTCAGGTAAATTTGTTTTTAAGGCTTTAGAAATAATTTCAGTCAAGCTTCCGGAAGAAACGGGGATGGAAGAAGTAAACCTCAGGGAATGACCAGAAAAAATAATAAAACTAGTTCTGGTTGCCCCGATATCGATTAAAAGAACCGGGGAAGATGTAAGTTCATCTTTAGTTAAAGCTCGAGCAATGGCTAGAGATTCAATTTCTAAAACAAGCGGTTTCAAACCAGCTAACTTTAAAGCCGAAAGATAGGGATCAACTGTCTTTTTAGGCAAGGCAGCGATTAGAACATCAAGATGGTCTAAATGATTGTAGACTGGGGAGATGGTCCGGGAATCCAAATAAACTGATTCAATTGGCAAAGGAATGTAATTTTCAGCTTCATAAATAACCGCCGATTTTAAATCCTCTTCTGACATCCTTGGCATCTGGATTACTTGTAAAAAAGCTTTTTCTTCTGGCAAAGAAGCAACCACATATTTTGTTTTAATTTTTTCTCCTTTAACTGATTTCACTGCCTCTTTAATAATCTCGGCCAGTTTTTTCTCATCTTTAATTTCACCAGCCCGGATTATCCCTGGCTTGATTTGGGCTTCGCCAAAAGAAGCTAAATCAAAGAGGTTGCCCTTTTTTTTAAGTTTAATAATCTTCAAAGACAAATCAGAGATATCTAATCCAAACGCTTCTGGTCTTAATTCTAAAAACTTGAGCATTATAAATTGATTATATCAATTTAATATATTTCTTCCCAGCCAACAATTTCATATTCTCCAGCAGTAGGAAAATAAGGGGGAGGATTGTAAGTCAAACTAGAATCGTAATTCATGTCAGTTGTTCTATACCCAGAAACTACATTGTTATAGGCATCTACCCAGGTAAAAGTCCACATTGTATTGGTAATGATGGAACCAAAAGTTCTAATTAGATTTCTGATAGCATAGGTTTTATAAGGTTCAGAAGACCATTTAGGATAATAATATCTAAAGACGTGGCCCTTTTGGGCTAAAAGGGCGGCTTTGATTTCTAAATTATCAGGTGAATAAAGAGGAATTAAAATATCTTTTTGAGCAATTAACCCTAAAACTGAGCTCGAGTCAGCGTAATCTATATTGCCATTAATAATTATGTTTTTCATCTTATTGGGCTGTTCGGGAAGTACGGCCGCTACTAAGACTGCTTTTCCCTTGACAATTCCATCCACCCAAACTTTGTTTTCAACAAAAATTGGCGCGCAATTTTGAGGCAAGGAGTAGCTAGCAAAAAGTTCTTCTGAATCAATATCGTTTGATTCGTAAACCCATTTTTCACCATCCCAACCGTAAACTTTTTGTTTTACTGTTTTCACTCGGAAAACATCAATAGCCCCGGTGTCATCGGGGTTAACTTTAAATCTAATATGATATCCGTGGTCAACGGGTTGAGTAATATAAACACCGGAGCTTTGAGCCGCCGCTTTCAAAATGGCTAAGTCCTGTAAAATTTTATCGAAATCTACTGCCGGGACCGGAAATTGCCAAAGACCCTGGCTCTGACCTCCACCCTGTCCCCAAATCCCCGGTTTCTCCTGAGGAGGAGAACAACCATGTTCAGCGCCACAAATATAAGTTGTTTTAGCAGAAGTGGAAAGAGAATTTTGCTTTCCATCCATTCTAATTCCACCATTGGAATGGAAAGGCCCTTTAAGCGTCTCGTCTTCTCCAAACCAAACATTAGAGTTGGTTAAAAAGGCGTATTTAGCTAAAGCGGGTTTAGTATCTTTTACCTGAATTTTTCTTTTTACATTAGAAAAATCACTAGTATAACCAGTAGAGACAATTTCTACTCCCGAGCTGCAACCAGTGGAAGAGGTAATTTCCAGTTGAAATTGGCCAATATCTTCATAAGGTTTTGTTCCGCCAAAATTAAAATCGTCTTCAGCATGATTAATATGCCACCTGGAATAATTTATGCCGGCCTCAGCCAGATTTAAGGCTTCATTCCAAGCCACTTTTTGCAAGGATTGTCGTTGCTGTAATAAGATAAACCCTAAAAGACTAGCCAATAACATCAAAAATATTGTTCCAAAAACTAAGACTAAAGTGATAATGACACCCTTGTTCATAAATTGGTTTTTAAATTTCTAATTTGGACATCGGAAGTCAATTCGTAATTTTGAGGTGGCCGAGCCGGGTCAACATTGATTACTAAATAAACCCGCATTAGCTTTGTATCTTTTAACCTGGCTGGCGGAGACAACTCAACGCCCAATCCATCAAAATATCTAAAAATTGGCGGCTGATTTCTGACATATTTAGATAAAATAAAAATCTCTTCTTTTTCTGGAGGGTAGCAAACTGGGAAACCTTGGGGGTCAATCACTCCTTTTTTAAAATCGGTTCCTTGAATAAAATATCTCACCCTTTCTGTCGCCTCGTCTTTATCAATATCGGAATAAAATATAAATTGGAAATCCTCAGCTTTTTCAATAATGTAGGCACCGTCATCCCCTCCCCTGGCTTCCCTGATTTCTTTTACCATTGTCTCTACTCCTCTTCTAGCTTCAGCAATTGCTTGTGACTGTTCAAGGGTGTAGCCATGAGTTCGATAGAGGGTAATAACTGAACCAGAAATTGCTCCCATGGCAATAACAATAATTGCCACCGTCACAATGGTTTCAATCAAAGTTATGCCGTGGGTTTCTTTTTTTATAGTCATGGCGATGGAATTAAATTAATAGTCAGGGTGGCGTCTCCAGAAATCCACATATTTTCTTCAATATAAATCTGATAACCATCAGCCTGAATTTCTAAATTGTAAGTGGTGGCTTGCAGGGGAATAAAAAAGGTCTGGCCAGCTTTGTCAGTCGGTTGAATTTGGTCATAACCCAGACCGAGATTAAATAATCTTACCGAAGCGGCGAAAATTGGATTTAAAGTTACAGAATCTTTAACTGTTACCAAAAGAGTATTTTCCGCTTTTAAAATTAATCTCATTTCTTTACTTTCTCCTGGTAAAAGGTCGATTGGTTGAGTAGCTTCGGTTTCAGGAGGAGATTCAATTCCAATTAATTCATAATCCGGGGAGTCAACATAGAAACTATAAGAATCCCATTCTAAATTAGAAAGGTCAATTTTGGCTGGGCCATTAGTAGTGTGATTTTGAGAATATTTATAGATTGGGTCTCCTTGAGAATCATTCCCGACTGTTTTTACTCCTTCCATTTTAAAGATGGTGTTATGAATGGGTGGGTAACCCTGACCTTTAGTACCCCTGGCCTGAACGGTCAGGGAGCCCAAGAGATCAATTGAGAAACCAACTTCGGTCAGTTTCCCTTCATAAACGGCCGGATGCGATTTAACTGGTTCGGTAATGGTTTTTCCATTATATACCTCGCCAGCCTGATAACTTTGGTCCGAACTGTAACCAGACTTGGTTATTTTCACTTTATAAGTAGCCGGCGAGAGGACAAAATTATATTTGCCACTAGGTGGTTGGGCGGTAGTTAAGGTATTTCCAGTCTGAGGATCAATGATTTCAATTAAGGGAGAGGGAACATTCTCTCCTAAGGCATTAAATACCGAAACCGAGAGAACTCCAGCTGCTGCTCCAGTACACTCCTCTTTTTCCTGATTAAGATTCCTTGGCGCTACGTCAGTTACTAAACTCACCTCTCCTTTAAATGGTCTCTCCCAAGAAACTTTCACTTTGGCCCTTTTATAGTCTTTAACGCAATCATCGGTTTCCGGAGCCGCCGGGCACTCCGCACTTCTTGGCCCATCAAAACAATCAGAGACATATTTTATAGTAGTTTCGACTGCAAAGTTCGTATTGTTTTGCGAAATAGATTCGGTTTGTGGAATATCTCCAATTGGCTCATCTATAGCCCGGGGATTAGTCCCCACCTTTTTATAAGGAAGGTTCCGAATTTGTTCTATTTTTTGATTAGCAATAGCTGTAGCAGCAATTCTGGATTTTGATTGGCTGACCACTTTTAAACTTAGCCAATAGGCGCCGAAAATTCCTAAGAAAATAATAAGCATCAAAGAGATGCCTACCAAAACATCAATAAAAGTAAGACCCTTTCCGAACTTTGAACCTTCGAATCTTAAACTCATTGTATTGCCTGGAGCATGCTGTAGATTGGTTGAACCATTGATATGGCGAAAAAACCGATTGCTGCTCCAACAATTAGCATTATCACTGGTTCAATAACCGAAGCTAAATTTTGAGTAGCTCTCCCCACTTCTTCTTCAAAAAAATCAGCCAGTTTTGCCAAGACATTTGAGGTTTCGCCCGTCTCTTCGCCGACGGCAATCATCTGAACCACAATTGGCGGATAAATGTTCTGATGAGGTTTTAAGGCCTCGGACAATTTTTCTCCCTTTTTAACCTTTTCGGCTGCCTCAATTACAGCTGTTTTAAAATGAATATTCCCTAAGGTCCCAGAAACAATTTCTAAAGACCTAACCAAAGGCACCCCCGAGGCAATTAGGGAGCTTAAAGTTCTGACGGCTGTCGCCGAATTAGTTTCTCTAATAATTGGCGAAATAATTGGAACTTTTAATAAAAAGGTGTCTAAAATCATTTTTCCTTTTTTAGTTTTAGGAATCTGAGAAAAAATAAAAATAAGAGAGAATAAAATTAAAATAACTAAATACCATTTTTCAACAAAAAAAGTACCCAAGGCAATGACTAACTTAGTGGTTAGCGGGAGTTCGACTTGGAGCTCTTTAAAAACTTCCGCCAATTTGGGGACAACCATTACCAGCATCAAAATGCCGATACCAATTAAGGCGCAAATTATCACTGCTGGATAAATCATTGCCCCCATAATTTTTGATTTTAATTCGTTTTCCTTTTCCATTTGATTAGCTAAAATTTTTAAAACCTCCTCTAAAGTCCCTGCTTCTTCGCCGACCTTGACCATGTTTTGGAATAGTTCAGAGAAGATATTGGGATGAGGAAAAAGGGCATCAGAAAGACTTTTTCCCTTAATGATGTCTTCTTTAATATCTGATAAGACTTTTTTAAATTTTTTGCTCTTAGATTGGATGGTTAAAGTTTCTAAAGCCCTGGGCAGGGGAAGGCCAGCCGAAATCATCACTTGTAAATTTCTGGTAAAAAACATTTTTTCTTTCAAACTAACTCCACCGAAAAAAGGAAATGAGATTGCTAACTTTCTTTTTTTAATTTTTTCTTCTGTTTCAGCTTTAATTAAAATAAAGTCCTGCTCTCGCAGTTTTTTTGCCAATTGGTGGAGGTCTCTTGCTTCCAAAATCCCTGATTTTTCTTCCCCCTTTAAAGATTTAGCAATATAGAAATACTTTGGCATTATTCAATTATTACTCTTAATACCTCTTCAATGGTGGTTATCCCTTGGCTGGCTTTAATAAAACCGTCTTCAATCATTAATCTCATTCCTTCTTTTTGAGCCTGGGCCTGGATTTGCAAAGAAGTTGTCCTTTTGACAATTAATTCCTTGATGGTTTCAGTGACTGATAAAACTTCATAAATTCCGATTCTGCCCCGATATCCTTCTGGGCATTCTTTGGAAGGTTTAGGCCGATAAAATACGACATCTTTAAAAGTTTCTCTTGGCTTTACTATTTTTTCTTCCTTTAAAATCTTCAGGATTCTGTCTAAGTCGCAATATTTTCCTAAGTTTTTTATTTCCGAATCCTTTAAAGTGTATTTCTCTTTTTCTGGACACAATCTCCTAACCAACCTCTGAGCTAAAACGCAATTTAAGGTTGAGGAAATCAGAAAGGGTTCGGCTTTCATGTCAATTAATCTTGGAATGGAACCAGCCGCATCGGTGGTGTGCAAAGTGGATAGAACTAAGTGCCCGGTCAGAGCAGCGTTAATAGCTAAACCGGCTGTTTCGCTGTCTCGTATTTCTCCAACCATCATGATATTAGGGTCTTGGCGAACGAGAGACCTTAAACCCGAAGCAAAAGTTAAGCCAATTTTTGGATTAACCTGGGTCTGATTGACTCTCGGCATTCGATATTCAATTGGGTCTTCAACTGTCGAGATGTTTACCCCCGGACTATTCAAAATTTCCATCATTGAGTATAAAGTGGTAGTTTTCCCACAACCAGTCGGCCCAGTAACCAAAATCATTCCAACCGGCTTTCTCAAGTTCCCTTGTATTATTTCCAAAGCTTCTCCTCTCAGCCCCAACTCTTCTAAGGTGAGGGCTTTGGTGGTTTCGGGTAGAAGCCGCATTACAATTTTTTCTCCGTCAAAAACTGGCAGAATTGAAACTCGAATTGAATATTTATATTCCTCGGTTTCAACTTTAAATCGGCCATCCTGGGGAAGACGGTGTTCATCAAGTTTTAAATTAGACAAAACTTTTATTCTGGCCACAATTCCAAGAGAAGCAATTTTTGGAAGAGTCATGGCATCATGTAAAATCCCGTCGATTCGATATCTAACGACAACTTCTTTTTCTAAGGGTTCGATGTGGATATCAGAGGCCCTTTGCAAAATGGCGTGTTTCAAAAGAGTCTCAACAATTCTTACTATTGGTAATTCTTCGGCAATTTTTTTCAGCTCCTCTTTTTCTTCAACCATTTCTTCCTCTTTAATGGCTTTAATCCCTTTAACCTCCTCTTTGATAATCTCCCCAAATTCTGCTTCTAAGGTTTTTTGATATTGATTAAGGACATGCTTAATTGAAGCCAAGTTGGTTAATCTCGGCAGAATTCGCAAAGGAGTCGTCTTTTTGATAAACTCGATCGTTCTCAAATCCTCGGGGTCTAACATCGCCACCTCTAAATCATTTCCCTTTTTCCTAAAGGCAACGATGTTGTTGCTTCTGGCAATTGGCTCGGGAATAATTTTCAGGACTTCTGGAGAAACTATTTCTTTTTCCAAATTGACAAAAGGAATCCCCAAAATGTAAGCCTCCAATTTAATCAGTTCCTCTTCGGAAATTAAACCTTCAGAAATCAAAACATCGCCCACTTTTTGACCGGAATTTTGGGCTTTCTTTTGGGCCGCATCAAACTGTTCCTCAGTAACCAAATTGGCGTCCAAAAGAAAGGCTTTCAATTGTTGCGGTTCCACCCTCATAATGTGTCCGCTGAATTTACGCTGAACTATACGCCGAATTTACGCTGAATCAGCGTTTTATCAGCGTGTAAATCAGCGACTTATCAGCGGTTCTCTAGTGCTTTTTTTATCTTTTCCACTACCTCCTCCAAGGAGTATTGAGCCTTTACCAGATAGGCAGTTGCTCCCAATTCAATTGCCTTATCTACGTCTCCTAATCCCTCGAGGTTGGTTAAAACAATTACTGGGATATCTCTGGTATCCTTATCTTCTTTCAATTTTTTAAAAACTTCAAAGCCGTGAACTTTAGGTAAAATCAAATCAAGTAAAATCAAATCTGGCTTTTTATCTTTAGCTAACCTCAAGCCGATTTCACCATCTAAGGCCGGAATCATCTCATAACCTTCCTGCTTTAAAATTTCGCCAAAAGTCTTTTGAAGCGCCGACTCGTCTTCTATAAATAAAATTGTTTTTGGCATATTATTTTATGGGTAAGGTAAACCAAAAGGTCGACCCAACGCCCTCTTGGCTTTGAAAACCTATTTTGCCACCCGATCTTCCAACAATGGCTTTGGTAATATATAAACCCAAGCCAGAACCTTGAGTTTGATAACGCATTACATTTTCTGAACGGAAAAATTTTTGAAAAATATACTTTTGGTCTTCCTTAGGAATGCCGACACCAGTATCTTTAATCTCGAAATAAAAATTTTTATCCTGTTTTTCTAATTTTATCAAAACCTGACCACTTTCTCCAACATAGCGAATGGCATTGTCTAAAAGATTTTCAATTACCAAACGAATCTGGGAAGGATCACTAAAAACTTTTGGCAAATCTTTTGCAGGTTCAAACTTTACTTCAACATTTGAGGCTTTAGCAAAAGATTCAAACTCTTTAATTAACTCTTTTATTAAATCTTCTAAAGCGAATTCCTGTTCTTTAAAAGGCAATTTTGCCGTTTCAATTCGAGAAACAATTAACAAATCGGAAACTAACTCCGACATCCTGGCGCTGTTTTCTTTTAAGATTTTAAAATATTCGAGTTGTTTTTCAGTAACCGAATTAGTTCTACCTGACATTAATAATTCAATCGCCCATCTTAAATTAGAAAGGGGGCTTCTCAGCTGGTGAGAAACAACACTGACAAACTCCGACTTCATTCGGTTAGCTTCAGCCAACCTTTCAAAAGAACGAGTAATCATTACGGCTAAAATAAATAAAATTGCCGTTACTAAAAGGGTGATTAACAACACTATCTGAGGATCTTCAATATAATGAGTACCAACAAAATAGACAACTAGAGTCGAACCAATAATAATCACTCCCATGACTAAAAAAAGAAAGTGGGGACACTGCCAGAGAGGAAGGCCGTATCTTTTACATTGAGCAAAGATATTAAGCTCTTCAATGAAACTTTGTTTCATTTCAATCTGCGATAAATCTTTGATTTATCTTGATGAGTAAAAATTTCTTTGAGATTCATTACTAAATTATATCATTGACCGAGAGAAAAGAAAATGATAGATATTAAAGTGCGGAGAGTGGTGTAATGGCAGCACGAGTCCTTTGGGAGGATTTAGTCCGGGTTCAAATCCCGGCTCTCCGATGCGGGTGTAGTTTAATGGCAAAACTTTTTCCTTCCAAGAAAAGAACGAGGGTTCGATTCCCTTCACCCGCTCCAATTTAATCAAAAAGCGCCTTGCGGCGCCTTTTGAAAATGTTTAGACTCCAAGTTTAAGCATTTTTTTTATAACGTCCTCCTTTCTTCCATTCGATAGCATTTAATAATGGAGCGTAAATATCGTCATCTTTGCTTATCTCTAAGGGATTCAAATTAAGGGGGTCAAACTCTTTAAACTCGACAAAGTCAACATCTTCAATAATGGCAATCGGGGTTTGCTCTGCTCCTTCTCCCATGGTACAGACAGCGGCAGCTGACAGGGCATCGGCTATATCAGATTGAGTGATTTTCATGGTTCTGCCAAAGATATCTTCGGTTCCTCGATAGTCCTTCAGGGGATAAAAACCGTAATATCCTATGGTAATTCCCATCGTCCCCCATCTTAAAGGCGTACAATGGCTGTCGGAAATAATTACTCCGAAATCCTTAAGATGGTAATTCGCCTTTATAAAATCATGAATTTGTTTTGCCGCCTTATAGGGTTCTTTGGGCCATAAAATAAAATGCCCCTTAGCGTTACTCTCATCGATGCCAGCCGTGGGGATTAAAAGATTGTTTTTTATCGTGAGCATTACATACCCCTGAGGCACTCTATCTCTTTCGAGATAGAGCTCGGCCTCTTTTTTAATTAGTTCGTCTTTATCTGGAACCTCTTTTAAATTAATGCACCGTCCCTGCCAAATAGAAACTATTTTCGAGGTAATAACAAAAATTGATTTCTCTTTTAATTTTAAAGGCGAAAGGCTCTCCTTAATCAAGGAGAGCAAGTCGTCCTGCGGCGGAAGAAAAGGTCTTGTTTTAATTGCCTTAATGAACATGGGGATTTCTTATTTGGCGTATTCTATCACTCTTGTTTCTCTAATGACGTTGACTTTTATTTCGCCGGGATATTTTAATTCTTCTTGGATTTTATTAGCAATGTCTTTGGCCAAATTCCTCGCTCCCAAATCATCAATCTCTTCTGACTTAACAAAAACTCTAATCTCTCTACCTGCCTGCAAAGCCCAAGCTTTTTCTACCCCTGAAAAACTCAAGGCAATATTTTCTAAATCTCCTAATCTCTTTAGATAATTTTCCAAAGTATCTTTTCTGGCTCCCGGTCTCGCCCCGGAAATCTGGTCAGCAGCCTGAACCAGAATTGCCTCCAAAGATTGGTAGGGATACTCTTCATGATGAGATTTCATCGCTATAATAACTTCTGGCTCTACTCCAAACTTTTCCAAAATCTTAATTCCAATATCAGTATGGGAACCTTCAATCTGCTGGTCAACCGCTTTGCCAATGTCGTGCAGCAGCCCGGCTTTTTTACAAATTAAGATATCTCCTCCGATTTCTCCAGCTAAAGCAGCGGCTAGGTACGAAACCTCAATTGAATGAAGTAAAACATTTTGGCCATAAGAAGTCCTAAATCTCAATCTACCCAAAAGCTGGACTAATTTTGGATCAAAACCAACCAAGCCAACATCATAAAGAGCGGCTTCTCCAGCCTCTTTTATTTGAGAGTTTATTTCTTTTTTTGCCTCTTCAACCTTTTCTTCAATTCGAGCTGGTTGAATTCGGCCGTCTTGAATTAATTTTTCTAAGGCGGACCTAGCAATCTGCCGACGAATTGGGTCAAAGCCAGAAATTACCACTGCTTCCGGAGTCTCATCAACCACTATTTCCACTCCAGTTAATTTCTCCAAGGTCCTAATATTCCTTCCTTCTTTACCAATAATTCTGCCTTTAATTTCTTCGGAAGGTAAGGTTAAAGTAGTAGTGGTAATTTCTTGGGCCTGAGATAAGGCACATTTTTGAATTGTCTGAGCCAAAATTTCTTTAGCCCTTTTTTCAAATCGTTCTCGACCATCTAACTCCAGCTTTCTCATTCTCTCTAAAATTTCCTTTTGATATTCTTTCTCCAAGTCTCCCAGCAATTCCTTTTTTGCATCTTCTCGAGTCAATCCCGAAATCCTTTCCAAATTAGATATTGTTTCCGTTTTTAAATTCTCTAAGGTTTCTTTTATCTCTCTCAGTTTCTTGACTTTTTCTTGAAATTCGTTCTTTTCTGTTTCAAAAGTAGAAAGTCTACCCTCTAAAATGTTTTCTCTTTTTAATAACAATCTTTCAGTTTTGAAAAGCTCGGCTCGTTGCTGATTCGTCTCTTTTTTTGTTGTCTCTAAAATTTGTTCGGCTTCTTTTTGAGCCCCGGCCAATATCTCTTCACTCTGGATTTTGGCTTGAGAAATTTTCTTTTGAAGACGAGACTCGATAGTTCGATAATCTCTTTTGGCAATCGATTGCCTGGCATAATAACCCAAAACAGAACCTACAGCTAATGCCAAAAAGCCCGCAATTAAAGGGAAAAGTTGATCCATGTTTTTGATTGGAAAATTGGATATTTAGATACATTTCCAAAGTCCAAGATTTACAAATTCTAAAAATATTTTAGCAAAGGGAATTCTTTTTGTCAACCTAAAATGGGGGAATCTCCCACCAGGTCGGTAGAGGGAGAGTAACCGTTACTGTTTTGACATCAGAATAACAAGTATCAATATCATCACCAATTCGGAGTTTTACTTTGTGGGCTCCTAAAACAGTGTAGCTCCAAGTGGCATTTCCTGTTGTTGTTTTGTCTATGGTAAAATCTGGCTCAATATAATCAAAGTCCCAGGTATAAGAAGGACAAGGAACCTCGGTAGTTCCAGAGGTATAACATTTAGAATACTCAACAGCATTAAAGGTAACCACTTCCCTTTGAGAAACCCTTTCTTTGGAAGGAGTGAAATCAGGCGAGGGAGCCGCATGGCTAGGGGTCGTGAAGGCAGCGGCATCCGACCAAACTGACCAATTTCCTTTATTATCTTTTACGCTCACTATCCACCAATAAGGAGTATTCCAACTCATCCAAGTTCTCCATTGAGTAGTGGCCGGAGTATAAGCGCAGGTTTGGCCCGAAGGACAGTAAGCATCTTTTGAATCGGTGAATTCCTCGGGTTCAGGGATTGAGAAATCAGCATCATTATCTATCCGAATCTGATAACTGGCCTGGGGATTTCCCTCAGGGTCAGAATAGTTCCAATGGAAAGTGGGGAGACTCAAGGATTGAACTGAACAATGGTCCCAACTCACTCCATTTCCATCCGACGGTGTAGGTTTGTAAGGTGGCTGATTAAATACCTGGTATTTAGTAAAGCCGGTTCCAAAATAGCTTCCTAAACCAGCTCCGGTGTTGGTAGCTGTAACCGAAACATCGTAATCGCCCCCAGGGATACCGGTAGGTGAAGTTACACTTAAACTCGTTGAGCTGGATTGGCCGGCGGAAATGGTTAAACTATTTTGACCTAAAGTACAAGTCCAACCAGTTTGCTGGCACGCTTCACCTTTAGTTAAAGAGAA
>Ga0066637_10002119_pt1 | contig 13176 bp, 15 predicted proteins | sample CryGeyCG2014_020_FD_62737 | JGI IMG/M metagenome (GOLD analysis project Ga0066637, IMG submission 62737) | Groundwater microbial communities from aquifer - Crystal Geyser CG08_land_8/20/14_0.20 | ecosystem: Environmental > Aquatic > Deep subsurface > Groundwater | place: USA: Utah: Grand County...
AAAAAACCAAAACAGGCGCTTATCTGCGTAGCTAAAAAGTTAGCTCATTTATGCCTAAGCATGCTTCATAGCGGACAAGACTATAACCCTGCCCGGGTATTTAGTTACGTTTAGTTTTAAAAGAACGATTGCTCTTTGAAAATCTGTTAAAATTTATCTTTACTCTTTATAGGATGTCTATTCGCTCCCCCAATAATCAACCTCCCTGCCGCGGACAGGAAGAAGCCCCGGGGCAGGTTTTATAATTGTATTTTTTAAAAATACATGCATTGACTCAAGCTCTTTGACCATTGCCTGCGTTGTATCGCCGGCGATGACGCCTGTCCTTACGCCTGCAGCGGTAACATACGCCTGTGACCCGGAGTCAAGTTTCATAACGCGGTAATAGCGCGCGCTTAACGGCTCAAACACAACCCTGCCTTTTGCCGCCTGCACCAGGCTATAACCAGGGCCTTCCTCCATATAAAACGCCGTGCCGGCAAGCGGCCTTACAGACGCGTTAACCGCCTCCATCTTCAAGGAAAATAGTTTTGCGTTGTCAGGCACCCATACAAGCGCCGAACCATTGGTTAACTTTATCACATAGCCGGAACTTCCGGTCAGGCGGTTGTGCCTGTTTGAAACTATAACCGCTGATGCCTTTTCCTTAAGCAGTATAAACGCGCCTTTCTCAAGCTCTATGATAGCAAGTTTGCCGGACTCCTGATTTATCCGATCGCCTTTTCTCAGAACTACCGATGCCCAGCGCTCCATCCTGAACGCCGACGGGCCGTTTGAGACAATGGTTTCTCCGACGAGCGGAAAGAGCCGCGTTGCTGCCGGGCGATACAAAAGCGGGAGCGCGAGAAACAAAAGGCAAAAAAACAGAGACGCGAAGATAAAAAGCTTGAGGCGCTGAAAACTGGCCTGGCCAAAGGATATTTGGGCGCGCATATCCGCCATATCAAGCTTAAAATCCGCGGGCAGGCCCTCGTTCTTAAAAACCAGCAGTACATCCTTTGCCTGCCGAAGCCGCGCCTCTATGCGGCGGCAGCGGCCGCAGCGCTGGAGGTGCATTTTCATCGCCTCGCTCTTCGCGAATTCAAGCTCGCCGTCAATATACGCGCCTATCTCTTTTTCCGGCCTCAAACACCCCATATCCCATACCCCGCTACCCGTATCCCGTATCCCTACCGAAACCTTGCCAGCCGCTGAGCCAGCATAACGCGGCCGCGGTGAAGGCGCGACATAACCGTGCCCTGCGAAACCCCTAACATGCGCGCTATATCCTTATAAGAACAACCCTCAAGGTCCTTGAGTGTTATCACGTCGTAATATTTCTTCGGCAAAGACGAGACCGCGCGCCTTACCGCGTCTATCTCCTCTTTTATCTCTATACTTCTCACCGGCGAGATCTGCGGCGAGCCAAGCGCATCCATGACAGAAGCAACATCCTCGCTGTACGGCCGGTCCAGCGGCACTGATTTAAACAGCGGGTCAAGGTTGTGGCTGCGGTAAAATTTGTAGCATACGTTGACGACCACACGGTAAAGCCAGGTATAAAATGACGACTCGCCCCTAAACCTGAAAAAATGCCTATATGCGCGCAGGAACGCCTCCTGGCATGCCTCGGAGACGTCTTCGCAGTTACCAAGGAGTTTATACGCCGCGGCGTATATCCGTTTCTCGTGCATCTTTATCAGCGAAATAAACGCGCCTTTATCCCCTTCTCTGGCCTTTTTTATCAATTCCGTCTCGTCACCCATTTATCCTTTACTTGGAAATCGGTTCAAGCACAAATTCCGGCTCAATGAGCGGCCTGTATCCGCTCGGAGCGGGAACAGGAAATGTCACGGCCTCAACCACGCCTCCGAGCGTACGCCCTATGGCGCAGAATATACCCTTAAACACGCCCACTGTCATAGCCGCGACATGGCCTTCGTCCCTGGTTTCCTTCATTATCTGGACAGGTATCTCTGCCCAACCGGTTATGATATTGCAAACCCCGCGGCCAAGCTTGTCAACCGCGTTATACGCCGCCGCCGTGCCTGCCATAGCAGGCAGTAACATAACGGCTATCATCATCCCTGCCAAAACCTTCTTCACCATCTACCCCTCCCACTGTATTTCAACTGTATTTCTATTGTATTTCTATTGTATTTCACTCGTCACGGCCTTATAAAAAGCGACGCGCCGTCAAAGTCGCAACGCGTAACCTCAAGCGTAACCTCGTCAGCACGGATCCTTACAAGCTCGCCGGAAATATCCGTGTCCCTTTCGTAATCGTACATACCGCTTCGGTCAACCGACATCAGATTTATGAACTCTTCGGGCGCGAATTTCTGGTTTACATACGATGAATTGACTATCTTGCCCGGAGGGTATTCTATGGCGTAACGCATAAAATTCAGCATATTGTCGCCTGTCTTTGCCACCCAGATTGTAATCTTCCAGGTGCTGCCCTTATTTGGCGTAGCGGTAAAGGATATCTGATTGTTGTTTGACTGCCTTGGGCCGAAAAGGTTTCCGACGGAAAACGCCCGTATCTTGTCCGGCAAAGGCATCGGGATCTTGGTGCCGGCGGTTATGGAGACGCCGGTTGAACCGACATTTCTTATGTTGGTGAACGAGGTTGATTCCTGCCATTCGTTGTTTCTGGAGAGAAAAAGGTATATCTTGACCGCGGTAATTTTTTTTAATTCGTCCTTGGAAACAAAACCGTCCTGTTTCGGTATTACGGGCTGATTCAGATTGTCAAAATACATATAATACACGCCCTCAACCTTTACCCCGGGATTGTGCTCTATGAGCTCCTTTGTCGCGCCGTTATATGTCTCGTACACCTTCTTATTGTCCTTGTCCCAGTAAAAGACCTTCTGCACCGACTCGTCCTGGTCGGCATCCGGCGTGAATATTATCTTTATGTCCGAGAGGTCGGTGAGCTTATCCAGCACCGTAATCTCGTCGTCAAGCTCGTCGGGTTTTTTGCTCGCGCCGTATTTGAAGCTCACTGACGCGGTCTTAAAATCCGAATCGCCCGGAGGCCTGAACTGGGCTATAGGAACACTTGAGCCTGCCTTGTATTGGCGGTTCAGGATGAATTTCTGATTTTTGTTTTCCTGTTTGTTGAAGGCGTGTGAATTATCCGTCCATAGTGTAGAAAAGACTATGTGGTTGGCGCCTGCCTGGCGCAGCTCCACCATATCCCTTATGCCGTCGGAATCGTAACCGCCGTCCATAAGATAATTCATCAGGTCGCTGGACGCCTTTTGCAGGAGCAGGCGGTCTGTGGCGTACTGCCATGACTCGATGCCTGTGGCAAGCACCAGGAATATGGCGGTAGTTATTATCGCCATAACCGCTATCGAGACAAGCAGTTCAAACAGCGTAAATCCGGCCCTGTTATTTTTCATCTTCTCCTACTTCTGCACAATGGTAGAAACCGCTATCACAGGCTGTTGGAGGCTGTCGCCCTTAAAGATATAGACCGTAAACTCAAGCGGCGACACCTCTCTCCTCACCACGCGCACAGCGCGCCACTGCCTGGCGTTTAAGACGATGGGCGGGCTTGAAACATTGCCCATATTCTTTATCTGGTCCTCGGTAAGGCCGATGTTCTTTACCTTCTCCACCTCTTCCCTTGCCAGGTCAAGGGCGGTGCGCATATCGTCTATATATCCGATCTCCGACAGCGACACCGAAAACATCTGCATCAGCGGAACAAAACATATGCCCATTATTACGAGGGCGAGAAGAAGTTCGATAAACGTAAAACCACGCTCTCTAATGTCATTCTGAGGCTGCCGAAGGCAGCCGAAGAATCTGACGATAGATCCTTCGGTCGCCCTTCGGGCTCCCTCAGGATGACAAACATATAAAAACTGCTTGACGCATCGCCTAAATCGCCGCATATTTTATGAATACCACTTTCTTGGTATCGTGCACGACGCCTATGGCGGTAAGGGTCTTTGCCTGCGGATCGTGTATGACCATATACGCGCCCTCGCCGAAGGCGGTCGGCGGTATGTTGCCTATGCCGTCGCCTGCGGGGTCATTGCCCTTTGACATCTCGTACTGGGCCTTGCTTATTCCCGCCTCGGCAACATACTGCGCCTTAAGCGAATCCGTCTCAAGCGACATCTGCGATACCCGCGAAACCACCATCCCGATAACGGCGCTGCCCAAAAGCGCGACAAAAAAAAGAATGATAATAACGGTTATAAGCGCAACCGCCCTATCACCCCTTGAGTTATTGTCTGTCAATGCCTGCCTACCAATCGCTGGGTTTTTCATTCGCGTACGAGCCCCAGCTCTTATCCAGCGGTTTATCCACATTTACCTTAAGCTCTGCCCTGTCGATAATATAAACCCATCCGCCCTTGCCGGACAAAGGCTGATCCGAGGCAATGTCTTCAAAAGAAGAATTGCCCCTTTTATCCGAGATCATCTCCGCCGGTATCCTGTTCAGGTACGGCTTTTTTACGCCTGAATCAAGGTAGGTGTAATCCACCAGGTCACCTAAAGATGCCGGGTATTTGCCCTCTTTTGCCCTGAAAAGAGTTATCCTGGTCCTGACGGTATCAACGTTGCTCCTCGTCGTGGATACGCGCGCCTCCGTGTCAAAACCGATAAAGTTCGGGATTATCGCCGCGGCAAGTATCGCGATAATGCTTATGACGATTAGAAGTTCGATCATTGTAAAAGCCCGTTTGTTCATTGTTGAAACCTCCTGTCAGGAATGTGGGGTAGCGGGTAGCGGGGTCCGGGGTGCGCTACCCGCTACCCGATACTCTATTTTTTAAAAACCTTGACCAGATTAAATATCGGCAAAAGAACCGAAAGAGCGATGAATCCGACGAAACCGCCCATGCTCAGAAGCAGAAGCGGCTCAAGAAGCGACGTCAGGCCTCTTATGGAATAATCCAGCTCTTTGTCATAATAATCGCTTATCTGCATAAACATCTCGTCTGAAGTGCCTGTCTTTTCGCCTGTTGAGACCATCTGTACCGCCATCGGCGGAAAGACGCCGCTTATCTTCATCGCTGCGGAAAGGCTTGTTCCCCCGCCCACCGCCTCCCTTATATGGCTTATGGCGCGCACAAACACACGGTTTGTAACGATGTTTTTTACGACCTCGAGGGCGTTCATCAGCGGTATACCGCTTTTGGTAAGCGCGCCCAGTATCCTGAACAGCCTTGTAACCGTAACCTTCAGCGTCAGTTCGCCGATCAGGGGCAGGCGGAGTATATTCTCGTGAAATTTATAAATCCCTTTTTCCGTGCGCAGGTATTTAAGCAGCAAAAAGCCGAGCCCTGCGCCGACGGCAAGTATCGCGTACCACGCCTGCCTCAGGAAACCGCTTATCGTAAGCAGGACAAGCGTAGGCAGAGGCAGTTTGGCGCCCGACTCCTCGAATATAGCTATAAATTTCGGCAGGACAGCGACCAGTAAAAACGTAACTATGCCTATGGAAACAAAGACCAGCAGGATAGGATAGATCATCGCGCTGCGCACCCGCGCCTTCAGGTCAAGCTCTGCCAGGCCTATCGCGGATACCCTGTCCAGCATCTGATGCAGTATGCCTGCTGACTCGCCTGCCTTTACCATACTGACAAAGAATACGGAAAATATCTTGGGGTGCTTGTGCATCGCCTCGGAAAGGCTTTTCCCGCCTTTTATGTCCTCGACGATCTGCACGAGTATCTTTCTGAATTTTATATTTTTCGTCTGGCTGACTATTGCCTCAAACGAATCAAGAAGCGGAAGCCCCGCACGCATCATGGCGCCGAGCTGGCGCGCGAAAAACACTATCTCCTGCTGGGATATACCCCTGAACTTGTCTGTCAGGCGGCGTATATAAACGGATACGCCCTTCTCTTCCTCTATGGAGATAATCTTATATCCGAGCTCCTTCAGCCCGTAAGAGACCTCTTTCTGGCCCCTGGCCTCTATGGCTCCGCTTACGGCTATACCGGATTTATCTCTTGCCTTGTACCTGAATACAGGCATTTTTTACGCCCCCAATTTTTTAAGCCTTTTATCTATCTTGGCAGCTGCCCTTTGTGAATCCTTCACGTAAGTTGAATGCTTATACTGTTTGACTATTTTTTCGTACAATTCCTTTGCCTTTTCCAGGTTGCCCAGCTTGGAATAATTAAGGCCCGCTGCCCTGTACATCGCCTCAGGCGCCAAAGGATGAATAGGAAACTGATCCGCAAGGTCCTCGTACATCCTTGCCGCCTCCATATACCTTATTATATCCTGCTTGTTGCGCGCGGCAAGGCTCTCACCGAGCTCCAGGTCCCTTGCGTGCTCGTAAAGCGACACGGCGCTCAGGTTGCCGGAGATGCCTTCAAAGGTATCCTGCGGCAGCTGGATCGGATTGTCTTTTTCAACATTTATCAGATGCGGGGTTATGAATATCGCAAGTTCCTTCTGGTCTATGGACTTTGCCCTGTTTGAAAATAAAAGCCCGACGATCGGCAGATACCCGAGCACAGGGACCTTTGAGTTGGTTGTAGTGCCATCGTCCTTTATTAGCCCTGCTATGACAAAGGTCTGATTGTCAGGCACGATTACCGTGGTATCGGCCTCGCGCGTGGTTATGCGCGGCCCGGCGTCAAGCGTGGAACTTACCGACGATACCTCGGGATGCACCGCCATCTGTATATAGCCGTCCCTGGTTATCTTCGGCGTAACCTTAAGGGTTATACCTACGTCAACAAAACGGGTCGTCTCAAGGGTGCCTGTGGTTGTCTGGGTCTGTTCGCGTATGGGGTATTTTTCGCCTATGGTTATCCTTGCCTCAACATTATTAAGCGCCGCTATCGTCGGGCAGGCAAGGAGCTTTGCCTTCTGGTTCTGCACCAAGGCGTCAATAGTGACATCCAGGGTACTTGCGCCCTGGACAAACCCCAGGGCAAGCTGTCCGCCGGACAAATCAGTGGAAGGCCCTGTTATATCGCCGTCAAAAGTCGTAAGCTTTGTGTCATTTGCGTCGGCGCCGCCCTCGCCGCCCCTGTGCCACTTACCGGGCTTTATACGGTTAAACGGCATCTTAAGGTTCAGCGAACCTGTCCAGCTTATGCCGAGATTATCCAGGTCCGAATGCGAGATATCCACCAGTTTTGCCTCTATCATAACCTGCTGAGGCGGAAGGTCTATCCTCTTTAAAAAATCCCGGACCTTTTCAATGTTCACGGGCTTGTCCGTAATAACAAGCTGATTCATTGATTCATTTATCTTCACTGTGGCGTCCTGCGACAGTATCTTGCCTGCCATCTCCGCGGCAAGAGAGCCCTCTATAAAATTAAGGTTTACGCAGTCGGTTATCTTCTCCTCCTCAAACGCCACCACCTTTATTATCTCGCCCTCAACCAGGTATGTGTAATTGTTCATCCTCAGGATCGACTTTAAGGCGTCCTCAACGGTAACATCCTTGAGGCTTACGGTAACCGTGCCCCTTACGTCGTCGCCGGCAAGTATGTTGACGTCGTAGAGCTTGCCCATTGCCACAAGCGTTGTCTTAAGGTCCGCGCGCGTAAACGACAGCGATACTATCGTCTTAAGCTTTTCCTTCAGCGCCTGCGGCGCGCCGGAATCGCTGTCCGCGGCGCCTGCAACAGGCGCCTGCCCAAAAACCATGCCTAAAATCACAAGTGCAATAAATAGTTTTTTCATATTAATTTCCCCGTACCTACGCGCGTTACTGCTGTTTCAATGTCAGGACAAATTCTTTGCCGTTCTCCTCCAGAGAGACACTGTCGTCCTTGATATCTATTATCTTTTTACCGTCCACAACACTGCCCACGGTATACGCGGAGCCGTTTATTATGGCGTGAGGCTTATCTTTCTGCCACATAACGCCTTCAAGGTCCATATTGATTGCCTCGCCTTTATCCAAAGGCTTTGAATCCGGCCTGAAGGGATCGGGCGCAGACATGGTGCTGATCATGCTTTCCAGCGTCGAGAATACCTCCCTGCGTTCCTCGGCGGAGCGTTTCTGCCTCGGGCCCGCCAAGAGGACCTGCACCCTTATGGTCGCGTCAGGTATACCGGCGCTGACCGCCTCTATCCTCATCTTGTAATCGGTTATCTTCATATACTGGGATATCTTTTCCAGCCTTGCCGAATAGGCTATAATATCCTCAAACGGCGCGGAGAGATTGATGTCTATCGGAAACAGTTTATATATGGCAAACCCTTTATCCTGAGACTTTGCCTTGCTTTTTGAATCGCCTGCCATCTCTGCCTGTGTAAACGCGCCCTTAGTGGTTATCACCTGCATTGCGTCCGGCTTGACAGAGGTAAGCTTTATCTTGAGCTTCTCGGTATTTTTGGATATAAAACTAAGGATGGATGCGGTATCGTCCTCGGTAGGCATCTCCGCCTCCATCGCGTCCAGCTTCTTCTGCAAATCTTCAAAACCGGCCTTTGCCGATTCTATTTTTTTCTTGAACGCCTCTATATCGGGCAGCTGCGACTGGAGTTTTATCCTTTCGCTGCGGTAATCAGAAAACCTGGCCCTCATAGAGCGCAATTCCACGGCCTTAGGCAGGTAAAACGGCCTGTAATAAAACAGGAACGCCACGCACAGGATAAAAAAGAACAGAAAAAACCTCTCCCTGGGTTTCAGTTTTATTTTTTTAATAAACCCATATATCTGCTCAACTACCCGGTTCATTGCAGGGCCGCCTCCAGGTTATAATTGCACACAATCTCAAAATTGACCACTTCAGCAGCGCCTATCTTTGTCCTTCTTGTATAATTAAAATTTACCCCGGAAAAAGACACCGACTCCTTAAGGTTGTTCATGAACGCGCTGACCAGATCCTCGTCAAACGTACCGCCCTCTATCTTCATCTGGCCCTTGTCCGTGGACAGGCCGTAAAGCCAGACCCTCTTGGGTATATAACGGCGCAGTTCCTGCAGGATGACCGACCACTGCGCAGGCCTGTCTTTTACCGCGGCGAGGTAGCTTATCTTGTACTGCATGAATTCCGTAACCCTTGCCAGGTAATCCTGCATATCCGTATACTGCTTAGCGGCGAGCTTGGACGACTCCACCTTTGCCTTCAGCTCCTCGGTGCCGCGCCTCTCGCGCTCTATCTTTCCTTTTAATACATATATGGATACCGACTGCACAACCGACACAAAGACCACCAGCGCCAAAAACACCGCTGCCGTTGAAGCGACAACCTTTGCCTGATACGTTACGACAAACACCCATACCTGATAAAGCATGCCGAACCTTAAATCCCGCGGTATGAGGTTTAATCTCTTCATTTATCGCTCCTTAAAGCCAGGCCTGCTGCCGCGGCCAAAGACGGCGACGCAACTTTAAGATAATCCAGGTCAAATCTATCCGCAGGCGCCTCTATCTGCGCCAAAGGATTGGCAACCTCAACAGGCGCCGTAAACCTGCCTGCAAGAAAATTAACAAAATTTTTAAGGCCCGAAGCGCCTCCGCACAGGACAAAACGGTCTATCTTCTCAAGCGGCGAGGCGCACACCTCATAGGATAAAAACCTGAACGACCTCTCTATCTCCGAATACAGCTGTTCCATATGAAGGCCCAGCGCGTGCGCTATCTTGACCCTGAGTTCGCCTGCGACCTCCGGGTTTTTGCGGTCTTCCTCCAGCACCATCTTGGACATACCGAAATCTTTTTTGTAACGCTCGGCAACCCCGCGCTCCAGCTGGCAGTAATCGGCTATTGCCTTGGTCATGGACTCGCCTGCCACAAAGCTTACACGGCTGAAACAAAGGCTGTTGTCTTTTATAAGGTTTATCGTCGTATATTTGGCGCCCATATCAAGCAGGACAGTAACCTCTTCCGGCTTCCACGCCGGGCTTTCGCCGAACGACTCAAATGCGGCAAACGGCGCCGGCTCAATAGCAGCGACCTTTATACCAACGCCGCTTAAGATCTGCAGGTGCTCCACTATCCTTTTGCGCGGGGCTATAACGGCAAGTATCTCCTGATGTTTCTCGCCCTCAAATACGGATTCGGCAAGCATGGTATAATCAAACACCGATACCTCGGAGTCAAATGAATACCTTTCCTTCAGCTCCCAGTCAAGGGCGCTCAACATCTCAGCCTGCGGCATCTGCGGCAGGCGTATAAATTCAACGCTCAATTCCGGCATGCTGAATGTAACCGCGCACTGGCCGTTCAGCTTGCCGTGATGTTTCAGCTTAACCAATATCTCTTTCAGCGCCGCGTCTCTGCCCGGCCCCTCGTAATCCTTGGCTGAAAACTCCTCTACCGCGATAGATTCAAGCACCTTCTTCGCCCCGGTGTCGGTAAACTGTACCGCCTTTACGGAGCTTGTGCCTATGTCAAGGCCTATGCAACCGGTTGGCCTTACTGCCTTTCGCGCGGCAAGCGCGGGGATTAACGGCTTTTTTTCAGGCGCTGCGGGATGAGCCGTCTTTCTGAACAAGGAAGACGGCGCCTCTGCCTCAGCCTTTGCAGGGCGGTTAAATATATTGGTAATTAATTTATTTACTTCGGCCTTTTTTACGTCGTTGTCCATTCCGGGGTCATCGCTCATTCTGCGTTATCTCCTCAGCCAGACTGCGGTAGTCGTGCGCGCCTTTGGAATTGGGGCAGTACAGGATTATGGGCTTGCGGTATATAGGCGCCTCGGCAAGCGTGGAACTTAAACTTATAACCGTATTCAACAGCTGGCCCTTAAAATAATCCTTCAGGGCGTCCAGCATTATCCGGCTTAATTTTGTGCGTTTGTCAAACAGGGTCGGCACTATGCCCATTATTGAAAGGCCGGGGTTTAAGGTTGACTTTACAAGGTCAACCGTGGTAAACAGGTCATTCATCCCCTCAAGCGAAAAATACTGCACCTGCACCGGTATCAGAAGCCCGTCAGACGCGGCCAGGGCGTTTATGGTCAGTATGTTCAAGGACGGCGGGCAGTCTATGAATATATAATCAAACCCGGCGCGCGCCGGGCCGAGCCGGTTTTTCAAAATCTCCTCGCGGCCAACCCTGTTCACCAGGTCCACCAGCGCCGACGACAAAAACGAATTGCTCGGCGCTATCTTCAGGTTTTCGCTGTATGTATCGTGAATTATCTCATGTAAAGGCACATCGGGCCTTGACAGGACGTGATAGATGCTCTTTCTGAGTTTATGGGTATCCACTCCGAGGTTCAGGCTTGCGTGCGCCTGAGGGTCTAAATCCACCAGCAGGACCCTGTAACCCATTTCAGCGAGGCACGCGGACAAGTTTATGGCGGTTGTGGTCTTGCCGCAGCCGCCCTTCTGGTTCATCACCGTAACTATGCGGCTTTTCGACGTCTTTTTTCCGTGCTGGCCCAAGCGCTCTCCGGCACTTTCCTTCGGAGCCGGCCTGCCGTACAGTTTCAGAAATAAATCCTTGATCCCCATAATATAAGCCTCAATTCAGACTCTGCTTTGCCTTCGCGAAAAGCATATCTTTCGTTTCCGCGTCTTTCGGAAAAGACGCCGTGCCTATCAGAAAGCCGCGCCTGGCTGCCTCGCACAGGCGCTCCTGTATCCTCTCCCTTAATATAAAGACGGCGTCGCCTGAACCCTCAACCAGGGCAACGGCGCAATTTCTATTGTCCAATAAAAATATTCTATCATCTTTGCGCAAAACCTGCGCCACTATGCCCTCTATCTCCGAGAATATACGCCTGTTTTTCGGCGCCTCGGCAGGCGCTATATAAATAAGCGAAAACCCGGTAGAGCCTGCCTGCGCCTCGTCCTTAAGCGTCATAAAATAATCCTCAAACGCCTCCTCGTCGGTTATGACGGGCACCGTAAAAAATACAACAGTGCCTTTTTTCGGCCTGCTCTTTATCCATATCTTTCCGTTATGCGCCTCAACTATTTTTTTTACTATGCAAAGCCCCAGGCCTGTGCCGCCTATGGCGCCGACCTCAGGCTTATCCTCATGGTAAAACTCCTGAAATATCTTCGGCATAGCGTCAGGCGCGATCCCGACGCCGGTATCTGCCACGCTTATCAAAAGATGCCTGCCGCGCGGCTTGTAGGAAATATCTATTTTTACGCGGCCGCGGCGCGGGGTAAACTTTATGGCGTTAGACAAAAGGTTCATAAAAACCCTCGCGAAGCCATCCTCATCCGCCCATACGCGCTTAAGGGCCTCGGGGGGGCGCGCGGAGACATGCAGTTTCTTATCCCTTATATTAAATGAAAGCGTCTGGACAGACTGTGTTATGAGCCTGCCCAGAAAAATCTTTTTCTTTTTAACGAGTATGCTGGAAGAATGTTCTAATTTTGAAAGCTGAAGCAGGTTATTTATAAGATAGGTCAGATTTTCGCAAAGGCGGCTTATCCTATTGACTGTCTGCGCCTGCGCCTTGTTTAACCGGCCCTGCTCAAAGCTGAGCAGGATTGAGGCGTAACCGTTTATTGAGGATATCGGCGTGCGCAGTTCATGAAATACCGTAGATATAAGATCCGCTGAATTCAAGTTGCCCATTATTTTTTTCGCTCTAGGCCTGCGGTATATTAAATACTGTTTTCTCTTTTTCTTCCTTAACCTCCCCGCCCGCAAGCTCTACCTCGCCTGCCTCGCTGGTTATCTCTCTTCTCAATGACAATACGGAAGCGGGCTTGAAACCTTTGAAATCGCCTGAACGGCCCCATGCCACAAGGCAGTCATCATGATACAAAAACCACGGCGCGTCTCCGAGATTCTTGGCCCGGGCTGAATATTCCCATAATTCCTGGGCCTCGCCGTTAGGCGCCTTTGCCGCCGTCGTATACAGAGGGGCTCCTAAAATCTTTTTTACCTCGGCCTGCGGCATCCCCAATTTTACCTTGCTCAACTTAGATGCTGTCGCGCAGCCCGACGCCAACAATGCTATTGCCAGTAAAGCTATGGCTTTTTTAAACATCTGACACCTCCTTGGCTTTTTTTAGTATTATACAATATCCACTATATATGTCAACAAAAAACTGACTATCATGGCAAATATTGTTAATATCGTTATAAATAAGCCGGCCTTAAAAGAACCCGGGCTGTAGATAAAATCCACCGTATGCGCCCCAGGCTCAAGACGCACAGCCCTTAAAATATAATCCGCGCGAATGATTTTTTGATATTTACCATCAACAATCGCTTTCCATCCGGGATAATACGTATCCGATAACACCAAGAATTTCGGGCTGCCTGATACATTGGCT
>Ga0066637_10002121_pt1 | contig 13171 bp, 8 predicted proteins | sample CryGeyCG2014_020_FD_62737 | JGI IMG/M metagenome (GOLD analysis project Ga0066637, IMG submission 62737) | Groundwater microbial communities from aquifer - Crystal Geyser CG08_land_8/20/14_0.20 | ecosystem: Environmental > Aquatic > Deep subsurface > Groundwater | place: USA: Utah: Grand County...
CCCCAGCGCCCGTTCGAGATGACGTTTATCCACGGCCGGGGGGTTCTCCAGTCGGTTATGGTGTAAGACGCCCCGCCGTCCGAAAAGTACCCGTACTTGCTTTTTAAAAGTTTTTCTTTCTTCATTTTTTATCCTTTGACCGCGCCCGCGGCTATGCCTTTTATATAGTGTTTCTGCGCCAGGAGGAAGATCAGGACGGCCGGGATCACCACGACCACGGCGCCGGCCATCAGGAACGCCCAGTCGGTATTGTATTGCCCGTTCGCGCTCGCGAGCGCCACGGGAAGGGTGTATTTATCCTCCCTGAGCATTATTATCAGGGGCCAGAGGAAATCGTTCCACGCGCCGATGAAGCTGAATACGGCCAGCGTCGCTATTATGGGCCGGCAGAGAGGCAGGATTATCCGCCAGAAAATGGAGAATTCCGAAAGGCCGTCTATCCGCGCGGCTTCCAGTATCTCTTCGGGGATCTCCGACATGAACTGCCGGATCATGAAGATGGCGAATACTGCGGCCGAGCCGGGGATTATAAGGCCGGCGTAAGTGTTGAGAAGGCCCATGGATTTAAGTATAAGGAAAACCGGCAGCATCGTGACCTGCCCCGGCACCATCATCGTGACGAGGAGGAGGGCGAAGAGTTTTTCCCTGCCCGGGAACCGGAGCTTGGCGAAGGCGTAAGCGGCCATCGAGTTGAACAGCACGGAAAGTATAGTAACGAAGACGGCGTAGATCACGCTGTTGAACAGATGCGTCCACATGCTCACGGCGGCAAAAAGCTGGCGGTAGCCGTCCAGCGTGAACCTGGAAGGGAACAGCGACGGGTGCTTCGTAAATATCTCGTCCGGAGGTTTGAACGAGGTCGAGATCATCCAGATGAAAGGAAAAAGCGTTATCGCCACGGAGATCAGCATGAAAGCGTAGAACGCGGTTTTCGAGAGTTGTTTCTTCATCAGGCCGCCTCCTCTTTTCTCTTCTGGACGCGGAACTGCAGGAAGGTAAAGACGAAAACTACGGCGAAGAGCGCGTAAGCCATGGCCGACGCGTAGCCGAGATTGTAAAACTTGAAGCCGTGCCTGTACATGTGCAGGACCACCGACATGGTCGCGTTCATCGGCCCGCCGCCGGTCATGATATACGGCTCGGCGAAAAACTGCAGATAGCCTATCGTGGTCGTCACGGTTATAAAGAAGAAGGTGTTGCGCAGCATCGGAAGCGTTATGTACCAGAACTTCTGGGACCAGCTGGCGCCGTCTATATCGATGGATTCATAAAGGGATTCGGGGATGGACTGCAGGGCGGCGAGAAAGATCATGGTATTGTAGCCGAACCCTTTCCAGACGGCCATAACTATAAGGGACGGCAGGGCGAGCCATTTGTTGGAAAGCCAGTTTTGCGCCGGAAGGCCCAGCGAAGAGAGGAGCATGTTGAATATCCCGAACTCCGGGTTGTAAAGCCATCTCCAGATTATCGCCACAGCGACCATCGTCGTTATCACGGGAATGAAATACGATACCCGGAAAAAAGCCTTGAACCGCAGGATTTGGGCGTTAAGCGCGATGGCGAGCGAAAGCGAAACGAAAATGCCGAGGGGAACGCCTATAAAGGCGAAGACGAGCGTATTGCGGAGGCCGGCCAGGAAGATCCGGTCCGAAAAAAGCGCGGAGTAATTTTCCAGGCCGATAAAGGCGACTTTGCCAAAGTCGTTTATCCCGTACATGTTCCAATTGGTCATACTGGCCGTGAAGGAGCCGAGTATGGGGATGAACAGGAACACGGTAAGCACGGCCATGGCGGGCATGATAAAAAGGAAGGCCGCGTACTGGACGCGTTTTTTCTCCGCGTCGCCGCCCTTTTTGCGCAGGTACAGGAAAACCGCCGTCACGGGCAGGAGGCAGAGCAGGATCGAGACCGCGATCTTAAAGGCGGCGGACTGCGTCCTTTCCGATTTTTTAAGTATTCCGGCTATGTCCGCCGAAAGTTTTTCCCTGGCCGCGGAAGGTTCGGTTTTGCCGTAAAGGGCCTCTTCCACCGCGTCGTCTATGGCCGCCGCGACGCTTTCCCATTCGGGGATCTGGGGCGGGGCTTTGGCGGTCTCCAGCTCTTTCCGGAAAGGCGACAGTTTTTTATTGCCGGCGAGGGAAGCCGCGTTCCAGGCTTTCCTGTTCGCGGGGAGGTCGCCCGAAATCTCGTACCACCGGGCCTGCATTTCGGGCGTAGACAAAAACTCCATGAATTTCCACGCCAGCGGCTTGTTCCCGGAATTTCTGAACATCACCAGGTTGCAGCCGCCCATGAAAGACGCGCGCCGTTCCCCCCCGGGGAGTCGCGCGGTGGCCCAGCGCCCGTTAAGGCCCGGTTTGGAAGTTTCCAGCTGGGATATCATCCAGGGGCCGGAAATAAAAGCGGGAAAGTGTCCGGACTCAAAAGCCGTCAGCAGGTCCATTTCCCTTCCGCCTTCCAGGGGAGACAGCTTTTCGTCGAAGAAGCGTTTTAAATACGCGACGGTTCTCTCGAAACTGCCCGGAGTCAGCGGTTCTCCGCCTTGCAGGAGTTCCCCCCCGCTCTGCCAGTAAAACATAAGGAAGATCTGCCAGTCGTTGGTCGGAAGAGAGAGAGAATATCCCGACTCCTTGGCCGCGAGGAGCGCCTTGGAGAACCTGTAAAAACCCTCCCAGTCTTCCGGGGGAGCGTCATATCCGGCCTTTTTCGCCAGGTCCGAGCGATAGAACAGAACGCGCGTATCCACGTACCAGGGAATACCGTACCATTCCCCGCCGGAGAAGTTGGACTCGAGGGCTCCCGGGAAGAAATCGCCGGGCTTTATCGTCGAGCCTTTAACCAGGCCGGTAAGAGGCTCTATGGCGCCCATCGCCTTGAATTCCGGCATCCAGGTCGTTCCCATCTGGCTTATGTCGGGAGCCATATCCCCTATAACGGCGGTGACAAGTTTTTCATGCGCCCCGGTCCACGGGATAGACTGCGTTATTACTCTGACGCCGGGGTTCCTGGACTCAAAAAGGTCCGCCGCCTGGCGGATAAGCTTTCCCTCCGCTCCCATCGCCCAAACCGTTATCCGCTCGCCAGCCTGCGCCCCGGCGGCGGAGAAACAGAGAAGCAGAGCCGCGACGCGAAAAGCCATGCCGAAAGCCTTCATTTCCCCTCCCCGACCGACAATTCTCCCAGATAAACGGCAGGCGTCAGAAAAAACCAGTTGTATTTGGCGTCGGAGGGTTTGCGGCTGTCGATATTGTGGGCGGCGACGGAAAACCCTATGGCGGATTTTCCTATGCCGAAGGCCGCCCTGTCTATGGAAATGACCGCGCTGTAGCCGTCGTCGCCGACCTTATAATCGAGCAGTTCCAGTTTGCCGGCGGTTTCGGCGGGGTGCAGCATTTCAAGCATTCTCATGGTCCCCCCGCTTCCGGGCGAAAGAATTATCTGGTAATCGTCGGCGCCGTCCCACGCGAACTTGTTGTTAAGGGAGTCTATGTATATTTCTATGGAATCGTCGTTGTACATGACGGCGTCGGGGGATTTCGATACGATATCGGAATCTTTGACCTCTATTTTAGCGTAAAGCCGGGCCGTATCGGCGGTCAGAAAAGTCTCCGCCCCGTAGCCGGGCTGCATATTCCGGCCGGAAGATATATGTTTCCCGGAAAGTTTTATTTTCACGGAATTTTTTTTCCAGACCCGGGACCCCGGGCCGAGCTCGCCGGCGGACAGTCCTTCCGGTTTCTCCGGCGCCTTTATGGAAGGGCGTTTATCGAGGGAATAAACGGCGGACGGCAGGAAAGGGAGCTCTTTCCGGTTGAGTTTCACGTATTTGCCGCCGAAACCCGCGGCCTTCATGCCTTTGAGCGTTTCGGGCCTGGACATAAAAAGTTTCCAGATCAGCCCGCTTCTGAAATTTTCCAGCATCAGCAGGGCGGGCCCCTGGTTTATGGCGTAGGCGTCCTCCGCGAAAAAATTCCGGTCGAGATTAAAAGAATCGGAAAAGCCGTAGCGTCCCCAAAGTTTCCCCCCGTGCGTTCCGTAAAAATGCCTGAGGGCCGCGATGGAAAGTTTCGGCGTAAAAACGATGGAGGCCGCGGCCGCGGACGGGGCCACCGTTCCGTCATGGCTGGCCGGGCCGGGAGGCGCCCCGTAGGCGTTGTAACCGTCGGGGCCTATGCTGGCCGTAAGCCCCCAGGAGTTTTTCCCGTAACTCTTGAAAAGTTTCGAATTATCCATGCAGAAACGCCGATTGGCGAGCGTGGCTTCCACGGAATTCAGGAAGTAATCGGCGTACCCGTCGCTCTTGCCGCGGAAATCTATAAAGACGTGGGAGAACTGATGCGTGAACAGGGGCGGGCTCGCTATCAGTTCATGCCCCTTGTAGCGCCCGATGACGCGCTTGACGGCTTTCCAGCTTCCGCTTTTAAGCGGGAAGGTCGGAGACCCCAGCGCCAGGATATACATTACCGAGCTTTCGTCGTATTGGTGCCACTTGTAAGACAAAAAACCGCTTTCCGGCTTCCAGCCCCCCGAAAGGAGGTCTCCGCCGTCGGCCATCCACTGCCAGTCCGCCCGGCGATAGAGCTTTTCGGCCAGCGAAGAGATCTCTTCATCCCCGAAATACGCCGCCGCCGTAAGGGCTCCGGAAAGGAAGAGCGCCGTGTCGATCGACGACAGTTCGCAATTCCAGACGCGCTTCCCGGTTTCCATGTCGACGAAATGGTAGAAAAAACCGTGTTCGGTTTCCATTTTTTCCAGGAAAAACCGCAGAGTGGTTTTTACCAGGCGACCGGCGTCCTGTTTCCCGATCCAGCCTCTTTCGACGCCGGCCGCCAGGGAAGCGAGGCCGAAGCCGACCCCGGCCACCGACGCGGGAGAATACCTGAAGTCCGGGGCCCGGAAATTGGACGCCTTGTCCGAAACCAGTCCGTTCTCCGGGTTGGTGTTTTCAAGGAAATAGTTGAAGGTTTGCCTGCCGACCAGGTCGAGAAATTCTTTATCGCTGCCGGGAGCCGCGCCGCGCAATCCCGCCGGCGGCAGGAACGATATAAAAAGAAACGACGAGATTAGCCAGAGTTTTTTCATATTCGCGGGGGCGCTCAACCCGGGAAGCGTGACACGAAGCAGCTAACAGCCGGGACTCGGGACAGCAAAAGCAAGCGAACGATATCCCCTTGCCCAGAATTATTATACATCTTTCAATGGCCGTCCCCGATTTTTTTCTTGTAAATGCCAGCTTCCAGTTTCAGGTTTTTGGCCAAATCCTGGAATTTGGAGGTAAGCCTGGCCGCGCGCTTCACCGCTTTTATTATCTTGGCCGTTTCGGCTTTTACCGTCGGGCCGGCGCTGAGCTCGTTTATAAGAGCGGCGTATACGTTTATGATGGCCAGCGCGTTCCTGACGTCGTGGGCCATGGGGGCGGTAGCCTTGCTGAGAGAATCGGCCGCCCTGGACATGGCCAGTTCGGATTCCATACTTTTAAGCGCGGTTATGTCCCTGCCCACTCCGAACATGCCGATCTTTTCGCCTTTTGAAAAAGGGGTTTTTATTATATTCATATAATATTCGCCCGTGGGGAACCTCATTTCCTTTACGAAACTGAGGGGTTTTCCGGATTCGATGACCCGCCTGTCTTCTTCCTCGTTTTTGGCGGCCAGCGCCGGTCCGAAGATATGGGCGTCGGTCTTTCCTATGACCTCCTCTGGTTCCATCCCCATGAGCTGCACGGCTTTCCGGTTCAGCTTGACGTATCTGCCTCTCAGGTCTTTGACGAAAATGACGTCCGGACTCGTTTCGAAAACGGTCCTTAAAAGGGCTTCGCTTTCACACAGGTCTTTCTCCGTCTTTTTGCGGCCGCTGATATCCCTCACGCTGGCCAGGATTATCTGGCTGGCGCCGAAGGCGACGTGCGTCAGAAGCACCTCCGCCGGAAAAAGGGTTCCGTCGAAGCGTTTGTGGGTCCATTCGAAATAGTTTTTCCCGTTCCTTACGGCCAGGCTCAGCATGGCGCGGGCTTTTTGGGAGGAAAGGACCCCGTCCGGCTGATACTTGGGCGAGAGTCGCCAGGGCGACATTTTCGTGAAGGAGGTTTCGCTGGCGGCGCCGAACATTTTAAGGGTTTCCGCGTTGGCCCGGGTGAATCTCCAGTCCGGGGGCTCGAGCGTCATCAGAGCGTCGCGCGAAGATTCGAACATGGCGCGGTATTTCCGTTCGCTGGCGGTCAGCAGGTCGGCGGCGAGTTTGCGTTCGGTTACGTCGCGGCACAGGCAGATGATGCGCAGCTCTTTCCCCTCCCCTACCACGGTGGCGTTCACTTCCACCGGCGTTACGCGGCCCCTTTTGTCCGCATAGTCTATGACCAGATTGCGTATGTAGCCGTCCCTGCCGCACTGGGCCACGGCCCTGGCGTTCCTTTCTTTGTCGCCCGGCGCGGTCCATTCGATAACGGTCCTGCCCATTATTTCCCTTAGTTTCCGGTGGCCTGTCATGCGCACGTATTCCCTGTTGGCGTCTATGACCCGGCCTTTGTAGTCTAAAATGAGATAGCCGGTGTCGGTGGTTTCTATCATGGCGCGATATTTCTCCTCGCTGGTCCGCAAGGCTTGCTCGGCGTTTTTGCGCCCGGTAATGTCGCGGGAAATACCGAGAACGGCGCAGGTTTTTCCGGCCTCGTCCTTTAGCGGAACGAACTGGGTTTCCTGGTACTGGACCTTCCCCCTGTCTTCTATCCTTACCTCGCGGTACAGAGGTTCCCCGTCGGCCAGAACCTTGTTCAGGGATTGTCTTTGCCGGGCGGCGACGCCGGGCGGGAAGAAACTGGTCCGTGGTTTCCCCACGACTTCGGCAAGGGATTTTGCCCGGAGGGCCTTTAAGGCGGCCGGATTGGCGAATTGTATGAAGTCGTTCCTGTCGATCACGTATATCAGGTCGAAGGACGATTCTATGAGGGTCCTGTACTTCTCCTCGCTGGTCCGCAAGGCTTCCTCGGCGCGTCTGCGCTCGGTGATGTCCACCAGTACTCCCGCGGTCCCGGTTATATTGCCCCCGGCGTCGCGCTGTACCTTTGCCTCGCCCAGGAACCAGAACTTCTTTCCCCGCGGATTCATCAATCGGTATTCGCTCCTTATTTCCGTCCCGTTTTTTATCGACAGACGGTATTCTTTCAGGATTCTCTTCCTGTCCTCCGGAGCCAGCGCTTCGGTTATTTTCGCTCCGATAATGTCCTTTCGGCGGAAGCCATATCGTTTTACGCTTGGGCTTACGTAGGTGATGACGCCGTTATTGGAAGTGGAATAAATTATTTCATTGATGTTTTCCACCAGTAGTTTGTATTTTTTTTCGCTGGCGGCGAGGGCTTCTTCCGCAAGCTTCTGTTCGGTAATGTCCCGGTGAACGCCCATGAAATAAGGTTTTCCCTGGAGGCGGACTATATTGCAGGTGACGTATATCGGGAAAACGCTTCTATCTTTGCGGTAGTGTTCGACTTCGAAACTGACCGGCCGGCCCTTCGCGGCTATTATTTCCTTCAGGCGCCCCGGCGCCAGTTTCGCCGTTTGCGGGGCGTCGAAGTTCCGCAATTTCAGGGAAGTTATCTCTTTCTGATCTTTGTAGCCGTGCATCCTGGCGAAACCGGTATTGCAGGACAGCTCTTCTCCGTTCATGGGCATCAGCAGTATCCCGTCCGCCGTATGTTCGAAGAGGGTCCTGTAGCGCTCTTCCCCTTCGCTCAGGGCCTTTTCTATTTCCTTACGGCCGGTAATATCCCTTAAACTCGACAGGATAAGCGGTTTCCCGCCGCCGGCGTCTATCCGGGTCAGCTTCATCTCGGCCAAAAATGGCGAGCCGTCCAGACGTTTGCAGGCCCACTCAAAAAAACTTACTCCCGTTTCGACGGCCTTCCCAAACATTTCTAGCGATTTTTCGGCCGAAGGCCTGCCGTCGGGCTGATATTTCTGCGAAAAAGCGTCGAAAGACAGTTTCAGGAAATCGGCCTCGCTGCGGCAGCCGAGCAGTTCTAGTGTTTCACTGTTCGCCCTGATAAATTTCCATCGCGGGCCTTCGAGAAGGATCAGGGCGTCGCGGGAAGATTCGAAAAGAGTCCGGTATTTTCGCTCGCTTTCAGCCAGGATTACCGTGGCTTTTTTCTGTTCGGTTATGTCCTGATGAATGGCCAGGATATGCGGTTCGCTTTTCAGTCTTATCACGGAGGCGTTGACCGCTACGTGCAGCGTTTGGCCGTTTTTGTGCAGATGTTTGGTCTCGAAGATCACTGGTTTACCGGCGGCCAGGATTTTTTTTATGCGCGAGGAGTGAAGCGCTCTATCCTTTTTTACCAAAGGGTCTATGTCCTGGAGTATGAGAGCGTCTATCTCCCCGACGTCGCGGTAGCCGTGCATCCTGGCGAAAGCCATATTGCAGTAAAGCTTTTCCCCGCCCAGGGTGAGTATCATTATCCCCTCTCCGGCTTTTTCAAAAATGCTCTTGTAAAGGGCTTCGCTTTCCTTCAGTTCTTCTTCGACTCGGCGTTTTTCGGTCACGTCCCGCATTATCCCCGTGATGAGCGCCGGTTTGCCGCCGCGCATGACCACTCCGCTTTTTTGTTCCATGTAAAAATAGGAGCCGTCTTTCGCTCTCAGCCTGTAGGCGAGTATAGGGAGGGTTTTGCCGGTTTTTACCGCGTTAGAGAAAGCCTGGGCCGCGAAATCCCGGTCTTCGGGATGGATGAATTCGAAAATGCTGCGTCCCACCACGTCTTCCTGCGAGTAGCCGTATGCTTTCGCCTGGGGGCTCACGTAAGTCAGTCTGGAATCCAGGCCGGCGGAATAGATTATATCCCGGGACGAGGAGATTATCGCCAGGTTCCTGTCTATTTCTTCTTTGGATTGGGCGGCCGTCGCGGTTTTTTTCATTTTTTTATCCATAGGTGTTTTTTCATAAGATGCGCTGCGTGGCAAAAATCAGCCGGACAAAGTTATTATATAAAACCAGGAAATAACGGCAGGATTTTTTAAAAGGGTATTCATGCCGCTTTTTAAAAGTTTTTCCGCGCCTTATCCGTTTTCTGCGCCGTTATCGGGAAAGCGGAGCGATTATGTCCCGGCGTATTTCCAGCATGGCGGGCGGAAGAAATTCGTTCCAGGCTCTCTCATAATCCGGGGTTTCCTGCCCGCTCCATTTCCGGGAATAGGTTTTTTTTATGATTTGTTTCCCGTCCCTGTAAACCCCGACCTCGGCCTCTATTTCCAGAAGTTTGTGAACGCCGTTTTCCCGTTTTACGGAGAAACTCCTGAGTACGGGATATACCGCGAGGCCCGACACGTTCCCCTCCGCGAATTCTACGCGGGAGAAGCGGCCGCAGGATGAAAGGTCTTTTATGAAAATTTCCGTTATCAGCTTTTCGGCGCGGCTCCTGTCAAACCCTTCCGGCAAGGCTTCCTCTATACGCGCCGCGGCCACGGCTATTTCGCCCAGGTCGGGCGTGTTCGCGTAAGAGGAGGAGTCCAAGGGAGAGTAATCTTTGGCGGCGCGGCACCAGCCCCGTTCGCCCGGCTGGCAGGCGGGCAGAGTTAAAAAAACGGACAACAACGGTAAAACTGACAATCGAATTTTCATATTCCCCCCCTTCATTTCAGCGAATGCGGTGTGCCGCGCAAAATTATTCGGTTAAGAGGCGCTATTTCCTACGCAGCAGAATTAAAATTCCGCCGACAAAAAGCAGGGCGCCGGCGGAAGTCAGGCCCAAAGACGGAGTATGAGACACCGTCTCCGCGGGGCTGTAATAAAGGTATATTTCAAAACTTACCCCGACGAATCCCAATACGGCGCAGGCCGCCGAGACGAGCTTTATCAGCGAGGATCTGAGGTCGCGCGCCTGAGGAGCGGCGGGGACCTCCGCGGGCCTGTCTACCTTCATTTCGGAGGGGCCCCCGGAAACGCCGAGCAGTTTCTTCAGGAGATCCAGTTCGCGCGAATCCAGCCAGACGCCGCCGCAGGATTGGCATTTGTCCACCAATAAGAGCGGATTCACGAGCCCGCCGTGCGACATTTTAGTTTTACAGCGGGGGCAGGCGAGGCCCTCGGCTTTGGGGTTGATAAGCTCGAGGTTTTTCGGGTTGTAACCCTGCGATTTTTTCAGCAGTTCTTCAAGTTCGCCCTTGTCGAACCAGATCCCGGAGCAGCCCGGGCATATGTCTAAAGGTATATTCGCGAGGACGCTGGTCTTGACCAGCGTTTCGGAAGGACATTTCGGACAGTTGGTCATATTCTCTCCAATCTCCTTTCAGGTGGCGCCCCTCGGGGGCGCGCTCTTTCGTTTTTACGGGTTCGCGGTCGTTTTATGCCGCGCTACTGTAGAATTGTACAATATTTTATCCGTTGGTAGTAATGACCGCGATGTCCGATGCGGGTTCGGACCGGTTGTCTGTGTTTTTGAACGATCGTCGCTAAACACAGACAAAACAAAACCGCCCCGGCTTGCCGGGGCGGTTTCGCATTAAGAATCAACGGTAAAAGATACGCTTTGTTTACGCTCCTCTACTGCAGGCTCAGTTCGTCATCGCTGATATAACCCTTGGTCCAGCTTCCGGAGCCCTGTTCGGACCTGCGGACCTCGTAATACTTGCCCTTGTTGCCGGTTATTATCACCTTGTCGCCGCTGTTAACCTTGCCGACTTTGCCCGGGAAGAACCAGGTGGCTTTTTCTTTCACCGTGGTATCGTTCTTCAGCACGACGCCGACCTTATTGGGATTCGTCCTGGCGTACACCTGGCGGAAGTCGCCGACGATCCTGCCTTTTACCGAGAACGTCACGTAAAGAGCGTCCGCGTTGGGGGCGACTACGTCGTAGAGCTTGCCGATATTGACGTTCACCGCGCTTTTAGACCGGCCGCCAACTCCCGCGGCTTTCAGATCGGTCGCGAGGACTATCTCTCCGCGTTCGCTCTTCACCACTATAGCGACGTCTTCAGACTTCTGGAAACCGAAGTTCCTCACTTCGGCCCTCAGCATGATGTTTTCGCTCGCCTCGAACTTGCCGTCGGTGTTCTCGTCGTAGAACGCCGCGTCGAAGACCTTGAGCACCGCGTTCTGGCTGTAATATACATCTGCCGCCGAGATGCCGGACTGCTTGCCGGCTTCAAAGGCGCCCGGATAGACTTCCGCGGCCGTTTTGTCGTAACCGGCTTTATATCCGCGCTGAGTCTGTTCCGCGCAGCCTGCCGCGAAGCCTTCGCTCTGGCCGTCGGTCCGGCCGTTAGCCGTTCCGAGTGTTCTCTGGTCGGAATATTCCCTGTTCTTATATTCCTGGAAGTAAGCGCTATAGGCCGAGTTATACGCTTCCCTGTAGGCTTCCTGGTACCCCTGCTCCCTTCCTTCGGCGTAGCCGATGCGGTAGCTTATGGAGTACTGCTCGTCATAGGCTCGCCTGTAAGCCGTATCGTAGCTTTGGCGGTATGAGCGCCTTTTGGCATCGTCATACGCCCGGCGGTAAGCCCTTTGATAGCCCTCTCTATAGCCTTTTTCATAGGCTTTTTTCTCTTCCGGGGTCGTAAAACCTTTGCGGGCCAGTTCTATCGGAAAGTCGAATGCGCTCTTTCTTATGCCGCTTTTCGCCAGGACGCTCTTCAAGACGTCCATGGCGGGGAAAGAGTTCTCAAGTTCGGTTTCGCGCAGGCTGAAACCGGCCTGATAGCCGGCCTTCTGCCCTTTCTCGGCTTCCATGACCTTCGCGTCGGTCTGGCCTTTGGCATATCCTGAGTTGTAAGAAGCCGTATCCTGCAAACCTGATTCTTTCGCCGAGGCGAAAGCGGGGTTGTAGCCGGCGCTGTAGCCTTCATTGTAGCAGCGTTTTTTGCCGGCCTCGGTGCCGTTGTTTATACCGGCGTACTGGCCGTCATTGCTTCCCCTCAGCGTTCCGGCGGATTGGTCTACGCTCCAGCCGTCCCTCTTGCCCGCGGCCCGGCCGGCGGTCTCGCCTTCATTACTGCCGTTCCTGCGGCCGTCCCGTTCACCTTCACGGATGCCTTCCTGATGGCCTTCGTGCCTTCCTTCCCTTTCGCCTTTGTCGGAACCCTCCCTCAAACCGGCGTTATAAGCGTGGGTGGTATCTACCGGCGCAGGCGGCTGAGGCTGTGGCGGCTGGGGCTGGGGCGGTTGGGGTTTGGGCGGTTGGGGTTGAGGATGAGGCTGAGGATGCCCATGCCCCGGATTCTGCCCCGGCTGCCCGCCGGGGGGCAGCGGTTTAACTTGTAAATCTTTTTGCTCCTGAATGATTTCCTTAATAGCTTCGTCAACATCCGACAGTTGCATGACAGACCCGTCGCTTGAGGCGAAGATCATGCCCGAGGCTATCAGAAGAGATGGGACCAACGACATCGCGCGGAATATTTTTTTCATCGATACACTCCTTGGCTCCGGATTTCCGGAGCATAGAACTACCAGGATATTGTAGCTGAATCTTCCACGCGCAAAAAGAGCAGAAAGGCCCTGTTCTGCGTGAAAAAATGGCGTGCCAAATTTAGGCCTTTTGGCCTCAGGTCCGTACAGGGAATGTATGGCGGTAAATTTTTTGAGGATCTTGCAGGCTGGTGAGGATGAAGCGCCTCAGGCGCGAAGTAGAAGGGTCCCTTATTGAACAAGATTCACAACTACTATGCCGCCGGGCGAATGATATCTATGTGATATGCATCGGGTGTGCCGAGTTGCCCTCAAATAAGCTGAATTACAGTCCAATGGGATTCTGGCTCTCAATTTAAATATTTCCACTCTTGTGTTCAATAAGCCGTTTCCGAATAACTTCTAACTGATTTCTTCTTTTTCTGATTCCATCTAAAGCCAACTGTTGCTGGTTCACTATTATTTCACATTCCATAATTTGAGGTGAAAAAATATTTAAGAACTTATCTTCCTCCGATAGGATTTCGTAAAGGGGTCTAAAAATCTCCCTAATTCTTCCTGTTATTTCCTTCTTGATGTTTTCTGTTTCCTCCTCATCTTTCGCCTGCTTATATAGCTCGTATCCATCGTATAGCACACTTAATACCCCAGCGGCATTACCTGCGTTAGACGATATCGTCTTCGCCATATTTGTTACTCCCCAAGGATGAAACTTAATTGGGGTGCTTGTGATTGTTGAAAGTATATCTCTGCTCTTAAAAATCATACTTTTTAAATCTCC
>Ga0066637_10002123_pt1 | contig 13168 bp, 11 predicted proteins | sample CryGeyCG2014_020_FD_62737 | JGI IMG/M metagenome (GOLD analysis project Ga0066637, IMG submission 62737) | Groundwater microbial communities from aquifer - Crystal Geyser CG08_land_8/20/14_0.20 | ecosystem: Environmental > Aquatic > Deep subsurface > Groundwater | place: USA: Utah: Grand County...
GCCTGCGGCAAAAGATTTAACAGGGCAATTTTGCCCACAAGGGCAAAATTATTTAACAGGGTGTAAGAATCTGTAACCCCCTGTTAAATTGCCTTCGGCAATATTTAACAGGGGGAACATCTTCTAACATATGTTTTTAGCTCTAAAACGAATATTTAAATTAAGTTGGATTTCTTTTTGTCGAAATCAACTCTCGACCGTTTCGGCTATTTTTGTAATCTTCTTAACTCTATTTATAATAACAGCTTTCTTTTTTTTCCAAGGATTGATTCAATTTTTAACACTACAAATTCAGGAAAAAATTGATATTTCTCTTTATTTCAACGAAGAAGTTTTAGAAAGCGAAATTTTAAAAATCGAGACAAAACTCTCTCAACTTCCAGAAGTAAAAGATATTAAATATGTTTCGAAAGATGCTGCCTTAGAGAAATTTTTAGAAAAACATAAAGAAAACTCTAAATATTTACAGGTAATAGACGAATTAGGAGAAAACCCTTTTTTAGCAGCTTTGAATGTTAAAGTATGGGAAAAAGACCAATATGAAAAAGTTTTAGAGTTTCTCGAAAAAGCAGAAACAAAAGATTTAATTGATCACCATAATTTTTTTGAAAATAAATCTCTGATTGAAAAAATTTATTCTCTTAACTTGCGCGCTCGAAAAACTGCTCTGCTCGTTAGTTCATTTTTTGTCTTAATTACAGTTTTAGTTGTTTTTAATACCACGAGATTAGCAATTTATAATCAGAGAAAAGAAATTTCCATTATGCGTCAAATTGGAGCTTCAAATTTTTATATTCGAGCCCCCTTTCTTTTACAGGGAATAATTTTTGGTTTTTTTGCTTTTTTAATTTGTCTTTTCGTTTGGGGTGGTTTAAGTTTTTTAATGGGAGAAAATTTAGAAAGTTTTTTAGGGGGTTTTAATTTTTTTGATTATTTTGTCGAAAATTTTCAGTTGCTTTGTTTAATCCAAATTGGTTCCGGAGTAGGATTAGGAATAATTAGTAGTTTTATTTGTACTGAAAAATATTTAAAAATTTAACTTTGCGGGGTCGTCTAATGGTAGGACATATTCCTCTGGAGAATGGTATCTTGGTTCGAGTCCAAGCCCCGCAGCCATGAAAAAAAATAAAACTTTAGGTTATAATAGACAAATGGTTTTCCCTAAGATAAAAATAAAAGTTTTGGGAATTGGTGGCGGAGGAGGTTCTATAGTTTCTGAAGCTGCTAAGTCCTTGAATAAAATAAATTTTACTGTCATTGATACTGATTTCAGAGCCTTGAAAAGAGTTGAAAAATTTGTTAAGTGTTTTCCTTTGGGTAAAGATATAACTTATGGTTTAGGAACAGGAATGAATCCAATTTTAGCTCAAAAAGTAGCGATGGCCGAAAAGGAAAGAATATCTAAAATGCTAAAGGGGCAGGATTTGGTAATTTTAGTATCTTCATTAGGAGGAGGAGTGGGTAGTGGAATGAGTCCTGTTTTTGCCGAGATTTCTCAAAGTTTGGGGAATAAAACCTTCGGTTTTTTTATTCTTCCCTTCAAATTTGAAGGAGCAAGAAAAGCTCAGACAGCCCTTGATTCTTTAGAATCGATGAAAAATTTCTTAAATGTCCAAATTCATGTTCCTAATGAGAATATTTTTAAAGTTGTTGATAAAAATAGCTCTATTCAACAAGCCCTCTTCCTTGTCAATGAAATTTTAATAAAAAACCTAAAAGAATTAATTAATATAATTTACAAACCCGGTTTGATTAATGTTGATTTTGCTGATTTACAGACAATTTTGTCAAAAAGAGGAAAATCAGCTTTTTTAAATACGATTACAAGTAAAGGAGAAAAGAAAATTGAAAAGATTACCCAAGATCTTTTTTTAAATCCATTGCTACCTTATGATTTGTTAGCTGAAAGAATTTTATTTAATATTACTGGGGGAAAAGATTTAAAAATGTTGGAGGTTGAGAAAATAAGTAAAGCTATTTCAAAGTTAAATCCTCGAGCTAAAATTATTTTTGGCATTTCAAAAGAATCTAATTTTAAAGATCAAATCAAGATCACTTTATTGGTAGTTGGTAAAGAGAAAAAAATAACCCCCCCACTTGTTAAGGGCAAAAAGAAAGAGATAAAAGTTTCCGTCTCAGGCGGAAAAACTCAAAAGAAGCCGAAAAAGAAAGGCCTTCCTTTAAAGACAAAACCAAAAGTTTTTTCTCAAAAAGCCCAAACATTAGTGAAGAGCGAAGGAAAAAAAGCAGGAAAGAAAACAAAAGAAGAAAAAAGTGAAAAAACAAAAAAAATTCCTCTTAGGAGAAATGCAATAGAAATAAAAAAAGCACAAAAACTTGAAGAGTTAGAGAAATTAGCTCAAGAGAAAGAATTAGAAGTCCCCACTTTTTTGCGAAAAAAATCTACTGAATAAAATAACATTATGGAGAAAATTAAAAAAGCAGTTATTCTCACGGCAGGTTTAGGGACAAGATTTCTACCCCTTTCTAAGGTAGTGCCGAAAGAGCTTTGGCCAGTGGTTGACAAACCAATGATTCAATATACCATTGAAGAGGCAAAGGCTTCCGGAATCAATGAGATAATTTTTGTTATTTCTCCTGAAACAAAATCGGTTTTAGATTATTTTAAAAAATCGCCTAAAATAGAAAAAATTTTAAAGTCTCGAAAAAAAGATCACCCTTTAGCCGAACTTAAAAACTTGGAAGAACTTTGTAAAGATCTTTCTTTTTCTTATGTTTTTCAACGAAAACCATTAGGTGACGGCCACGCCATTTTACAGGCCGAAAAAATCGTTGGAAAGGAACCTTGTTTTGTTTTATATCCCGATGATATTGTTAAATCAAAAGTCCCTTCTATTTTACAACTAATTCAAGTTTTCAAAACCGCTCAAAAGCCAATAATGGCTTTGTCTCAACTTCCTCAAGAAGAACTTCCTTCCTATGGAGTGGTAGCCGGAGAAAAAATTGCCAGTCGCCTTTATAAAATAAAAAAAATTGTTGAAAAACCATTAATCAAAGAAGCTCCTTCTAATTTAGCGATTGTTGGGAAACGTATTATAACCGAGGAAGTTTTTGACTATCTCAAAAAAGCAAGACCATCTCAAAGAGAAGGAAAACGAGGTGAGATATGTTTAACTAGCACTTTGGCTGAAATGGTAAAAGATGGTATAATGGTTTATGGATACGAAATTGAAGGGAAATGGTTAGAATGTGGAGATAAAGATAAATGGATAAAATCTTTTTTGTATTTGGCTTCAAAGGAAAAAAAATATCGAGATTATTTAAAAGAAATAAAACTATAATCCGAATGACACGAATTAAATCCGAATGCCGCGAATAAATTATTCGTAGATTCGGATTATAATTATATGATTGAAGTAACTAAATCCATTTTAAAAACCATTTATAAAAAAAGGCCTGCTACTACCAAAAAATATGATTACGGGCTTTTGTTGACAATAGGTGGTTCTCAGTTTTATTCGGGTTCTCCAGCTTTGACTGCCCTGGCTGCCTTTAGAGCAGGAGTAGATATGGTCCACATTATCGCTCCAAAAAGGGCAGCTGATATTATTGCCTCTTTTTCGCCGAATTTAGCCGCCTACCCTTTGGAGGGTGAAAGATTAACAAAACAGCATTTATCAACTTTCTTGGAAATGACAAAATCAGCTGAAATTGTTACCAAAGGAAAAGTAGCTGTAGTTATTGGCGGGGGAATGGGTCGTTCTCCAGAAACTCAAGAAACCATCTTAGAATATCTTTCTCAAATCAAAATTCCAGTAGTAATTGATGCCGATGCTATTTACGCTGTGGCTAAAAAACCTGAAATTCTAAAAGAAAAACCATTTTTAATAACACCTCATGGATATGAATTTTTTGTTCTAACAGGAAAAGAAGTCCTGGAAAAAAAAGATGAAGAAAAAATAAAAATTGTAAAAGAAGAAGCTCAGAGATTAAAAACTACGATTTTATTAAAAGGAAAATTAGATATTATTGCTGATTCTAAAGGAGATAAAATAGCTATTAGTAAAACAGGTCACCCAACAATGAGTGTTGGTGGAACAGGGGATACCTTAGCCGGAATTGCCGGCGCTCTATTAGCAAGAGGAGAAAATTGTTTTAAAGCGGCTGGGGTGGCAGCTTATATTAACGGTTCAGCAGGAGAAAAGGCAGCGAAGAGATTAGGAGAATCAATGACAGCTACTGATTTGATAGAAGAAATTCCCAATATCTTGAAGTAAAAAATTAGAAATTGGTTATTAGAAATTGGAAATTAGTAATGGAAAATGGAAATTAGAAATTAGTAAACCATTTTCCATTTTCTAATTTCTATTACTATTTTCTATTTTCTAACAACTATTTTCTATGCTTTATGATCTTATAATTATTGGAGGAGGACCAGCTGGTATTACCGCTGGTATCTACGCATCTCGGCAAAAATTGAATACTCTTTTAATTACCAAAAGCTTCGGAGGTCAGCTAATGAGAAAGGCAGTGACTATTGAGAATTATCCTGGATTTGAAGAAATCTCGGGCATGGAACTCATTGAAAAATTTGAAAAACATTTGAGAAAACAAAAAATTGATATTGAAAGAGATGAAGTAACGAAAATGAAAAAAATTGGCAAGATTTTTTTTGTTCAGACAAAAAGCAAGCAACAATTTCAGGCCAAAGCAGTTATTGTAGCCTCCGGAGCCGACCCCAGGCTTTTGGAGGTTCCCGGAGAAAAAAAATTTATTGGGAAAGGGGTTTCTTATTGTACAGTGTGCGATATGCCCTTTTTTCAAAATAAAACAGTAGCTGTGATTGGAGGCGGAAACGCCGGGTTTGAAGCGGCAATTGCTTTAAGTAAGTATGCTAAAAAAATTTATATTTTAGAATATAGCCCAAAAGTTGGAGCAGATGAGATTAATCAAGAGAGAGTTAAAAAGACAAAAAAAACAAAAATTATTACTAATGCTGCTCTAAAAGAAATTAAAGGCAATCAGTTTGTAAACTCAATAGTTTATCAAGACTACAATCCACCTGCCACCCGAAAAAACCCAAAAACAAAAACCCTCTCAGTACAGGGTATTTTTGTGGAAATTGGAACACAGCCAGTAACCTCGTTTGTTAAAGATTTAGCTGAATTTAATGAAAAAGACGAAATAAAAGTTGAATTTGAGACTTATCAAACCAAAACAACAGGACTATTTGCAGTAGGCGACGCAAATGTTGGTCAATATAAACAAATTATCACTGCTGCTGGCGAAGGAGCAAAAGCAGCATTAGCTGCTTACGATTACCTTGAAAAATTAAAAATTAAAAATCAAAATGCAAAATGACAAATCAAAATTCAAAATTAAAAAAATAAAAGCCAGAGAAATTTTAGATTCAAGGGGAAATCCGACAATAGAAGTGGAATTAGCCGGTGATTTTGGAAAAGTTAGGGCATCTGTGCCTTCAGGAAAATCAAAAGGAAAATATGAAGCAGTAGAATTAAGAGACGGCGGAAAAAGATATAAAGGAATGGGGGTTTTGAAAGCAGTAAGAAACATTAATGAGATTATTGAGCCCAAGATTAAAGATAAAGACCCGACAGAACAAAAAGAAATAGATGAGTTAATGATTGAGTTAGATGGAACAAAGAATAAAGCAAAGTTAGGAGCAAATGCTATTTTAGCAGTATCAATGGTTGTTTGTCGAGCCGGCGCAGCCGCAACAAACCTCCCTCTTTATAAATACATTAATAAAATTTCAAAGTTAGCCGAGGTCCGACCTCGGCTAACTTTGCCGAGTAATAAACTGCCGGTTCCGTGTTTTAATATTATCAATGGAGGGGCTCATACTGAAAACGATTTGGATATTCAAGAATTTATGGTAGTTCCTCAGACAAATAGTTTTAAATCTAACTTCGAAATGGTCTCTAAAATTTATGCTACCTTAAAAAGTATAATAAAAGAAAAATATAAAACCTTAAAAATTGGAGACGAGGGTGGATTTTCCCCTTCAATTAAAGAAGCAAAAGAAGCAATAGAATTAATTCTCCAAGCAGCAAACCGTCTTGGTTGTGAGAATAAAATAAAAATAATTTTGGACTGCGCTGCTTCCGAGTTTTTCAAAGATGAAAGATATTCAATGAAGATAGGCCAGTTTAGCCGAGAAAAACTAACTGAATATTATTTGAATTTAATTAATAATTATCCGATTGTAGGACTGGAAGATCCATTTAGCCAGGACGATTGGAAAGCTTGGAAGGCGCTATCGCTAAAATCAAAATTTTTAGTGATTGGGGATGATTTGACGGCGACAAATCCGGAGAGAATAAAGCTTGCTCAACGAGAGAATGCTTGTAATGGAATAATTGTAAAACCAAACCAAATTGGAACAGTGACCGAGGCAATAGAAGCAGCAAAATTAGCAAAAAGTTTTGACTGGAAAATCATTGTTTCTCATCGCTCTGGCGAAACAATGGATGATTTTATTTCTGATTTTGCTGTAGGGATTGATGCTGACTTTATCAAAGCCGGAGCACCGGCAAAGCCAGAAAGGTTGACGAAGTATAATCGGCTGTTGAGAATCGAAGAAGAATTAAATAGGTAAAAAAATGAAATCGTTAATATTAATCATAATGGATGGTTGGGGAATAAGAAAAAATAAAGAAGGAAACGCAATTGCTTTAGCTAAAACTCCTAATTTCGATAATTTAAAAGAAAAATATCCTTATACAGAATTGAAAGCATCTGCTACGGCAGTTGGCTTAATGAAGGAAATGATGGGTAATTCAGAAACTGGCCATTTAAATATTGGAGCAGGAAGAATTGTCCCTCAAGATATTCTACGTATTAATAATTCCATTGCTGACAAATCTTTTTTTAAAAATTTAGCTTTTCTGAAAGCAATTAAGAATGTAAAAAACAACAATTCTACTCTTCATTTAATGGGCCTTCTTTCTGATGCCGGAGTTCATTCGTATGGGAGACATCTTTATGCTTTATTAAAACTCGCTTTTAAGTATAAATTAAAAAAAGTGATGATTCATGTTTTTACTGATGGCCGAGATACTCCAATAAAATCAGCAGAAAAATATATAAAAAGATTAGAAAAAGAGATTAAAAAATACAAAATAGGGGAAATAGCTACAATTGTTGGTCGCTATTTTGCAATGGATCGGGATAATAGATGGCAGAGGACAAAAAAAGCATATTTTTGTTTATCTCAAGTAAAAGGAAGAAAAGTAAAAACTGCTTTGGAAGGAATTAAATTAGCTTATCAAAAAAGAGAAACAGATGAGTTTATAAGATCAACAATAATAGGAGATTTTGATGGTATTAAAAATAATGACTCTCTGATTTTTTTTAATTTCAGAAGCGACAGACCTCGGCAGCTGGTTAAAGCATTTGTAGAGCCGAAATTTAATAAATTTAAAAGAAAAAAATTAAAATTAACCTTTGTCTGTATGACTGAATATTACAAAGGGATGAAAGCAAAAAGCGCTTTTAAAAAAATAAAATTAAAAAATATTTTAGGGGAAGTACTTAGTAAAAAAAATATATTTCAGTTAAGGATTGCAGAAACAGAAAAATATGCTCATATCACCTTTTTCTTTAATGGATTACGAGAAAAACCATTTTTAAAAGAAGACCGCATACTTATTCCTAGTCCAAAAATTGCTACCTATGATTTAAAACCAGAGATGTCAGCAATTAGGGTGACCAGGTCGGTTCTAAAAGCCATAAAGTCGGATAGATACAAGGTTATTATTTTGAATTTTGCCAATCCGGATATGGTCGGCCACACCGGAAACTTAAAAGCAGCAATTAAAGCAGTAGAAACAGTAGATAAATGTATACAGAGAGTAGTGAAAACAATCCGAGATAAAAATGGAATAGCCATAATTACCGCCGATCATGGAAATGCAGAGTGTATGATTGATTCAAAAACCAAAGAAGCTCTTTCAGAACATACTACCAATCCAGTCCCTTTTATAATTGTCTCAGACAAAAAATACAAATTAAAAAAAGGGAGATTAGCAGATATAGCTCCAACAATACTTGAACTTCTTAAAATTAAAAAACCAAAAGAGATGACTGGGAAAAGTTTAATTGTAAATTCTTAACCTTTACCTCTCACTATTTTTCTTTGAAAAACGCTGAAAGGTTTGCAAAAATTTAGATATATGATAAAAATACATATTATAAAAAGGTCGGACTTATAAAAATGTAAAAAATTATGATTAAAAAACTAAACAAGTATTTAATACTGATAGCGATTGTTTTAGCAGGTTTGATGATAGCTGGGGCTGTTATTTTTGTGGGTCTAAAAGGACAAAAGAGCGCTCCAGCTTCAGTTTCTCAAGAAATCACTTTAGCTCAACAAATAGGAGAAAAAGCATTAAATTATGTTAATAAAAATTTATTAGGAGGAGGAATGACCGCTTCTTTGATTGAGGCTAAAGAAGAGGAGGGATTGGTAAAAATAAAATTAAAAGTTGGAGATAATGAAATTATCTCTTATGCTACTTTAGATGGAAAATATTTCTTTCCTCAAGCTTTTAATATAGAAGAAGAATTAGCAGCTTCTGAAGGGGAAACGCCGAATACCCCAGAAGGAAAGACATGCGAGGAACTTAAAAAAAGAGATAAACCTATCTTAGAAGCTTTTGTTGTAAGCAAATGTCCTTTTGGTAGCCAAATGCAAAGAATTTTGTTAGAAATTGTTAAGAATATTCCTCAATTGAAATCTTATATTAAGATAACTTATCTGGGTTCTGTTTCCGGAGACGGAATAACTGCAATGCATGGGGAAAAAGAGGCTCAAGAAAATTTAAGACAGATTTGTTTAAGAGAGGAACAGGGAGATAAATTTTGGGATTATCTTTCTTGTCATATTAAAAAAGCAGAAATTGAGAAATGTTTAAAGGAAGCTAAAGTTGATGAGAAAAAATTAGAAAGCTGTATGTCTGATAATTCAAAAGGTTTAAAATATGCAAAAGAAGATTTTGCTGCTCAAGATAAATATGGGGCAGGAGGTTCTCCAACTTTGGTTTTAAACGGAGAAGTGGAAGGAGTAGATGAATTTGCTTTTGGGGGAAGAACAGCTGAAGCAGTAAAAACTCTACTTTGTTGTGGATTTGAAGAAAAGCCCCAATTCTGTGAAAAGGAATTAGATACAAGATCGGCAGCAACTGGTTTTTCTGAAGAGTACTCATCCGGCCCATCTGGTTCTGGTGGTTGTAAATAGCTTTTTATTACAAAATGCTAAAAAGAAATAAAGGCGCTAAATCTTTTGCTATTGGGATTGATATCGGGGGCAGTAATATAAAATTTGTTTTACTGCAATTAAAAAACGGCATAAAGATAAAAATTTTAGAGAAAAAAAGAATTTCCACCCCCAAAAAGAAATCTGAAATTATTGAAGTTTTAAAAAGAGAGATTAAAAATTCTATATCTGAAATGAAAAACTCTAAGATTGAAGGAATTGGTATTGCCATTGCAAGTCCCCTTAATAAAAAAGGGGACTTAATTTTGAGTCCGCCAAATCTTCCCTGTCTTAAAAATTGTCGTTTAGTCAAAATTTTAAAAAAAGATTTTAAAAATATTCCTATTGTGTCAGAAAACGATGTTAATTGTTTTACTCTTGCAGAAGCATTAATTGGAGCAGGGGAAAAAGCCGAGATAGTTTTTGGAATAACATTGGGTTCAGGAATTGGTGGAGGATTAGTAATTGGTGGTAAAATTTACAGGGGTGCTTTTGGAGGCGCTGGTGAAGTAGGCCATACAATAATAAAATTCGATGGTCTAAAATGTAATTGCGGCAGTTTTGGATGTTTGGAGGAATATTGTTCAATAAGATTTTTTAAGAGGAAAGGGTTTTCACCAAAACAGCTGGAAAAGAGAATAGAGAAAGGGGACAAAAAAGCCTCAAAAATCTTTAAAGAATATGGGAAAAATTTGGGAATAGGTCTTTCAAATATTATCAATCTTTTAGATCCAGAAATAATTGTAATTGGAGGAGGGATTTCAAAAGCCCATAAATTTTTCTTACCCGAGACCAAAAGGGAAATTCAAAAAAGAGTAGTTTCCCCTTTATCTAAAAAATGTGTTAAAATAAGAATATCAAAACTAAAAGATTTCACCGGAGCGGTTGGAGCAGCCCTGCTTGTTAAACCCTAAGCACGAAATCCTAAATTCTAAATTTCTGAAAATAGAAATTGGTTAGGATTTAGATATTAGAATTTAGAGTTTCTAAATTTGTATGAAAAAAGTTCGTGTTTTTATTTCGGAAATGTGTCCATATTGCATTACTTTAAAGAATTTTTTAAAAGAGCATAATATTCCTTTTGAGGAGATAGATGTTACTGAAAATCAACAAATTCAAAAAGAAATAATTGAGAAATCAGGTCAGATGGGATTACCAGTTCTTGAAATAGATGGCGAGATTGTGGTAGGATTTGATAAGGAGAAGATTACAAAGTTATTGAATATTAAAGAATAAAATTTCCAATTTCCAATTCCTAATTTCCAATGAAATGCCAAATGTCCAATGTCCAATTTTAAACATTAGACATTTAGGAATTAGAAATTTTGTTGGGAATTAGATATTGGAAATTAGACATTTTCAATTTTTATGTCAATAAAGGTAGCAATCAATGGTTTCGGAAGGATAGGACGTCCTACTTTCCGAAGAATTATAGAAAAACACCCTGATTTAGAAGTGGCGGCAATTAATGATTTAACAGATAACAAAACCCTGGCCCATCTTCTAAAATATGATTCTGTATATAGAGGATATGGAAAGTCAGTCGGTTTTTCGAAAGAAAGTATTTCGGTAGAAGGGAAAGAGTTTAGGGTTTTTGCCGAGAAGGATCCCGAAAAATTACCTTGGAAGGATTTGAATGTTGATATTGTCTTAGAATGCACCGGATATTTTAGAGATTTCGAGGGAGCAAAAAAACATATTAAGGCCGGAGCTAAAAAGGTAATAATATCTGCTCCTGCTAAATCTGAAGAAATTCCAAGCTATGTTTTGGGGGTGAATGAACAAAAATTTGATTCTAAAAAGGATGAAATTATAGATATGGGTTCTTGTACTACTAATTGTTTAGCTCCGATAGCAAAAGTTTTGCACGAAAATTTTAAAATCAAGAAAGGTTTTATGACCACCATTCACAGTTATACCAATGATCAGCGAATCTTGGATTTGCCTCATAAAGATTTAAGAAGGGCAAGAGCTGCTGCTTTAAATGTTATTCCTACAACTACCGGAGCTACTAAAGCAATAGGTAGAGTTATGCCTGAACTTAAAGGAAAATTAAACGGAATTGCTATGAGAGTTCCTACTCCCACTGTTTCAATTGTAGATTTAATAGTAGAGATAGAAAACCCTACTACCTTTGAAGAAGTTAATGAGGTATTTAAAAAAGCAGCCAAAACAAAAGAACTTCAGGGAATTTTAAGAGTAGAAGAAGAACCGTTAGTTTCTGCAGATTATATTGGAGATAGTTTTTCTGCAATTGTTGATCTCCCTCTTACTATGGTTAAAAATAATCTGATTAAAGTTGTCGGCTGGTATGACAATGAATATGCTTATGCCTGCCGACTTGCCGAGCTTGCTGAATATGTCGGTAAAAGGATTTAACTTGCGGAGGTCCGACCTCCGCGAATTGAAATTAAAGACCTCTTGTTGAGGTCAGACCTCGGCAACTTGCTCGGCAACTTGGCATTTTCATTCCTGCCTGCCTAAAAACTTTTTAAATGACAAACGGCCGTGTGTAATTTATAAAATGTTTGCTGTATCAATTTGCTGTATCAAACGGTTTAACGGTTTAGCTAAATTGTCGGCATCTTGAAAGATCGGCATCTTGAAAGAAAGGACTGTCCCTAGATTAAAAGGGAAGCGATTAAAGAAGAGGTTCTGAGGAGTATAAATTTTCTTTAGTTTGGAGGTATAATTTTTTATTAATTTCGTTAAAATATATTTTTGGATTCTCAATTTCTAAAAGCGACCCTTTCTCCCCTAATTCCGCTTTCAATTCGTATAAATTTGGTTTATCTCGATTATCCACTTCTATAATTTTTATTTTATTTTCAGCATTAAAAACTAAATAATAAGGATTTAGCCAGAAACAGTCTCCGATATTTTCTGAAAATCGATTTAGAAAGATTTTCTCTCCTTCTAAGTTGGAAAGCCAAATTTCGTGATTTGAGAAAATGAGGATTTTTTTGAAATCTGGTGAAATTTTGAAATTATTAAAATTGTTTAAAAATTTTTCAAAAATCCCTTTTTCTTTATTTAAGTAAAAAAGATTATTTTCAACAAGAAAAATAGTCTCTTTGGGCAAAATCTTAATGAGGTATTTTACCTCTTTTTTAATTGGATAAGGTGTTTTGTTTAAGACTTCGAGTATTTTTCCGTTAAAGTCGGATTTAATCAACAAACCCTCTCCTGAAAGCCAAAATATATTATTATTAGAAACTTCAAAAGTTAATAAGTTTTCCAGAATTTTTTGGGGCTCTTTTTCTTCCAATTCTTGTTTAAAGAGGATATTATTTTTAACAAAAAATAATGAATTCCGATTTTCCGAGTCGGCCGGGGATAAAAAGTATTCTATTTTTTCCTCGGACGGAGTAAAGGTTGTTTTTTCAGGAAATAAAATTATTTTTTCCGCTTTAGTAACCATCTGTTCTTCTATCTTCAAGATTTTTTCCCAGGGAAAATATCCCTCTTTTTTTACCGTAACCCTATATTCTTTCGGCAAGAGATTTTGAACAAAAACCGAACTCAATAAAATGGTGGTTTTCCCAACTAATTTATTATTAAGATAAATCTCGGCTCCTAAAGGAGAAACTCTTACATTAAGACCTCCTGTTTTTACAATTCTTTTTTCATCAAAATCAAAACGATATCCTTGAGAATAAAAAATTAAAATTGGAGAAAAAACAAAGAATAAAATTATTAAAAGAGAAAAGAACAAAAGGCGAATTTTTTTTACCATGTTAATTTTCATATTACCAAAACAAGCTACTCTTGCCAAGTTGTAAAATTTGCTATAAGATTCATAATATATAAGTATGCCCAGTAATACAACCCCGTACAAGTTGCCTTCGGCAACTGTATCGGGGCTCCGTCCTTTCGGACTCCGCTTCCTATTGCTGGGTATAATAATTAATCTGGAAGCGCAGCCCAGTA
>Ga0066637_10002127_pt1 | contig 13166 bp, 16 predicted proteins | sample CryGeyCG2014_020_FD_62737 | JGI IMG/M metagenome (GOLD analysis project Ga0066637, IMG submission 62737) | Groundwater microbial communities from aquifer - Crystal Geyser CG08_land_8/20/14_0.20 | ecosystem: Environmental > Aquatic > Deep subsurface > Groundwater | place: USA: Utah: Grand County...
AAATGGGTGGCTTTAATTGAGCCGGGCAAGAAGGTTGTGGCCAGCGGCGATGACGCTTCAGAAGCGAAAAAAGGGGCAGAGAAAAGAGGTTATAAAGATGTCATTCTTTTTAAGGTGTTTCCTTTTCGGGCCGGCTATGTTCCGTTTTTATGAAGTTTGACTATCTTAAACAACCGAATTTTTTAAATCCCAATAAACCCTGGATTGGCCGGCCGCTTATCCCGATTCGTCTTTTGTATAACGACAAATACATAGATGTTTATGCTTTAATAGATTCCGGCGCTGATGCGTCGCTTTTTCATTCCTCAATAGGCAAGGAATTGAGAATTGATATGGAATCTGGCAGAAAAGAGAAATTTTTCGGAATTTCCACTGACGGCATAGATGCGTATTTCCACAAGATTAGATTACAGATTAAAGGATTATCGGAAATTATAGAGATAGAAGTCGGTTTTACCGAATCAAAAGGAGTAGGCGCTATTTTGGGGCAGAGCGGATTTTTTGAGAATTACCATATTAAATTTGAACGAGACAAAGAACGTGTTGAAATTACTCCGATTAAGAGATAAAATCCGGAATTTGCCGAATTTCTGGTTGAACAGGGCATTGAAAGTATATCCTTGAATCCGGATACGATAATTAAAACCACCTTGAAGGTTTATGAAAAAGAGAGGAAAATAAAAAATTAAATTTAAAGATTATGAAGGAAAAATTTAAAAAAATAGCAATCCTCTATATACTTATCGGCATTTTCGTTCCCATATTTTCATTTCTTTTTGCGTCTAATTATATACCGAAGGCCGGAATTAAATATAATTTAGATAGAATGGAAATTGTTATTTATGAAGGAAGACCTATTCCTGAAAAAAGATGTCCAATAAAATTTCCTTCTAGATTGGGTTATGATGTGGAAGAGAAATGCTACGATACAATAAAATACGAAGGTAAAATATATATTATTTAAATATATAATAATAATTTCTATGGTTTTGATATTTACCGGAATACTATTACTACTAATGTTTTAGTCCTATTTTTAACATCAAATAAAAACCAATAAGTTATTAATTTGCTTCAATGCGTGTTTTAATTCAAAAACGAATACGTAGAAATTCAAAACGTAATTGATGCAACCAAAATTGACGCTTTAACTGTCTTTGATTTTTTAAGTTGACAGAAAGATTAAGGAACTTATAATTAAATATATGAAACATCAATTTACCGCGGTTTATAAAAAAAGCGGTAAGTGGTATTTGGGCTGGATAGAGGAAATTCCCGGAGCTAATACCCAAGGCAAAACGCTTAAGGAAACCAAAGAAAATCTTAAAGAGGCCCTGCTTTTAATTATTGAAACCAATCGACTCATCAATAAAACGGAGGTTGGTAAAAAAGCCCTGAGGGAACCACTTACCGTTTCTGTATAATGAAGCGGAATAACTTTATCAACCATCTTATTCGTGAAGGTTGTATTTTTATTAGAGAAGGCGCCAAGCATAGCGTCTTTTTTAATCCCATAACCAAAAGAACTTCTACGGTGCCGCGGCATAACGAAATTAATAATTTCTTAGCAAGAAAAATCTGTCGCGATTTAGGAATTAAAGAAATCAAGAATAAATGAAAATTTCTGACGCTAATCTCAAAATCATTTTAGATTCCCGCGGTAAAGAAACTTTGGAGGCGGAATTAAAAACCGATGAATTTTCTACCTCGGCTTCGGTGCCTTCTGGCAAAAGCAAAGGTACACACGAGGCTTTTGTCTTAGAGCCGAAAAAAGCAATAGAAAAATTTAAAGAAGTTGAACCGCAAATTTTAAACCGCGAGTTTCAATCCCAAGAAGAATTTGATAACTTCCTTATTCAATTGGACGGGACTTCAAACAAGCAAAATCTCGGCGCAAATTTAATCTTGGCGTTGTCTTTGGCGTTCGCGCGATTAAAGGCGAAAAGCGAAAATTTAGAACTATTTGAGTATATTTCTAAACTCCAAAACCTAAAACCTAAAACCCAAAACCTAAAACCTATATTTAATGTCATCAACGGCGGTGTCCACGCCGCTTATCCTAAAAGCCAACTGAATTTTCAGGAATTTCAAATTATTCCAGAAACTAAAGATTTTGGCATCGCCTTAGGCCTGGGCCAAGAATTTTACAGAAAACTTAAAGAATTTCTGGAAAAAAAATTCGGCAAAGAAAATGTGGTTTTAGGCGATGAAGCCGGTTTTTCTTGTCCCTTCAAAAATAATGAGGAAGCTATTGAGATTTTGGCGGAATTGATCGTTAAATACAATTATCCTTTAAGAATCGGGCTTGACGCCGCGGCCAGTCAATTCTATCTTAAGTCTGAAAATGTTTATATTGTTGACGGAAAAGAATATGGCGCTGAAGAATTATTAGATTTATATTTGAGACTTATTGAAGTTTATAATATTTTATCAATTGAAGACCCATTCTATGAGGAAGATTTTGATTCGTTCGCTTCGCTCACCACACCGACTAACACAGACTTCACGCAGACTATTTCGGAAAAGTGTCAGCGTAAGTCCGTGTCCGGTCCGTGCCAGTCCGTGTTAGTGATTACCGATGACCTAACAACCACCAATCCAGAAAGATTAAAAACCGCCATCAATAAAAAATCAGGCAACGCGATTTTAATCAAGCCCAACCAAATCGGCACCCTGACCCAAACCCTAAAAGTCGTTCAATTGGCTTACGAAAATAATTGGCAAGCCATAGTCAGTCATCGAAGCGCTGAAACAAGGGACGATTTTATTGCCGATTTGGCAGTGGCTGTAAATGCTTGGGGCTTAAAAGCCGGCGCGCCGGCCGCTCCGGAGAGATTGGTGAAATATGAGAGAATTTTAAAGATAAATACGATGACTAAATGACTATGACGATAACATTTTTTATTTGTTATAGTCATTGTCAAAAGTCATAGTAGCGCTCTTAATAAACTCTGTCCTGTCATCTCTTTCGGCTTAGGAATAGCCATTAACTCTAAAATCGTCGGCGCCACGTCGGCTAAGAGGCCGACATTGTTTTTTTCTGACCGACGAGTCTCGGCTTCGGTTTTTCGCCGCTCAAATTCTTTGGCAATTAGGTAAATCGGCACAGAATTAGGATTATGTTGAGTTTCCGGCAAGCCCGTTAATGGGTCAAATAATTTTTCTATATTGCCGTGGTCAGAAGTAATAATTAAAACGGCATTATTCCCCAAAGCGGCTTCAACGATTTTTCCTATTTGTTCGTCAACGACTTTTATCGCCTGAAGGCAAGCTTCATAATTGCCGGTGTGAGCGATGATGTCGGGATTAGCGTAATTGACAAGGATAAAATCAAAAACATTTTCTTCAATTGCTCCGAGAACTCTGGCTGTAATTTCCGGCGCCATCATTTCCGGGCGTTCATCTTGACGAATAATTGTCCTGGAGGGAATAAGAATTCGGTATTCATTCTTAAACAGCTTCTCTTTCATTCCATTGAAAAAATAAGTGATATGAGGATATTTTTGGGTTTCAGCGATGCGCAGCTGGGACTTATTGTTGTCGCTAAGAATTTTTCCCAAGCAAGTTTCAATTTTTTCCGGCAAGAAAGCGGTCGGAACATTAAAGTCCTTGTCGTATTGAGTCATCATCGCGACATAAAGATTGTTAAAGTTTTTTATCGGAAAATTTTTAAAGCTTTTATCAATAAAAGCCGAAGCGATTTGTTTCATTCGGTCTTCCCGAAAATTAAAAAAAATAATTGAATCATTATCTTTAATCGGACCTTCGGGCATATGGCCCATAGAATTTGTAAGGCTTGTCGGCTCCACAAATTCATCGTTGAATTTTCGCTCATAAGTTTTTTTAATATGAGCGTCTAAATTATCGGTGATTTGTCCTTCGCCGACTAAGACTTCGTAAGCTTTTTGAGTTCTTTCCCAATATTTTTCTCTGTCCATCGCGTAGAAACGGCCGCTTAAGCTGGCAAGCCGGACAAAATCTTCCTTTGGGAGGCGGCTAAGCAGTTTTATGGCAGAGTGCGGCGGGCTGTCCCGGCCATCGGTAAAAAGATGAAGGTTCAGCCTAAAAATTTTTTCTTTTTTGGCAAATTCAATCAAAGCCAATAAATGCTCAAAAGAAGCGTGAACATTGCCATTGCTTAAAAGACCAACCAGATTAACAGCAGAACCGTTTTCCTTGGCATGTTTAAAAGCGCCTTTAAGAGCGGGATTTTCAAAAAAAGTTTTTTCGCGAATTGCCAAACTAATTTTGGGATAGTATTGGTAGATAACCCGGCCGACGCCTAAATTCAGGTGGCCGACTTCGCTGTTTCCTTCTTCGCCCCAAGGAAGTCCGACGCCGATTCCCGAAGCCTGAAGACCGCCGGTCGGGAAGTTTGATTTTAAATAACGGATGTTTTGAGGATTGGCGACGTAAATCGGATTAGACTCGTTTGCTTCGCCCATTCCCCAGCCGTCTAAAATAATTAAAATTATTGTCCGCTTTGACATATCTTTTATTTTAACCTATAATTACGGCATTACCAAATTAATCTGCGCCCGGCCGCTGAGGCAGCTGATAAATTAAGTTAAATTTATCGCAACTTCGCAGCCGGAGCATAGTAATAGTCGGGGTAAAAAATTAAGAAATTAACATGGACTGCGACAAATTAAATTTAAATAAATTAAATAATCGCAGATTCACCACACGGCATGATTTATCAAAACCCAATTTTTTGGGGAGTTTTAGTCTTGCTCGGAGGATTAGCGGCCGGCTATTTTATCCGTCAGCTGATTGCGATTAAAGCCGTTAATTCAATTGAGCAAAAAATTAAAAGACAAATTGAAGAAGCAAAAACCAAGTCAAAAGAGATAATTTTTGAAGCGCAGGGGAAAGCCGCAAGTCTTTTGGAAGAAGTAAAAAAAGAGGAACGAGAAAGCAAGATTCAATTTAACAGATTAGAAGAGCGGCTTTTAAAAAAAGAAGAACAGGCTGAATGGGAATTGTCTAATTTGAAACGAAAAGAAGCGCAGATTGCTTCTGACGGCGAAAAGCTGAAAAGCATCAGGTCGGAGCTCGAAGAATCAAAACAAAAAGCGATGTCTGAATTGGAGCGGTTTGCCGGTTTATCTGAAACCGAGGCGAAAAATTTGCTTCTTAAAAATCTTCAAGACAAGTATCGGGAAGAGTTGGCTTTGGCAATTCAAAAATTAGAAAAGGGACGAAAAGAAGAGATTGAACGTCGAGCGGTTGATATTATGACAACTGCTATTCAGCGCTACGGCCGTTCCCATGTCGGAGAAGTAACAACCAGCGTTTTTAATCTTGAAAATGAGGACTTAAAGGGGAAGATTATTGGCCGCGAAGGAAGAAATATCAGGGCTTTGGAGAGAGCGACCGGCGTTGAATTTATAATCGACGAAACGCCTGACAGCGTTATCATTTCGTCTTTTAACCCGGTCAGGCGGGAAATCGCCAAACTGACATTGCAGAAATTGATTAAAGACGGCCGGATTCAGCCGGCTAAAATTGAAGAAAAAGTTGAAGAAGCCAAACAGGAATTAAATAAAAAAATGATGGAAATCGGCGAAAGCGCCTGCTATGAGGTTGGCATTTACGATTTACCAAAAGAAATTATCCAGCTTCTTGGCAGGCTTCATTTCCGGACTAGTTATGGCCAGAATATACTGGTTCATTCAATAGAGGCCGCTTATCTGGCTTCAATGATCGCAGCCGAACTAAAGCTTGACATTGAGGCGGCGAAAAAAGGAGCGTTGCTTCACGACATTGGCAAGGCAATAGACCATGAAGTTCAGGGAACTCACGTTGAATTAGGCAGAAAAATCCTGAAAAAATACGGCGTTGCCGATAAAATAATTGAGGCGATGGAGGCTCATCATGAAGAATATCCCTTTGCTTCGCCGGAAGCGTATGTGGTAGCCGCCGCCGAAGCCATTTCCGGAGCGCGGCCCGGCGCCAGACGGGATACTTTAGAAAATTACCTTAAACGATTAGAAGAATTGGAGAAAATCGCTTTGAATTTTGAAGGCGTCAAGAGCGTTTACGCGATTTCAGCCGGTCGAGAATTAAGAATTTTTGTCACCCCGGAGAAAATTGACGATTTCCGAGCCCTGCAGCTGGCTAAAGATATCGCGGCTAAAATAGAATCAGAGTTAAAATACCCGGGCGAAATCAAAGTTAATGTTATCAGGGAAATCAGAGCTGTTGAATATGCTAAGTAAGGGCTTGTTTTTATTAGATTTTCCCCGTACAATTTAGTATAATTCTTATTAGTAAAGGTCGAGAAAAAGTATATGTAATACCAATGTACGAATTCATACTAATGATACGAATAATACAAATTCGTATTTATTAGTATAATTAGCACCCATTCGTATATTGGCATTGGGTTTTATGAATAAGGCGGAACTTATTGATGTTGTAATGCAGACTGCCGGCATTGAAGTGAAAAAGCAGGCGGCGGCCGCAGTTGAAGCGGTTTTTGACACAATTACCAAAACATTGGGCCGCGGAGAAGAAGTGGCAATCACCGGTTTCGGGACTTTTAAAGCGGTCAAGAGAGCCGCTCGAATGGGCGTTAATCCTAAAACTGGAGAAAAAATTCAAATTGCGGCTTCAATTAAACCAAAATTCCGGGCTGGCAAGGTTCTCAAAGAAGCGGTAAAATAAATAAAACTTAATAAAAAAATAATCCCGCCGGCGGGATTATTTTTTTATTAAGTTTTGCCGAATGCCTGCGGCTTTGTCGGCCGAAGTTTTATTTTATCGTTGTGTCTATATGAAGAAGAATTTTTTGGGCTGATTTTATTTTTTTCAATAATTCCTCCAGGTCGCCGCTGTTCTGGCTTAGACTCAAAGCGTCGTTTAACTTATTAGTCGTTTCATCTAATAAAATTTGGACCTGAAAAATTTCTTCAGCGCTTAATTGGCGATTGTCATCCTCTAAGAGGTATTTTATTTCATTTAATTTTACTTGGATGGAGCCGTTAATCTCATTAGCCCTTACCATTAATCCGTCTTTATTTGCTTTATTGGCGTAATAAACGCCGGCCGGAATTATTAAAAAAATTAAAACCCCCAGCGCCAAAGCCATTCTGACGATGGGATTCATAAATCTTACCGGATTTATTTTTATTTGAGAAAGCATTAAAAACCGCGATTTTTTGGAATAATCCGGGTCAGGCATTATGTTTTTTAGCTCTTTTAAAATTGTGAATAAATCTGCCATGAAAATTTATACCAAGCCCATTATTTCTTTAAGATTTTTTATGGCTCGGTGCTGAATTAATTTAATCGCTCCTTCGGTTTTGTTTAAGATTGAAGCCGTTTCTTGAATTGAAAATTCTTCAATAAATCTTAATATAATAACGTCTTGCTGGTCTGAATTGAGCTGATTGATGGCTTTTTTGACCCTTTCCATCTCTAATTTTTTTTCAGTGGCTGAGACGGTCGGGTTATTTTCGGTTTTTAATTCAACAATCTCATCAATCTCGTCAAGGCTTAAATTATTTTTTTTAAGACGATAATGGTCAATAATCAAATTTCTGGCAATCCGGTAAAGCCAGGCGGAAAAAGGAAACCCTTGGAATTCATACTCGGTAATTTTTTCCCAGCTTTTTAAAAATGCCTGATGGGTGAGGTCCTCGGCTTCCTCACGATGGCTAACTTTAAGATAGATAAACCGGTAAATTTGCGGCTGATATCTGTCATAAAGCAATCCAAAAGCTTCGGCCTCACCCTTTATGGCGCGTTTTATTATGTTTTTTTCGCCATCTAACATAGAAAACGAATGAAAAATTGATTAGTTTCTTTAATACCGCTTTATAGCCTTTGTTTTCTATTTTGCGCCAACCGCTCTTGCCGCGTTAATCCGGCCTTTTCCAATTGAAATATCGGTTAGCGGGTCAACAGTTGATTCAATTCTGTTTCTCACAGAAAGATTGTCAGCGCCGTAAACAGTTTCCCAAACCAAGGCCGCTAGCCCGGCTACATGAGGCGAAGACATAGAAGTGCCGCTCATCCGGGCGTATCTGTCTTTCCACCCCTTTCTCGGATAAGTGGAGATAATATCTACGCCCGGCGCCGCCACATCAACCCAATCGCCGAAATTAGAAAAACTTGCTTTGACGTCGTTCTGGTCAGTAGCCGCCGCCGCGATAACATTTTGATAAAACGCCGGATAAAGAGGAGCGCTCGTGTTGTCGTTTCCGGCCGCCGCCACCAATACTACTCCCTTACTCCATGCGTAATTTATCGCTTCTTCAAGCGTTTGAGAGGCAGATGATCCTCCCAAGCTCATATTAATTACTTTAGCGCCGTTATCCGCGGACCAAATAATGCCATTAGCCACCCAAGAATAAGAACCCCTGCCGTTATCTCCCAGCACTTTCACGTTCATTAAGGCGGCGTTAAAACCGAGTCCTGCAACTCCTTTTGAGTTATTCGTTACAGCTGCCGCAATACCTGCCACGTGCGTGCCGTGGCCATTGCGGTCATTCGCTCTAAATCTAGTGGTAAAGTTTTTCTCATTTACCACTTTTGGTTTTATATCGCCGTGATTAGCGTCTATTCCTGTGTCCAGAATCGCTATTTTTGTCATGGCGCTGGCTGTGGCAACATCCCAAGCCAGCGGCGCCTCCACTTTTGACATTCCCCATTGGTCAGAAAAATAAGTGTCATTAGGCGTCAAAAGAGCCTGGGCGACAAAATCCGGCTCAACGTATCGGACATTCGGATTTTTTCGGTACTGGGCAATCGCTTCCAATTCTTGTCCAGCAGGCACCTTCACTATTTGCGCGTCAATTCCGGGAATTCTATCAATAATGCTCGCGCTATGTTGCTGATGGACTTTGGCAATAACGTTCTCGGAAGTTCCGGGAATAAATTTCACCAAAATCTGGCCGGGAATAAATTTTTCTTGTCCTTGATGGCTTGGATTTGAAGTCGGCGGCATTGCTCCGGCCGCGCCAATCAATCCGACTAAGCCGACAACAAAGACAGAGACAAGAGAAATTAATAAAGTCTTTTTCATATTTTTATTATTTTATTATTATTGATTATTTTTTGACCGCGAAGCCGACCTTTCCGCGGCATCCAGTTATATTTATTGTAAATATCTGCAAGATATTTATAACAAAAAACAGCGCTTTGCGCAATGAATGGTTATGAGGTTGTTGCTCCCATCTTACAAGGTTGAGCCTCGTAAGAACTTACATAAATAAGCAGTATAGTTAACTATACTGCTTATTTCGGCTGGATTTGTTAAGGCTCCGCTATCTATCTTTATTCGGTTTCTCGTTTAAACCTTTCTAAGAGATAGGCCGCGTAATCTTTGCCGCCCAAACCAAAAGCAATGCCGCCGGCCAGAGCAATCATTGCGATCAGACCGGTTATTAAGGTGTTAAGAATGGCGGCAGCAATGCCAAGCTGGATTAAAGCGGCTAAAAAACCGAAAACTATCATTGTCCACCAAGTCAAAACTCCAAGGAAATTTGAGCCGTGAAGTTTGGCGCTTAAAACAGAAGCTTTGACTAAGGATTTCAGGAAATTAGCCAAAACAACCGCCGCTAACATTATCAAGACCGCGACTATAATATTGGGAATGTAGGAAAGGATGTCGCGCAAGAACAGAGAAACTCCAAAAAGTCCTAAAATGTCGGTAGCGGCCAAAACAAAAACAATCACAAGGAACCAGTAAGCCAAAAGGCCAAAGAATTTTCCGGAATTGATTTGAACCCCCGCTCTTTCAAAAAATGGCGAAAGACCAACTTGCCTGAGGAGCGAATTAATTTTCAGGGTATTAACAACTCTTTCTATTAAAGCGCGGACGCCGGAAGCAATGATTAAACCGACAATAAGAACTATTAAGGCGCCGATTAAAGACGGCGCGAAATTCAAAACTTGACTCCAAAGATTTTGAAGCGAATTAACCGTTATTTCGGTCCAAGATTGAACATTCATAAATTTAGCGCTGAATACGTTATAAATCGACCTTTGTTATATTATATATTGAAATTTTAAAATAAAACAGCCCGTTGTGGATAATTTTGTTTTCCGCTATAATGCTTATTATAATCTTATTATGACAAAACTTCTATCCCGCTTAATTTTTTCTTTTATCTCCAATCTTGTCGCGCTTTTTGCCGCCGGCCATTTTGTTGAAGGATTTATAATCGGCGCCGGCTTTCCCGCTCTTTTTCTGGCGGCCGGCGTTCTTGTTTTAATAAATATCTTTATCAGGCCGGTTTTAAAACTTGTTTTCGCTCCGATTATTATTCTGACTTTTGGCTTGGGAACGTTTTTGGTTAACGCCTTAATTATTTATTTGCTTGACATTTTTCTTGTGGATATTACCATAACTGGATTAAAGCCGCTTTTTTACGCCACCCTAATTATAAGCTTTGTTAATATTTTAATCAATTTTTCGGCAAAAAGAGTTTATAAATAATAAACGCGACATCAATGTTTATTTCCGTTATTCAAATCATAGTCTCAATCATTTTAATAGTTTTGATTCTTCTTCAGGAAAGGGGAGGCGGGCTTTCCGGTGTTTTTGGCGGCGGCGGCGCCGAGTTTTACTCCAAACGTCGAGGATTGGAACGGCTGATTTTTTACGCCACCGTTGTTTTGATTATCATTTTTGCCGGTTTGTCAATTTTGAATCTTTTAAATGGCTTTACATAAATTTTCTGTAATTCAGATTTTAAAAATTTTTTCGCGAAAAGAGCGCTTAATTTTTACAGCCGCCTTTTTGGTTTTTACTCTCTCTTCTATTTTTGCCGCCATTAATTTCTTTGAAAAAAAAACCGTTTTTAGGCCGGTCGCCGGCGGCGAATATATTGAAGGAGTAATCGGCCAGCCAAGTTTTATTAATCCGGTAATCGCCGGCGACAAAGAAGCCGACCGCGATTTAATAGAATTGGTTTTCAGCGAACTTTCGGATTTAGCCGAAAGTTTCAAAATGAGCGAAGACGGAAAAATCTGGAACGTCCGACTTAAAGAAAATATTTTTTGGCAGGATAATAAACCGATTGTCAGCGATGATGTCGTTTTCACCATTAAAGCCATTCAGGACCCGGACAGCCGTTCGCCCCTTTCCCTTTCTTGGCGCGGAATTTTAGCCGAAAGAGTCAGCGAGATAGAATTAAAATTGACGCTTTCCGAGCCGTACGCTTTTTTTGAAAACTCAATAAAAGAATTAAGACCCATTCCTCAACATCTTTTTGAAAATATTCCGACAGCCAACTTGCGGCTTTCCGGTTATAGTCTTGAGCCAATCGGCAGCGGCCCGTTTAAATTCGCGTTTTTTGAAAAAGAACATTCGGGCTTTATCAGGGAATACCGTTTAGCCGCGAGCGAAAATTATTTCGGTCAAAAACCTTATTTGAAAAATTTGAGCTTTAAGTATTATCAAAACGAGGATGAATTGATAAAAGCCTTCAACGATAAACTTATTGATGGTTTTGGAGGATTAAGTCCAAAAAATCTTTCCCGAATCAACGTTAATCATCGAGTTTTTGGGCTGCGTTCGCCGAAATATTACGCGGTTTTTTTAAACTCCATCAGTCAGCCGGCGTTCAAAGATAAAAATATCCGATTGGCATTGGATTATGCCACCGATAAAAAAACGTTAGTTAAAAAAATTTTTAACGGCCGCGCCTTATTAAACTCCGGGCCATTAGTTCTGGGAATGAAAGGATTTGCCCCTCAGCTTTATTCCGAAGAAAATTATTCTTTAGAGAAAGCCAATTTTGTTTTAGAGGCCGGCGGCTGGCAATTAAACAATGAAGGAATCAGAGAAAAAAAAGAGAACAAGGAAGCGGAGGCGCGGCGGTTGGAGTTTAATTTAATCGTCCCTCAAATTTCTTTTTTAGTTGAAACCGCGAATTTAATCAGGGAGGATTGGTTGAAAATCGGCGTTAAATTGAATTTGACTATTCGTCCGTTAGCCGAGATTAACGAAGAAGTTATTAAAACTAGAAATTATGAGATGATAATTTTCGGCAATTTTTTCGCCAACGTTGACAATCCGGACTTATCCTCGTTTTGGCATTCATCCGAACGTTTTTACCCGGGCCTGAACCTATCGCTTTATGAGAATAAAGCCGTAGATATTTTAATAGAATCAATAAGAAGAGATTTGAACGAAAAAAACTGCCTGACAGATTTAATCAGCCTTCAGTCGTTGATTATCAACGATTTGCCGGCGATTTTTCTCTATTCGCCCAATTATTTATATGTCGCTAATTTGTCCCTTAACGGTTTTAATGATAAAATAATTTCATTCCCGAGCGATCGTTTTAAAAATGTTGAAAGCTGGTACGTCAAAAGAGCAAGAGTGTTTAGGTAGTTATTATATGGATATTAAAGAATATAAACAACGCGCAAAGTTGATAAGGGATAATGAGATTTACAAGGTTTACGATTTGACCGAATTAAAGAATTTAAACGTTTCTTTGACAGAACTTTATCCTCAAAAATCCACAACAGGTCATTCTCATAAGAATGTTGACGAAGTTTACGTTTTTGTTGACGGCGAGGGAACGATGGAAATCGGCGAGAAAACATTAAAGGTAAAAGCCGGGGACTTGGCGCTGGTTCCTGCCGGCGATTTCCATAAAGCGCATAATCAGGGAGAAAAAATTTTAAGCTTTTTGACAATTTTTGAAAAATATAAGGGAAGGGGGAAATAACGCTAAATTTCTAATGGGCGAGTGGTGAAATGGCAAACACGTAGGCTTCAGGAGCCTATGGCCGCAAGGCTTTGAGGGTTCAAGTCCCTCCTCGCCCACCAACAGGAACTTTCGTTGTTTTGGGGAAGTATTGTTATGTGGGATATTCTAAACTTTGCGCGAACTTTCTTTGAGCGAAACTGACGCTCGGGCGAGGCGGTTCGCCAACTGGCGAATCCCCCCACACCCCCCTTCCGCCTCGCCCTCGCTTTGGACGCCGACGGAATTTGTATTTTGCTTCGCCCCGTTAGAAAGTTATTTTCTAAACTGCATAGGTAATTTTTGCTTGAGATACTTACAATGTAAGCTTTCTAACGGGGCTTCGCAAAATGCGCCGCAGGAAAAAGAAGTGTTGCCCTTGCCCCACCCGCCCATACGCGGGCAACAATAAGGGACTCCCTAAAATCTGTTTGCTTGTTTTGTTAAAATTTGGTA
>Ga0066637_10002128_pt1 | contig 13165 bp, 13 predicted proteins | sample CryGeyCG2014_020_FD_62737 | JGI IMG/M metagenome (GOLD analysis project Ga0066637, IMG submission 62737) | Groundwater microbial communities from aquifer - Crystal Geyser CG08_land_8/20/14_0.20 | ecosystem: Environmental > Aquatic > Deep subsurface > Groundwater | place: USA: Utah: Grand County...
CCTCGTTTTCTTAATGGACATTATCGACGAAGAGCAGGTACTTATGTTTTTCGGATCCAGACACAAATGACGTCTGAGGGCTTTGAATAACCCAGCGCAGCTGGGTTATTCAAAGCCCTCTATTTTGTATCTGTTTAGCTCTTTAGCAGAGGTTTGTTGTTAACATTCTATGCAGTTCTTTCTTTATGTCCAGTTTCTGGAGTTGCCATGTTGCTATCAATGATGCAAGAGTCTCATATACTATTATGCCTTCCACAGAGCGGAATGCTCCGATTATATACGCCCTCCAGCAGTCGCAAACAACAATCCCTACATAGTCCTTACCAAGGATTTCTTCAAGCACATTGTTACCTCTACTGTTTCTTACGATAAGTATCATGTCAGTATCGGATCGAAAGACCCACACCCACCAGTTCCTACCAAGCACTCTGAAGCTTGTCTCATCAATATAAAGAAGCCTTGCAACCCTGATCTTATTCTTCAGCGCAAGATATTCTGCTTCTCCTGCTTTGGCGGCTCGCTTGATGATTGCCTGTACGCTTGCAGGCGCAAGCTTCAATGCGAAGCTTGCATCCAGGAAGCTAGTTGTTTAAAAAGGAATCAATACACTACAGTGTATAAAACAGGCTCATTTATATATGTATATATCAAAGTTTAGAAATATTTATATAGTTGTTGCTAGGTAGTGGTGAAGTAAGATGAATGGAGTAGATAGTAGCATAAAACCTAAAAGAGATAACGCGTGGAATCCTCTTAGTGCTTTGCGTAGTTCCAGACTTGTCCCAGCATTAGAAGCAGCGGGAGTGTTTGCTTGGATTTATTTTGGGTCATATCTCGCTGATCTCTTGAATAAAAATGAAGATAAGATTATTGAAGAGTTGAATCCTGCTCCTTTAGAAGAAATAGTGTTGAGAGGTGCTATGGATTTTGGAGAGGGCATATTGGCTTTTCCTGGAGCGGTTTTTGGGTGTGGTGGTGGAAAAGTTATTGACGAGTATGTTAATCTCTCAGAAAGCTGGCTGAAGGTAAATAACAGCGATCCATATTATATTGGAAAAGATGAAGACATTAAAGACAATATCACAGCTTATGCTGAAGGTATTGATGGATCATTAAAATTTGAAGGATGGGGAGTTGCTCAGGGAGCATCCAAAGCTACATCTTTTAGATGGGATTTCCTTAGGTGGAATGAAAAAACAGGCAAATATGAGCAGTTCAATGAGGGGTTGGCTCTTTCTAAAACAACCGATCCTTTTACCAGGTATTATGCTGTGCTTAATGGTGCTGAGGATGGAAATAAGTATGCCCTGCGCTGTAGCGCCGTAGACAGGGATGGTAATATTGATGATGTTAATGAATGGAGGATTATGGTCAGGCTAGCTGAATTAAGTCTAAAACATGATGCAAATACTTCAGCAGATACACTACATCTTTGGTTACAATCTGATGATGATAGTGGAGATTTCTTACACGTCAGTTACGATCCTACTTCTAATGGTGGAAAAGAAACGCTATACGACAAGAACGGAAAAGTTAAAAAGGAAAAAACTTTGGAGGGTTCAGTATTAGATCTTGGCTCTGGCAAGCTCGCTCTTTTATTTTATGGTAACGGTACTGCTTCTGTAAGTGACAAGTTCAATCTCAATAAAGAGGGTATGAATATAACACAAGTGGTCCCGTATCCTTTCCCAGACGAAAAAGAAATGCTTAAAGTCGTTAGGAATGGGGTAATTGAGGCTGGGTTTGTGGCAAATGCATCAGAGATGGCTGACTACATGTTCAATGGGTTTAATAGTGAGCCTATGGGGGTGGTGCCTTCCAGGGTAGTTATGAACATCAGCGACAAACACCCCTATAAGAGTGATATCGAAAAGTACTTTAAGTTTCTTGACGACGAGAACCTTTGTTCTTTTGTGAATAATAAAGATGATCTTCTTGATGAGATTAAGAGTGATCCTACTGTGCTTGGCATTAACATTCTGATGGTTTATTTAAGCGATCCAGACAGAGATACAACAAGCTGGAGAGGCCCTAAGGACGACGGTTCCTATGACGTTTATCCAGGTGCAGGGGCATCCACAAGCGCATATGAATGTGAAGCTTTGTTTATTGGGAAAGGGGATAATGTACCTAAACTGAGCGCCTTCAGAAATAACTCTGAGGGATTAATACCTTTAACTTGTTTAACAGACCGTACTGCCTACATCCCTGACGACCCATTTACTCGCCTGGAAAGATTAATAATAACCTACGCTATGAAAAACCGCGGTTATGGTTCAAACCAGGATCAGTTTAATATTCCACCAAATAATGCTATGGAGGCAAAAAGATTACTGGAAGAAGAATGGAGGAGACAAGAAAGCGAACAGTTAGTTCCTTCTATAATATCGCACAGACCAGATGAGGGATTATTAACATCAGAACATTATGGTCTTACCCACTACAGCAAATTAGACTCAGATAAATTCGTAGAAGCAAGTAAAAGCCTTACCAAAAAATCACAACCATTCACAAAAGTAGCCTGAATAAACAAATAATGTGAAAGTATCTTCTCAGTAGATTGTTATAGCATCCCAATAATTATAATCATAGCCAAGCGGACTACCAGAACAGCAGGCGCGGGTCTTAGCAGGATTAAGGCATGATAGGGGATTTGAGGTGTCATCAAAACATGAGGTAGAATAGCATGGAGTATATCTCTCCACACACTTCCTCAACCCCAGATCAAACCTGTACCCCGCCTTGCAGCAGCAATACGGATACCCAGGATACCGTTCCCCACAGCTTACACCGCTGACTGTATCACCCTCTGCAGGGCAGGCTCCACTCCTACAGCCTCCTCCCAGGACATTCTGCACCTTTGCACAGCAGGGCAAGCTGGTTGCCTCAGCAGTATCCAAGGCATTTGAGCAGCCGTCATCAGGCTCAACCCCCGCCATTGTAGGTGCAAAGTCAATACAGCCGTCACCATCGTTATCAATCCCATCTGAGCATTGAGGCGGGGCATTGCATACTGCAATCTTCCAAATCTTGTTGCTATCGCTCCAGTCTTCAACATGATAGCCTCTGCCGCCACAGTTTGGCACATAGTCTAGACTGCTTTCAAATTTGTAATCACAAGACAGCAGAACTAGTTTGTTACACCTCATCCTCGCCCAGGGGCTGCCTCCACTCATAGTAGTGAAAACGCAATCGCAGCCGCTACAGCCAAGGTAATTGCAATTGCCCCCAGTGCACTGGTAATCCCTATACTCCCCAGATACCGGGTCAATACCTGAAGAGACACAACAAAAGCAGGTATCAATAGCTGCGGTAACAGCAGGAATAAGAACAATGACTGTGAACAATAATGCTAGTCTATTGGCTTTCATAATCATTCACCTCTGCTTGTTATGCTTGTAACGTTATACTCAACACTGGAAATCTTTGAGGGCTCACACCCATCACAAGCCCTTCCGAACAGGTGTATCCTCACAATGTCCTCTGAAGCATAACCGCTTACAGAAGGCTGCGCATCAGTCTCTTCAGCACCTATCATGCACTTCTAGCTCTCCTACATTGCTGCTGATCCTTGTTCTGGCTGGCATAAAAAGCCCTCTCTGACCCATGCTTAATGGCGCACAAACATAAAAGCTTTTGCCATAACTCAGGAATGGTAACGGCTGCGGCGGGCTATCTGGGTTTTTACAGAAAACCCCGTTTTCTATGGTAAGGGGTATCAGAAGGCGTCAGCAGGGTGTCAGAAGGTGTCAGGAAGCCAGCCCGAAAGACCCGCAGGGTATCAAAAAGGTATCAGAAACCCCTCAGCAGGGTATGAAAAAGGGCTGAGGTGTCAGGCAGAAAGGTATCAAATCCTGCCAGGAGTACTGCCCAAAACCTTTTTTTGGCCCAAAACACGCCCAGACACAAAGCCCACTCAGAAGGCTTAAGGCTGTCCAGCCCCAGCTCAACCCAGAAAGACCTACTCGGCCCCAGAAGGCTACCTTAAGAACTTAAAGGGGGCGGTAAAGGATATGTTTTTCAGTAGAGGCAGTAGAGTCTGTAGAGGGTGTAGAGTCTAGAATGGGGGGGGTGTTTGGATTCTTATACTTGCGAAGCTCTTTCTCAAGAGCTTCTTTCTCCCGCTTTATCTTCTCAAAATCAGCCTTCAATCTCTCGCGATCTTTCTCAAGCTCGAGGTACTTACGGATAATCTCGTCTTTTGAAAGCAGTTTTAGTATCATGGTTCTAAGAGGACTATTTTGACGCCTTTACCAATCCACTCAACAGGCACATACACACGGCCGCTGTTACCGCTCTTATTGACCTGCTTCTCAAGCATCTCAAAACCACTGAGCTGAATTTTTGTCCCCCTCATCTCATTAGCTACAATGTAGCTAACTACTATTTATGGATTATGGTGATGCAGCACATAGATTGACAAAAAAACTCAGAAATCAGCTAAACAGATACTAAAAAAGTAATGCTTTGTGTAACTTGAAGAAGTTGTCAATATCCTGCTGTACCAGTTTCATTTCGTGTTCCCCCTCTCAACAATTCCCTTCACCCGCTCAAAATTCTCTTTAGCTGCCTCCTCTGCCTTCTTGTAGAGCCTCTCTGCCTCTTTCTTGTCTATTATCAGTGGCAGCGATGAGTACCTTGTTCCCTCCATTATGTAATCCCTGAATTTTATGCTCGGCTCCTGTGAGTCCCAGATAAAGGGGTTTTTGCCCTGCTTTGCAAGCTCAGGGTTATACCTAAACAACAGCCAGTAGCCAGAAGCAGATGCCTTCTTCTCAACCTCCTGGCTCTTTGTCATGTTTATGCCATGCATAATGCATGGGGAGTAAGCGATGATTATCGATGGCCCATTATAGTGTTCAGCCTCAAGCATTGCCTTTATTAGCTGTGCCTTGTTTGCACCCATGTTGACTGAAGCAACATAGATGTATCCGTATGTTGTCATCATAAGCGCAAGGTTCTTCTTAGGGAGCCTCTTGCCAGCAGCCGCAAACCTTGCTATTGCCGCCAGGGGTGTTGCCTTTGATGCCTGCCCCCCGGTGTTTGAGTAGACCTCTGTGTCAAGCACAAGGACATTCACGTTCTTGCCCTGTGCAAGCACATGATCTAGGCCCCCAAAGCCAATGTCATAAGCCCATCCATCCCCTCCAATAATCCAGACGCTCTTATCAACGAGATAGTCCTTTAACTCCATGATCTTCTCAAGCAGGGGCTTGCTCTCCCCGTAGACCTTTGAATAAGCAGTTGGGAGTAGCTCAACAACCTGCTTTGCAGCTGCCTTTGCCTCATCATCAACCCTGTCCCATAACTTAAGTGACTTCTTTAGTGCAGTCGCGAGATCGCTAGTTGTGCCTGTCTTGAGCAGCTTCTCAATATTTGCGCGCAGCTGCTTCCTGTTGGCGTCTATCGCAAGCCTCATTCCAAAGCCGTATTCTGCATTGTCCTCAAACAATGAGTTTGCCCATGCTGGGCCCCTGCCTTCTTTAGTTTTGCAGTATGGAATCACGGGGAATGTTCCCCCGTAGATTGAGGAGCAGCCTGTTGCGTTTGCAATGATCATTCTATCTCCGAAGAGCTGGGTTACAAGCCTAAGGTAGGGTGTCTCACCGCAGCCTGCGCATGCACCTGAGAACTCGAAGAGCTGCTTTCTGAACTGTGTGCCTTTAATTGTGGTTTCAGGTGCTCCCTCTGTTACATTATCAGGCAGGTTTTCAAAGAATGCCATGTTTTCATTCTCCCCCTCTTTCCGCACCTCTTCAATAGGTCTCATTACCAGGGCCTTTTTCTTTACAGGGCATTCCTCAACACAGTTGCCGCAGCCAACACAGTCCTCAGGATAGACCTGAACCCTAAACATAAGGTCTTTAGTGTTTATTGTGTTTGACTTCAATGTTTTAAAATTGGCTGGAGCATTCTTAAGGTCTGATGGGTTAATCTGCTTGACCCGTATCGCACTATGCGGACAAACAAATGAGCACCGGGCACATTGTATGCAGTTCTCAGGTATCCACTTAGGCACCTCATTGGCTATGCCTCGCTTCTCTACTGCAGTTGTCCCTGTTGGTATTGCTCCGTCAATTGTCATTTGCGAAACCAGAATCTCATCCCCGCGCAGGTGCATTGTTTTATCAACAATGTTCCTGATGAATGGGTCTGCTGAGTTAAGAACATGCTCCTCGGCGTGCTCCCTTACCCCATCCAGGCTCTTTGGTATCGGCACCTCTTCAAGTGCCTTGAGCGTGTTATCTACTGCTGCTATGTTCTCTTTAACTATCTCAGCTCCCTTCTTGCCGTAGGTCTTCTTTATCGCCTCCTTTATCATGGTGATTGCCTTGTCAGTATCCATTACATTGATGAGTTTGAAGAATGCTACTTGCATCACTGTGTTGATCCTTCTGCCAAGGCCTACCTCCTTTGCAATCCTGTACGCATCAATCACATAGACCCTAATCCTCTTGTTTATGATGGTCTCCTGCATCTGCCTTGTGAGGTGTTTAAGCACCTCTCCCTTTGGCCATGGGGCGTTGATCAGGAATATGCCTCCCTGCTTTATGCCCTTGAGAATATCATACTTGCCAATGAATGAGTGATTATGCAGGGCAATAAAGTCCGCTTGTGTTAACTTGTATGTTGACTGAATCAGTCTCTTTCCAAACCTGAGGTGCGAGACAGTTATGCCCCCTGACTTCTTTGAGTCATACTCAAAGTAGCCCTGCACATTAAGCTCTGTTGCATCGCCAATTATCTTGATTGAGTTCTTGTTTGCGCCGACTGTTCCGTCTGAACCCAGACCCCAGAACTTGCACTGTACTGTGCCTTCAGGTGTTGTGTCAATATCCTCTCCAACAGGTATTGAAAGGTGGGTTACATCATCATTTATTCCGACTGTGAAGTTGTGAGTGCATTTACTGTTAAGATGGTCAAAGACTGCCTTTACCATTGCAGGCGTAAACTCCTTTGACGACAGCCCATATCTGCCTCCGATTATGGTGATCCCCTTGCCTTTTAAGGCATCTACAACATCAAGGTATAAAGGTTCACCACCACTTCCAGGCTCTTTTGTTCTGTCCAGCACAGCTATCTTCTTCACAGTTCCTGGTATTGCTGCTGTAAAGTCCTCAACGCTGAATGGCCTGTACAGCCTTACCTTTATTGCTCCAACTTTTTCACCTTTCTTATTAAGATAATTTACTGTCTCATCAATTGTTTCGCATGCTGATGCCATTGCTATGACAATGCCCTCTGCCTGGGGGTGGCCTACGTAGTCAAACAGCTTGTATGCCCTGCCAAAGCGCTCCTTGATAAGGGCCATATACTTCTTCACAATGCCTGGAACCGCGTTGTAGAACCTGTTTGCAGTCTCCCTTCCCTGGAAGTATACATCAGGGTTCTCCGCACCTACCTTGCACATTGGATGCTCTGGGTTAAGGGCCCCCGCCCTGAACTCAGCAATTGACTTCATATCAACAAGTCCCTTAAGGCTTTCATAATCCGGCAGGTGTATCTTCTGTATCTCATGCGATGTTCTGAAGCCGTCAAAGAATTGCAGGAAGGGCACCCTTGCTTCAATTGCAGATAGATGCGCTATTGTCGCTAGGTCCATAACCTCCTGTACAGAGGCTGAAGCGAGCATTGCAAACCCTGTGCCCCTTACAGCCATGACATCAGAGTGGTCTGCAAATATTGACAATGACTGGCATGCAAGAGAACGAGCAGCAATGTGGAATACTGCGGGGAGTAGCTCGCCAGCAATCTTAAACATATTGGGGAGCATAAGCATCAGGCCTTGTGAGGCAGTAAAGGTTGTAGTAAGCGCACCAGCAGTTAGTGAGCCGTGAATTGCCCCTGCAGCCCCGCCCTCTGACTGCATCTCTATGACACTGACTGTCTGGCCGTAAATATTCTTTCTCCCCTGAGAACTCCACTCATCTGCAAGCTCCCCCATGGGAGATGAAGGTGTTATGGGATAGATTGCTGCAACATCACTAAAGGCATAAGCAATATGGGTTGCTGCAGTGTTACCGTCAACTGGCTCAAGCTCTTTTTTATCCATTTTTAAACCCCCCTTTTATAAGCAGAAAACTTTGAATAACCTCCGCCTTCGCCTTTAAGGCTCGGCTCCGGAAGTCAGGCATATTATTTTTACCTGCAGAGCACATATTTAAGTGTGTCGATCGATTTTGGTTTTTAGTGATGGGAGGGCTGGCTTGGTGGCTGTACGTAATGGGTAGGAAGGCTATAAAAACTTGGTTAGTCAAAAGAAGCTGCTAAGCCTTCTCAGTAGTTCTGCTATAACCTTAGGAAAGACTGAGAGAAGATCATCAAATTCTCCTGCGTCAGTTGTCATTACTGTGCTTACTTCTGAATCAGCCACAGCATTCTCACCATTATCTGTAGCTGCTAATTCATACCCATTCTTACAACTGCAATCACCACAATCAGGATCACAGCATAAGCCGCATTCATCGCATAAGCCAGCAACCATGTCATCAGGACATACACCATCATCCGCCCCACAAAAGTAGTCTCTATCACAGACTCCGATGCCTTGGCATCTTGCAAAGGCACCTGATGCTAAAAGCAAAGAAAAAACCACCATAGACATACACAGTCCAAGAAATATATGCTTCCTCATATCAACCCCTCCTTTTTACGATCTCTAAGCTCAGATCAATAACCACAAGATTATGAAGTATATAAGATTATCGCAGTTCTGAACAAAACAGGCATTTTAACAGGCAGGTTCAGACAGATTTAAATAGCTAAACTGCACTAAACCCGTTTTCTACAGCAAACTATTTAACCCCCCTCTACTTAACAGTGGTGCAGGAAGGGGGTTGGTATTTACACCGAGGTGGTACTATGAAAGGCGTCTTGCTTGCAGGGGGCACTGGCTCCAGGCTCAGGCCTGTGACAAGGGTTACAAACAAGCACCTTCTGCCTGTCTATAACAAACCCATGATCTACTATCCGTTACAGACCCTGATTGATTGCGGTATTAAAGACATAATGATTGTCTCTGGGAGGGAGCATGCTGGCCATTTTCTTAGCTTACTTGGCTCAGGCAAGGAGTTTGGTGTCAGACTTGTCTATGAGATCCAGGATGAGGCTGGCGGGATTGCCCAGGCTCTAGGTTTAGCAGAGGACTTTGCTGATGGGGGCAGGGTGGCTGTTATACTGGGTGATAATGTATTTGAGGACAATTTCAGGGCTGATGTTGACGAGTTTGAGGGTGGCTCTGCTGGCGCAAAGATATTCCTAAAGGAGGTTCCTGATCCTGAGCGATTTGGTGTTGCCGAGTTAAAGGGAGACAGGGTAGTTGGCATTGAGGAGAAGCCTAAAGCACCAAAAACAAGCTATGCTGTGACTGGCCTATACCTCTACGATAACCGGGTCTTTGATGTTATTAAGAGCCTAAAGCCCTCTTCAAGGGGGGAGTTGGAGATAACTGACGTCAACAACGCCTATATAAACAAGAGGGGCATGGCCTTTGCCTTTGTAAAGGGCTTCTGGTCAGATGCAGGAACATTTGAATCCCTCTTTAGGGCAAGCAGCCTTGTAAGGGCGAAGGAGAGAAAATTTTGAATGCATTCAGCTTCGCCTTTAAAGGCTCGCCTCAGCATTCAAACTTTTCCATTTATAATGGAAACTTTACACCAAAAATCTCCATCTAAAATGGAAATATTTACTGCAATTCAGGTTTGCTATGAGCTTAATGAGGACAATAGGAAGAGGGAGTTTGCTGGACTAATAGGAGCCATGAAGAGATTGCGGTTAACAAAAGGAATCATTCTCACTTATGACCAGGAGGACGAACTCAAGATCGGGGGAAAGCCAGTTGTCATTAAGCCTGTTTGGAAGTGGCTGGTTGAATGCAGTCATAATCAATAACAGAAAGACTTGACTACCGAGGGCGAGTTTAAAGCTGAGTGTGGTCAAGGTTTTCCATCACATTTATAAACTCCGACCAGCAGGGTTTATCAAACAGCAGGATGGCATTTAAAAAAGAGGTTTTTAGGCGTTCACAGATAAGCATAGAGTACCTTGCAGTATTTGCCTTTGCAACTGCCATGACTGTGCCTCTTCTCATCATCTTTATAACCCACACTACAGATGCCTCGAATGCTATTGCGGTAAGCCAGGCCAATCAGATTGCTAGGAATGTTGTTGATGCTGCTGAGACTGTGTATTACCTCGGCGAGCCCTCCTCAACCCTTGTTAAGGTTTACATGCCTGAGAGGGTTGATGCTACTGAGGTAACAGCAAAGGAGGTTACGATCAGGATGAAATTTGGGGGAACCACAACTGATGTTGTTGCCTCTTCAAGGATTAACCTGACTGGCTACCTTGACCCAAGCCCAGGCATACAGTACATCAGGGTCGAGGCTAGAGGCGGGGTGGTGAATATATCCATGATTGATTAGGCGAGTGAAATGAGGTCCGGACAGCTTAGTGTCGAGTTTGTGTTTATCATTGTTTTCATATGCTCAGTGACCACGATCTTTATAATCCTTATCGGAAACAAGATTGCTGATTTAGAGCGGGATAAGGAGTACCTGCTTCTGAAAGAGGCTGCTGCAATGGCCCAGGCAGAGGTTGATACTGCTGCAATAACCTGCGCGGGTTACGCCAGGGATTTTATACTGCCTGAGCGCATAGGCAATGCCGAGTATAACATAACAAGGGAGGCAAACAGCTTTGTATTCAGCACAGCCAACTTTGTTGTCTTATTTAAGATATATAATGTTTCGGGGATGCTGCTTCCAGGTAACAACTCAATAAAGAACATTGGGGGTGGCGTGCATATCAACTAGGGCTCAGGTCTGGTGTACTGACTTAGCGGTTGCCACTCTCGTATTTGCAATGATGATGATCTCATTTTTTAGGGTCTCCACTAACCTGCAGTCCGGGAGCCAGGCTATTAATGCTGTGGGCAGAGACGCCTGGCTTATAAGCACCCAGCTGTTATCATCTGGCCAGCCTGAGAATTGGGATGAAACCAATGTGATTAGGCCTGGTTTTGCAGACAACAACATCATAAACCAGAGCCTGATCGCAAGGTTAGCGAATATCAGCTATGAGGATACAAGACACTTGCTTGGGGTTGACAGCAATTTTTTGGTGTTCTTTCTCAACCGGTCTGGTGATGCTGTGCCCTTTGCAGGCCTGTGCAGCTACGGCCTGGATCAGAGGAACTCCAGCAACGCAACAGTTTGTGCAGTTGATATGAATTTCACAGAGAGCTATCACGTAGCTAAGTCAGAGCGTGTTGTCTTTATGAACGCCGACTTTGCAAGGATGTGCGTGTATACGTGGAGGAACAGATGAGGGCAAAAGGGTATATGTTTACGATGGATGCCGTGCTTGCAGCAACCCTGCTGTTCTCAGGCATTATAGCTGCATCGCTTTTTTACATTCACGTAAATGAGAATACTGAGACGAAGATAGGCTCTGATGTGCTCACTGTATTTGCCAATGTGAGGGTTATGGACATAAACAACCCCTTTATAGCTGAGCTGATTGCAAACGGGAATATCTCAGATCTGAATAATACAGTCATAGAGCAGATCGGCGAGTTCGCATCCCAGGGCAACTATGATCTTGCGTCACGGCTTATACTGAATCTTACTGAGGGGATTACAGATGCTGACTTCGCAGTCTATTTTGATGATGACCTTATATACGGCACGCCCAGCGACAGCCCCATGGTGGTCTCATCCAGGCGCATGGTTTCAGGCATACAGCTTAACAAAACAAGGGAGGGCTACACATCAAGGGTCATAATAACTGGCGTTATAAACCGTACAGAGTTTGCCTTTGTCTACTTTGAGGGTTTCGAAGGAGAGGGCAATCTTACTAAGTTCCTGTTTATTCCTGAGGGGGTGTCAGCAGAGTCAGCCTATATGGAGCTTGAGGGAGGGGGTGATTTTAACCTTTATGTTAACGGGCAGTTCTCTGGCTCATATGTTAAGGGCTCTGCAGGAGGGGGTTATATGATGGCTGACAAGTGGATTATAAACAACACATACCTCCAGAATTTCAACACTGGAAAGAACACGATAACTCTCAATTTCTCCGGGGGCATCAGCTATATAAGCGGGGGCTATCTTAGGGTGGGCTATAAGACCATTGCGCGGCCCTATACAGCAAGCAACATGACCTTCTGGCTTCCTGGGATAAACGGGATCATAAACCTCTACTCTGCATTCTATGTGCCTGGGAACATCACAGGCATGAATATCAGCCTGCACTACTTCTCAAACTACAGTATTATGATGATGATTGGTAATAAGACTGTGTTTGAAGACGACAATGCAACAGGTGAGAGTTATGCAGATGTGACAAATGAAACCCTCTACAGCATTCTGAAGTATGATGAGCTGAGCATGAAGAGCGTGCCCATCAGACTTGGGCTTAAGCAGATCGCAAACATATCCACTGACACTGGTAATGCTGATGTGGTGCTGATCACTGACCTCTCAGGGAGCATGAACTGGAGGCTTAACAGTGATAACAATGGCAACACGGTTACGAATTGCTCTAGTCCGAGCCTTTACCTCTCAACAACAAAGCGCATCAGCCTTGCAAAGTGCCTTGACAAGAACTTTGTAGCCATTGTGCTTAACACAACCGGCAACAGGATTGCTTTGGTGGGCTTTGCCAGGGATGCTAACACCTATTACAGGGGGCTTACCGATAACCTGAGCCTTGTGACTGCTGACATCAACAGCTACCCGAACAGTCCAAGCGGGGGGACTTGCATCTGCTGCGCCATAAACAGGGCATTCAACATAATCGGTTCAAGGAACGCCTCAAGGCAGCGCTTTATAATTGTGATGTCTGACGGTATACCAACGTATAAGTGCGTGAATAATGGGGACTGCACAAACGGCCCTTATGAGGGCAACCTCACAACAGGCTATCCCTTATGGGCATGCTGTGGCGGCGGCGAGGATAACTGTGATGACAACCAGTGCTGGCAGTCAACTGGAAGCGCTAATTACAGCGTGAGGCGCGCCGCAACAGAGCTCGACGCTGAGGTAGACTCAATTGGCTTCGGGCCTGTGAAGAGCTGCGCCTTTGCAAATGCAACACTGCGCGGAATTGCAGAGATTGGTAACGGGACCTACTCCAGCAGCTCAAACTCCTCTGAGCTTGATGAGAT
>Ga0066637_10002131_pt1 | contig 13154 bp, 14 predicted proteins | sample CryGeyCG2014_020_FD_62737 | JGI IMG/M metagenome (GOLD analysis project Ga0066637, IMG submission 62737) | Groundwater microbial communities from aquifer - Crystal Geyser CG08_land_8/20/14_0.20 | ecosystem: Environmental > Aquatic > Deep subsurface > Groundwater | place: USA: Utah: Grand County...
GATATTGAGATATTAGGATATTGATCACAAACATCAATGACTTAGATATCGCAACAAAGAAAGTTTCCCCCTACCACGAGCATACTCCGATCGGAGTATCCCCGTGGTAAATATAATTTCGTGATAAAGTAATGGTATGCGAAAGTTATTTCGAAATAGGGATTTAATAATGATTGCAACCGCCTTCACTACCGATGCGCTTGTTGATTTTGTCAACGCAAGTTTGGAATCTCGGAAGAGAGCAAGCCCACTACCCCTAATTTTTGGCCCCACTAAGCCTTCTCTACTTTCACGTTCCGCAAATCGTTTGATTAAAACCGGTGACTTGGAAAGGGTTGAAAAGGACGGGATTCCTTATTTAAGACTCACCGGCTCTGGAAAATCGGCCTTCCATAGAGATTTTCCTTTATTTAAATTCCAAAACAAAAAATGGGATGGGGGTTGGATCGTCATCAGCTACGATATTCCAGAAAAGCGAAGGCTGACCAGAGAATACTTGCGTAATAAGCTCCAAAGCCTCGGTTTTGGCTTATGGCAAGAAAGCGTTTATATCTCACCACACGATTTCGGAGAGGAAGTAAGGGACTGGGTAGAATCAAACGACCTAGCTGGTTTGGTATCCGTTTCTAAATCAAAAGAGTTAGCGAAAGACGAAAAAATGCTAGCTTGGAAAGTATTTAACCTTGAAAATCTTGAGGAAAGATATCTTAAGATTATTGAAACAATCAACGCTTCTCCGAAGAAAGTGGTTACGGAAAAAATTCGTAATGAATACCTTCTTGCTCTCTCCTGCGACCCCCTCCTGCCAAAAGAATTACTGCCAAATGATTGGGCCGGACTCAAATTATCAACCCTCATTTTATAATATTTTTCATACCACGAGCATACTCCGATCGGAGTATCTCCGTGGTAAGAGTTACTTCTACGGTCGTGGGTTGCCTTTTTTGCTTTTTTTTCTTTTAAGCCTTATAATCATTACAATTGTAAATAAGTGTGTAAATCGTACAGAATCTTACAAGGAGGAGAAAGTTGTCCAAAATGCCGTTCTGCAAATGGGAACACCTTCCATCGGTGGAGGGACTAGCTACCGCTTTTGAAGCATTGAGAACCTACTGCATGAGGATGGGGGTCTGCGCATCTGAATCAGTATTCGCTGAGTTGCTGATGAGCTGGATGGCTCAAGAAAACGAGTCAATCGTGTTCCGTCTTGTTACCTCGTTCGATCAAAAGAAACCATCCAAAATCGTGGCGCTTCGAATCATTCATCCACTTAAGAGCCTAGCTGGCCCTAGCGGCGAGCCCGGCGTCATCGAGGTCTTAACTGAGAGATTTAGAGTTGACCCCTTTGAGACAAGGCAACTTAACAACGACATCCGCATTGCCGTTGAAGCAAGTGACCCTTCTGGTTGGAGACGATGGACCTGGACAGAATAATACTTTTTTTCAGAAAAGGAAACGAACCCCCGTTTCCTTTTTTCTTTTCCTCTGGTAAAATTCCCTTAAGATGAAAATCCTTTTTATCCGTCATGGGGAAGCCGTGGATGATGTAGAAAACCGCTACGGCGGCTGGGCAGATTATCCTCTAAGTCCAAAAGGAATCGAGCAGGCGGAAGCGACGGCAGAAAAATTGATCCCTCGAAAAAACGAGTTTCAAAAAATTCTCTCCTCCCCCTTTAAGCGCGCTTATCAAACGGCTGAAATCGTCTCCGAAAAACTTAATCTTCCTCTTGAGCCATTTGTTTATCTTAAAGAAAGAAACACCTATGGCCTTTTGTGTGGCGAAATCAAGGAGGAAGCTCAAAAGAAATATTCTGAGCTTGTCTCCGCCTACGAAAACAACGAGCCGGTTTACGGATTCGAAGATTACGAATCCTTCGTTTTAAGAATAAAGGAGCTCCTTCGACAGCTAGATAAATTGAACTTAAAATCAATTATTTGCCTCACTCACGGAAAGCTAATTAAAGCGCTACTTTCGGATTTTTCCGGTCAAAAAGTTGGCGATCTTGCTGATAATTGCCTCGTCGAAGCCGAACTCCAAAACGGAAATCTAAAGATAAATAAAACGGAAGGGGTCAGTTTCGCCTAAAAAAAACCGCCTACGAAACTTTTGGTCTCGCAAGCGGTTTGTATTTCAGAGAGGAGCTTAAACGTATCTTCCGTAGTCTATCCCAAGTCTTTTTGTTTCAATAGGAAGCTTTGTCAAAAGAGCCTCCCTAGCCTCGTTACGAAGATACAAAAGCAACATGACTCTCGGATCATCGCCGTCAATAAGGATCGGGTGCTCGGGAGTGATATACACTGTGAAAAGGTTTGGCGCTTGAAGATAGATCACAGCAACATCAAAGGTCTCCTCTCGCCAACTCTTAAAGATCACCTCCCGAACGATCTCCATCGCTTTGGTTGCGACCATAGCCGCTTTTTAAATATCCTCACGATCCCTTGGATTAAAAGGAAACTCCATCACGATATTCTGTATCATATCCCTCCCCTTTCTTTTCTAGATGAGGCGACTATACCCTTAAAACTCATAGTTGTCAAGGTTTAGAGCAAGTAGTATAATAGGCAATAATTAGAAGAGAGAAACTACGCACTTTAAAAAGGAGGTTTCGGATGGACACTAAAAAGGGATTTAGAGCCAAGATATTAGCGAAAGTCTGCGTCATATTTATTCTCGCCCTCGCCCTCATTCTGGTCATCTCCGCCATGAGGGTTTCGGCGGAAGTCGCGAGAGAGTGGACGGGAGATGCCCGACTTTTTGATCGGTTTGAAATCTTGGTCGTCAACAAAATCTACAATCCTTACGGCCGGGCGGGGCACGTCGGATACTACTTCGACGTGAAGCCAAAATGCACCGATGAAGCAAACCCGCACAAGAACGCCTCGTTGGCTCAGTGGGGCTTGGATCTAACTGGGGAAAAGCTTTCGAAGCTTGTCCCGTACAACTGCTATACCGACCCCAATTGCCCCTATCCATTTCCTTTCGGAAAGTACTACGCCAATTTCGGCGCGTACGACTGCTTTGGCAACTTCTGGAAAGGCAGGGGTGGGCGCTACGACATGCTCGTCAATGAAGGCGTCTGGCCGCTCAACCTGTCCATCATGTTTCAAAGTGATTCTCTCCCCTGGGATCACGACTTAGGGGCAGGCGGGGGGTGTAATGAAAAAGACCTCTTCTATCTCGAGTTCACGGAAGATGTCGACCTTCACGGAGTCCTCGTCGGGATAAAAGCGTTGGGTCCTTCAGGAATGGTTTCGGCAAAAGGTAACTATCTTGGCTGGATAGTTTGTGAAGAAACCCCCACGCCAACCAACACGCCAACGGCAACCGAGACAGCTACAGCAACGCCGACGGAGACGGGACCGGTAAAGTCGGTCACTTTTGAAGTGACCCCGACACCAACCGGAACGCCTACGGCAACCGCAACCGCCACAAAGACTGCCACAGCGACGTCGACAAATACTTCGACGCCAACAGAAACATTTACGGCAACAAGCACGCCCAGCGCCACCGCTACTCGAACAAGCACAGCCACGGGAACGCCAACAGAGACGTTTACACCGACGCCGACAACGGAGGTGCCAAACATCGTCATTACCGACTGGTTCTGTCGGGTTGATCGAAAATACTATCCCGGCTGGCGGATCCGGACAACGCTAACAATCAGAAACATTGGCCCGGCGTCACTGACCAACGTTAAAGTCAAGCTTCCAATCCCGAGCGAAATGAATGGAATTGATGTTACAAGCTGGAGCGGTTCGATTCCAGGCCAAGTGCAACTAGGCACTCTCTACTGGCCACTAGGAACGCTAAACCCAGGGGAAAGCAAAAAGACCCACGTGTACTTTAGGACCTACAGTGGCACTCTGACTGGGATGCACTTTCTACTGTACGAGCTGGAAGCCGACCAACTGCTCTCACCAACGAAATTCGTCTCGTCCTTCTGGATCTGGTAACCTGATAACAAGGACGGACCTTGTTAAAGGTTGGTCGTACAACAAAAAGCGCCTCAAAAGAAGTATATTCTTTGGGGCGCTTTCTCTTTAGCCACCAAACTCAATCTCTCGGACGTCCAAAAAGAATATTCAAAAGGAAAATTAGAACCATGCGAATATCCCAGAATATCCCCTTCATTTCTCCCCCATCTCCCCTATCTTATTGGTAACTGACAACGACCTCCTCCTTCTATTTTTTAGCTCTGAAATCTTACCCTATTATATCTTCTCAAAAAAGAGGGCGGCTTCGATGGGGCAAAAATCGAAACCGCCAAAATCCTAGCTTTCTCTCTCCTAACCGTCCGGCCCGTCCCCAGAACATGCGAATGAGTTCCGACACACTCTTTGCAGAACTCCTGGCGGCAAAGGAACCCTTCTCGCTCTTAAGGCTTTGGCCACACATTCCGAGTCGTTTACCTCTGGATATTTGGTCAAATCGAGTTCAACTACACTCGGATCACCCTGAAGAACTTCCCGCTCGGTAATCACCTGCACTACTATTGCGCCGATCATGCGGTCCCCCTTTTTGTGATTCTTTTCACTTGGGCAATTTGAGTTTTTTTACGTCAACCCGAACCCGCTTCTTTGCGACTCAAAAAACCCGTTCCGCGATCTGCCGGCCCGCCTAGCCCGACGCCGTCCTAATGAGAAACAAGGTTAGTCGAGGCTGGACCGCCCAACAGATCGCCCTACATTGGATGCTTCCGTGACATTTTCTCCCCCTTTAGAACCAAAAACGAAAAAGGCCTTTACGCGCAATCTCCATGATTGCGTCTGCCTTGCAATATATTCTAGCAAAGATACATCTACAGGTCAATCCCTACTTCCAATATCCCCCATAACCGTGATAATCTTTTTGGTATGGAAATGCGTCACCCTTCAGAAATAGACTTAGCAGAAAATAAGGAAGAAACTACCCACGAGAGGTTGATGCAAGAAATTGCCTTGGGAGTTAAAACTTTGCAAGAAGCGGGGGTGGGAATCTCCACCGTTATTTGGCGGGGCGGCTCTTTTTACGAAGATTTTGAGGATAAGGACAATCCCGAAAATCCTTTCAAAGATTTTGACGTTTTGATTTTGACCAAGAACGATCCGTCAGATAAAGAAATAATCGAGGCGTTTAATAGCGCCGGCTCGCCTTTTTTGTCAAGAACAGAAGACATGTATCCCGATAACCCAGGACTTCAAATTCCAGGGCATATTAAGGTGACTAGGAAAGAAAACCCAAAAATGGGCCTTGATGCTCTTGTTTATCATGAGGAAGCCTTGCCCCATTTGGCATCCACAAAAGAAGAGCAGAAAACCTACCGCGAAGACTGGCTTCTTGAAAGCATTTTTAGAAAAGAAGGAGATCCTCGTTTGCCAAAAACAGGAATGATCCTTTATGGCCAAATTCCTGAAGGTTTAGAAAGTTATCTCAAAGAGAACGGCCTTGATCCGAAAATTGAGAAGGATGAAGAGTTTGAGAGAAAATACCTTTAGATCCCTATACTAAATACTAAATTCTAAATACTAGATTCTATTTTGACGCTTGCTTCCTTCATTCTCGTAAGGATAACTTCTGCCTCAGCACCAGTTAAAATCCTCGGCTGGGAGTAATCTTCAATCAAAATAGGAATAAACTCCACATCCACTAATTTACCTTTGTAGATCGTGTATTTACCGACGACACCCTCTCGGGTTTCTCGAGACCACATCTGATCAAAAACAAAATTGCCATGAGAATAAGCAATAAATTTTCCTTCATAAATTTCTGTCGCTTGAACCCAATGCGGGTGATTGCCAATGATGAGGTCACAGCCGCTATCAATCGCTAAATGAGCCAACCTTTTTTGATAACTATTTGGGTACAAAGTGTACTCATCACCCCAATGGAATGAGCAGACCAAAAATGTATTTTCCCCATCTTGTAGCTGCGAGGCTGTGCCTCGCCAATTCTCTTTAATTGTCTTTATTTCTTGAATCATCTTATCTTCATCAATCTTATTTAAGGCACTCCAACCAAGAAATGCAAAAATCGTCCCTTTTCTTGTAGCGGTCGGCCCGCCTAGACTCAGCGAGGCTGGCTTTACGCCGACCGTTTCTTCGTCTTCAGCTACTAAAACTACAAGACCATACTTACCCAATATCTGTATTGTTTCCTCCGCTCCCGCCACCCCTTGGTCAAAGGTATGATTATTGGCAAAGCTAACCACATCCACTCCCGCGTTAACTAAAGCCTGCGCATTCTCGGATCTACCGCAAAAAACCATTCCAGAATCGGTTGGGGCACAATTTTTAGTTAAAGGTCCTTCAAGATTAATTAAGGTAATGTCACCACTTTTAAGAAGTTCAGTCGTTTTTAAAAACGGATAATCTATTCCCTTAGCAATCATTCTCGTATTGACCGAACGGACCATCCCCACATCTCCGGTGGCAATCAAAGTAACCGTATCACTATCGGGTAAATTTTGTACCCAGGGGTGGTCGAAGGCAAAAACACTTTCCAAGGTAAATACTGGAATTTCTGTGCCTGAAAGCAGTTGCCCAAATTTCCCCGTAGAGACGTTCGAGTGAACGTCTCTTTCCTGTTTTTCCAACATCCCCTCAAATCCCCCATCTCCCCCCACATTCCTCCCAGCCAACCCTATGCAAACTATCCCCAAAATCGCCGTGTAAACAGCAAACCAGCGTAAGTTCCCCCCAATTACCACTTTCTTAAGTACCTTAAGCGCCAAAAACCCGACGACCGCCGTCACCGTCATTCCTAGTATTATTTCAATTCCTAATCCCCCAAACCCCCCAAATCCCCCTAATATACCCAATAGAATTGCCCCCAGTATTGCAGGAATGGAAAGAATGAAAGAAAACCTAAACGCCTCTTCTCGATTTAGCCCTGCCAAAAGCCCACCGGAGATAGTGGCACCGGAGCGAGAAATTCCCGGCAGAATGGCTACTCCTTGGAAAAGCCCAATCTTTATTGCTTCTTTCATTCCATAAGTCCCATTTGACTTATTTGTCTTATTAGGCTTATTTGCCAAAAGGAGTAACACGCTCGTGACCAAAAACCCCCCTCCCACTAAAATAAGTGACGAAAACAATTTCTCTATCACAGATCCCCCAAGTCCCTCCAATACCCCACCTGCAACAGCTGCGGGCAGAGAAGCAATGATATAAATTGGCCACATTCTTGGCGTCTTTACAACTTTTAAAATGTCTTTAAAAAAGAAAACAAAAACAGACAGTAACGTGCCGAGATGAAGTAAAATATCAAACACCACCGGCGGTTCGGTGAATTTTAAAAGGTGTTGGAACAAAACTAGATGGCCGGAGGAAGAAACTGGCAGGAATTCAGTCAGTCCTTGTACTAAACCAAGAATAAGGGCTTTTGTAAGATCCATCTTTTTATTCTAACATTTTATGGTTTTACAGTTCACCCTGAGCTAGTCGAAGGGTAGAGGAGACCTTTCCACCTCGGCTAGCCCTCGGTGAGACGGGTAGGCCTCCATCCTAAATTCAACATGGAAAAGTTCATGGCGATCTAAAGATCGCCGCTACAAAGACCCACTTCCCCCTTCCCTAAAAACAATAGTCCATACCTGTGTTCTAGAACACAGGTACATAAAATAAAATTAGGGCTCAGCAGGTCAATTTAATAAAATTTAATAATTCGTTGTTCCACCAACCCGACGGGTGGGAAAAGCTGTTGTAACAAGAGAAAACACGCTTTTGGCGAAAATTTGAAAACCCCAACTAGACACAACTTGCATTCTGTCCTATAAACATGTATAATGAACAGGCTAATTTGGGGGAGACTATTTCAACAGGAAAAGGAGAAAGAAGATGAAAAGGTACAAGTGGCTTAACCTGGTTCTTGCGGCGATTCTCGTTTTTGTTGGGGTTCTGGGGACGGCCTTGCCCGTCGCGGCGGAGGAGATTGCCTGCGAGCCTGTCTGTCCGGCGTGCGTAACCTTCACCGATCTGCCAGACGGCGTGCCGATCCCAATCCCGCTATACCAAGCGGGACGGCCAGACAAGCCGATTTTGGCAACAGCAGAGCTAACTTACTCATGCTCTGCCCAAACGCTCACGGTTAAGGTGACTCCTAAACCGGGCTGGATGCTAGACCTCTTTGACCCTTCAGAAGTCTGGGTCAAGGTCGATGGGGTGAAACCGCCTACGACCTATTCGTGGGGCTACACCGTGACCATGGTTCTACCAATGACCAAAGGAAGCCATTTGGTCGATATCCATGTCAACGTCCTGTCACTTTTTGGGGGAAATTGGGAAACGGCGGCGGCATATTGCCTCTGCCTGCGCCCCAGCTGCCCGACTAGTGTCGAGCTCGCCGGATTCAAGCTGACTCCCCTGCCAGACAATGGCGTTTTGGTGGGATGGGAAACCGGGAACGAGATTGATAATCTCGGCTTCAATATTCGCCGAGGAACAACGAACGTCGTTGAAGACGCCATCGTGGTCAACGCCGAAATGATCGAAAGCCAAGCCTTCGGCAGTATGGTCGGTATGTCGTATCGATACGAAGATCTCACGGCAATCCACGGCCAAAAGTATTGGTACTGGCTGGAGGATATCGGGGCGGACGGCTTTAACGGCATCCATCCCATGGGCTGGATCAGGGTTGACCTACCACCCGTGAACGTGTCGATCGAGCCCACCTCGGGGGACTTCAAGACCTGGACGTGGCACGAATTCGTCGTTGAATTCCAAGATCCGGATGGTTGGCAGGACATTAAGTACGCTGACCTTCGGATCGGAGAGAAGATTATAGTGAGGTATCGGCGAACCCCCCTTGGTGTTACCAGGTTCCTTCTTTGGAACCCCGACACCTCCAAATGGGCAAGTTTGGCTGGTGACCCTCTCACTCGACAGAATCCTTACGGATACGCGCGAGTGGCTGGCATTTCTCAAGAAGGAGAAACCCTTCGGATCACCTACCAGCTGAAATTCAAGGGCCCAGTGATGCTCGGAGCTCGGTTGATCTCCCTCCAAGCAATGGACTTTCCGGGAATGAGGGTCACTTCGGAGATGGGTAGCATCAACATCGTCAGATAACTTTTCACGTTCGGTTCGTAGCCCTCTGTCAATTCCCTAATAAGGAATTTGATCAGAGGGCTTTATTTTCGCAAAAAATAAAGCTCGCGAAGGTGATTAGTTTCCCTAGCGAGCTTTTGTTTTTCTGGCTTTGATAGTTAACGACTGGCAAAATAAGCCCGGATCGCTTCTTTGTCTTTTTCCGTAAACTGCGATTCTGGAACGGTTCCCGCGAAAGTTCTGATAAACTCCTCTCCCCCATCACCAAAAGCGCATTTCCCCCAATCCCTCGGTTGGTATCTTTTCCAATCTCCGCCCTGAATAAGCATCGTGTTTAGATAAAGGTCAACCGGATCATATAACCAGCTGGAACCATAGGTGAAAATCGCGCTAGTAGATATCTGATCAAGGCGGGCGCGTGATTGTTTGCGGCAAAAGCAGTTAGCGAAAATGATCAGATTCGCATCATCAAGTCCAGGAAGAAGGGTTGTAATGACGGGGTAAACGCCCGCAATCGTGCTCGCCGTCGCTAGGCCATATTCAAAAACAACCACAATCCAATCCTTCCAGTCCTTGTTAGGAAGATGTCTCAGAGTTTGAAAATATACCTCGGCTGGTAAAGACAACGAATCCTTTCCTCGTGAAGCCCCAATAGAGGCCATCCACACCCGCGTCCCACGCAAAGTGTTCTGCCAGTAATCCAAGGCTGGCCCACCGCAAACGGCTAGGCCGGTCCTGGCAATCGGGATAAGCAATACTCCCTGCAACCCCGTCCGCCCGCCAAAATCCCTGATTACTTTTGTCTGCGGAAGAATGTCTTCAATAATCTGGGCGGAAGCAACCAGTCCCGTTCTTCGGAAGTTTTCCCGAGTTTTTCTTTCGGTTTCGTGATCCCCCAAATAAAACTCTCTCGCTAGCCCTTCAAGCGCGCCCCCGTTTTCTCCCCTTCCTAACTGAACGTATTTCATCTTCTCCCCTTTCCCTGATAGTTTAACCCAAGAGGGATTATATACCTCGATTCAGCAAAGTGCCAAATAATAAGGGGGTGTTATTAATTAAAATTAATTTCTGGGGGAGTTACTTTCTAATCTTTTTAATGACGAAAAGAATAACCAAGATAGGCACCCAAATCACCGAGAAAACCGCCACCCAGATCAAGATAGAAACAACATCTCGAGTCGCCTGGACAAGGGCACGGACGGCTGTCTTAAAAATCACGCTTGGTCTCCAGAGCTGGGCTGGGGCGTAAGGCAAAGCTAGTTCATCAGTTGAGAGGTAAACGGTCACCTTGGCCATTTCGGCATTCTTTTCCAAATAAAGCTGCTGACCTTTCAAAGAATCAATCTGCTCCTGAAGGGAAACAAGCTCCCGCTCCACCGTCAGGATGTCCTCGATCTCCGTCGCCTTAGTCATAATCTCCTCAAACTTCGCTTTGGTTTTATTTAAAGTTGCAAGACGCGCCTCAAGATCAACGTACTGATCAGTCACATCATAACCAATCAAATTTTCGGAAACGACCCGCACCCCAAGCCCCCTAACCACGACTAAAAATTCATCCAGTTTTTTGGCGGGCACTCGCACAGAAACAGTGGCGCTATCAACCCCCTCGGGAGAATCAAGGCTACTTTCAACCATATATCCCCCCAACTCTTCCGCTTTCTTGATAATACCTTCGGAAGCCACGCGGACGCCTTTTACCAAAAGGGAAAGGTAGGAATTTTGAACAACGAGACGATCTTTAACGTCGGGCGCGGGCGCTGCTTCGGGAACGGGATAAGGAAGCGACATTGACGAATCAAGACCAACCCCGCCAATTTCTGCTATTTGAGATGTTTTTGAATTTGAAGATCGGTAAGAAAGAGGAGTAACGGCAGATTTTTTGACTAAAAGAAACCCCAATACAAGGATCGCCAGTATCTGCCAATGTTGCTTTAGAAAGTTAAGCGCTTTTGACATCTTGGAACGATTATCACAAAGAAAAAAGAAAAATGCAATATCAAAAAGAAAAAGGCCGGAAGATCTGTACAAGCATCTTCTGGCCTTTCTGGGGTCAATGCTAAATATTACTTAACAGGCCCCAAAAACTTACTCTCTATCCATCCTTTCTTTGTTCCGTCTCCGTAAACGATTTTCGTCCACTTACCCGACTCGCTTGCGAAGACGACACCCACACCAGCGCCTTCGGGGAGGCAGATGAGATCCTTCCCCGCTCCCCCATCCTTCGCATACACGGGAACACACTTCGCGCTCCCAATGTTTGCGACAACCATGGAGGACACCACCACCAACCGCTCCTGCTGGGTGGGTTTCGGATCTCCGGCAAGAAGACCTCGGGCAACCCCCAAGGGTTCCGCACCGATAAGCTTGAGAAGGCCTGACGCCCCTATCAGAAAAAGGGCGAGCAAGACAACAAAGATCCAGAAGCCACAACTTGGCTTCCAGCCCTTTTTCTGCGCTGGGGCGGCGGGGGCTGCCGCTGGATGCGGTGCTGACGCTGCTGCCGGAGCCGCGGGCGTTGGGGGTGCGGAAGATCCGGAGTTTCTTCCAAGAGCGGCGGCCGCCAAATTCAAAGCGGCTGCCGCTAGGGCCAGGGGATCCGTCGCTGGCGTCGGCGGGGTTGCCGTGGGTGGCTGGGCGGAAGGTTGAACAGCCGGATGGTCTGCCGCGTACGCAGCAAGAGCATCCTTAACTGCCTGGTCCAACTCCGCCTGTGAGAAAGTCGTTCCACCGGTGGTCGTTGGGGCCACGGCGGTGGGATCAGTCGGATCATTCGCGCTCATCTTTCCTCCTCAAGTTCAGTATTTGATCTTCTTCACTACATCAATTATACCATTTTTGGGCCGATTTGTCAATATTATGGGGTCTTAACTTTTTCCCTATCTTGTACCTGTGTTCTAGAAGACAGGTACATTACTTACATAACATTACTCATCACCTTACTTGTTACCTTAAAAGGTATCTCCCTGATCGAATCTCCCAAAAAAGAACTCACTCCGGCGCTACCCGGGCTTTACTCAAAACACCTTCATCTCAATTTGCTCCCCGTCAAAGGCATAGAAAAAAGCAACCGGACGGCCAAGATTATTGGTAATATAAAGATTTTGTTTTTGCCCGACAGTTGAGCCAGGAAGAACATAGATGCTTGTTCCATACTCCCTAGGAACCCCAGGAACCGGATAAAAGTCATGGTTAACTTTGGCAGTAACCGCAAGACCGGCGTCGCTCGACACCCAGTTCATAAAGGAAGCCAGGTAACAAACTCCGTTTCCGGAGAGTCCACCATAGGATTTAAAACCTTGATTCCAGCCAAAAGTGGCTTCCGTAGCGATAACCTTGCCATTTTGGAATTCCGGCAAAAGATCGGAATGAAAGGCATAGGTTTCTCCCTCGTTAAGAATAAAATAGCCAGAAAAAGGCTTCCTTAAAGCCCCCCAGTCAAGGTCATCGGGAGAATTAACTTCGCCCTTTTTGGAAAACGATAAAACATCACCCTTAATATAGTGAAGTTGCAAAATGATATTATCACGCAAAACCGAGCCAACGTCCGCCTCTCTTACCCAAATTTTTTGATTGGCTAGAGCGGGAGCGGATTTGACAGCTTGTTTCTGGATTTTTGTGAGGGTCCTGGCCTCGGGGTTAAAAGTGAGCGTTAGAGCGCCCAAAAGGCCAAGAGTAGAGATAATGCCTTCCATAAGGTTAGAAAAAAGAAACCGTAGCTAACAGGCTACGGGATTGATTTTCGAACAGGAATATTATAACATACCTTAAGGCTAAAAAGCAAATCGGAAGAGGGAGGTCTTGAGATGGCAACAAAGCTCAACGAAATGGAACGGCTTTGCCTGATAACCGAAGCACTTGCTGTTTTGAAGGCGAGGTTTACGGAGGGAGAAATCGGCGCAACAGATCTTTCCTTCTGCATGGTCATTCAGGAACCAGGAAACTCGCAAATACTAAGGCAGTGGTTTCTTGGAGGAAAGCTCCCAGGGTGCGTTCTCGAACATCTTAAAGTCTGCCCAACTTGCGCTATGGAAATTTCCTTCCCAGAATAAAGGCTAATCAGCACTTGACATTTTTCCTTTTCTGTCCTATAATTAGAACACAAGATATCGAATCCAAGGACGGGAGGGGGA
>Ga0066637_10002135_pt1 | contig 13148 bp, 17 predicted proteins | sample CryGeyCG2014_020_FD_62737 | JGI IMG/M metagenome (GOLD analysis project Ga0066637, IMG submission 62737) | Groundwater microbial communities from aquifer - Crystal Geyser CG08_land_8/20/14_0.20 | ecosystem: Environmental > Aquatic > Deep subsurface > Groundwater | place: USA: Utah: Grand County...
AACAAAAAAACTGCCTTCACAGGGCAGATTAATATATGTAATCTTAACTTAAATACCATTCCGGTTTGTCCAACTATTTAATGACGTCAAATTTGTATTGACAGACTGGACCACTATAGATTTCATTAAACGCCACATTCCAAGTTATCGGCTTATTTTCATCTAAAACTAGAATAATCTCCTGCCTAATTCCCATGGGTAGGTTTGCATAAATTTTAATAAATTTTTCTTTACTGCCGGAGTTCATAATAATCTAGTTATATTATACCACTATATTACTCGGGCATCAATAAATGTCAAATAAATAAATGCTATAGTAATTATTAATAAAACCTCAGTTTTTACGCCATTTTTGACTACAAATTACTCTTTTAAAAATTTAAACTTGCTGATAAAAAGACTTGGTCAGACTGTTATACTCTCTGATATTGGCATTATAAATATCTATTTTTAATTGATAATCAGCCACTTTATCATTATAGTTTTTGGCCGCTTCATTATATTGCGGAATTAACAGATTATAATTAGTTGTATCACCGGCATTTATATAATTATTCATGGTTGTTCGCAGCAAATCCAAAGCGCTGCGATCATCGGCCAACTCCAAAGAAACGGCATTTAATTCAGCTTTGGCGCTATCAATACTCTGGACTAATTTTTTAATTAGGTCAGCCTCGGCCATAGTCTGAGTGATGCCGGAATAAGTCAGGGCTGAGGTTTTTTGATATATTTCCATACTGCCTAAATGGCTGGCATCAAAAATATTATCAAATTGGGTGGAAGTTTCACCCTGACCGGCTTTCAAGGTATTGGGCACTACTCCGATGGGGAAAAAATTAGTGGTTTCAATAAAGCAATAACCGGAAGCGCTGGTTGATTGATCGGCGGCGCAAGCCACGCCGGGCGCTGAATGCTTATTATCGGGATAATCTAAAATAGCGGCGCCATAATTTATTTTCCGCAAAATCGCTACCGCCAAAAAGCTCTTGTCCGAACACACTCCGGAATTTCGGTAGAGAGTTTCATAAATATAGTTGGGAATATTCTCCCCCGCCAATTTACTGCTGTCATAGGGGATATATTGGACAAAGGCCATCATAAACTCCACCAATCTGTCGCCGGTAATGCCATCCGTTTGGGCGATTTTATTTAAATCAACCATGATCCGATCTAAAGTGGCGTCCCCGCTCCGCGGAGTTAAAAACATGGCATAAAAACTATCCCGCAAATTAGCCGGGGCCTCATCTAACTGGTAGGTTAAAATCCGAGTCATAGCGCTATATTGAGCATATAAATTCTTGCTAAAAATTTCATTCAAATAATAACTCTGACCGTCATATTTCCATGTAAACTTGACCAAGTTCTCATCCGGCCCCAAAACCACCGGCGGCGACGTCGGATTAGCCGGAGTAATATTTAAAGTTCCGATAATGATTTTACTTAAATCGCTATTGGTAATTCCCTCTCCTAAACTCCGAATCACCTGAAAAGCATCATCCGGTCTCCCGAGATAATTTAAATGACCATTTAAAGGGTCAACATAATAAGCTTGACCTTTATCTTGCACGCGCAGGATAATCCGGCCTAAGATATTTTGCGGCGGCCTAATCGCCGACGCATAAAAATCTTTTTCAGAAATGCCCAGACCCAACTGCCTCATGATATTGAAAGCATCATCCGGGCGACCTAAATAATATCTCTTGGCGTCAACCGGATAAATATACCAAGCTTGGCCTTTATCTTGCACTTGCAAAAAAATCCGACCGGACAAACCGGCCGCTTGAGCGGGACTGACAAAAAACAAAGAGAAACAACTGAAGATGATTAAAATCGAGAGATAAATCTTTTTCATAAAGTTTAGCCGATATTAGGCATCCGGTCATATTCCGGCACTACCACCCTAATTCCCTTTTTAACTAAAGCTTGTCGGCCTCCGGCTGAGGCCACCGGGATATTCAAAGCGTAGGCCAAGGCATTGGCGGTTAAAATCCCGATGCGCAAAGCGGTAAAGCTGCTGCCCTTCTCCATCACTGCAATCTTTTTTAAATCGGATAATTTCTGGCCGGTCTTTTTTAATAATTTATCAATCTCCACCAATAATTTCTCGGCCTGTCGTTGCGGCGCCAGAAAAGACTTAAGAATAATATTCTTATTTCCGTTTTTCAAAGCGATAATAATTTTAACTCGATCGGAAGTGTCAATATATAAAGTCATAATTATAATGATAAAACTTTTTTAATATCCGCCAAGCTCTCCACCCGAACCATCCGGGCGCGCAGTTTTTTGGCTCCGGCCAACCCGTTAACATACCAGCATAAATGCTGGCGCATTTCCAATATTCCGGCTCGCCCTTTCTGCTTAAACATTAATTGCGCCTGCCGGAACGCTAAACGAGAAATTTGTTCCGGACTTATCTTAAACTTAGAATCTTTTAACTCTCTAAAAATCCACGGACGGCCTAAAGCTCCCCAACCAATACCCGCGCCATCGACTCCGGTCTCAGACAGCACTTTCGCCAGGTCATCATAATTATGAATTCCGCCGTTAGCCAAAATAATACCGGAAAAATATTGGCGCGCCTCTCTAATCGCCTTTAAATCAATTTCCCCGTTAAACCCTTGCGCCAAAGTCCGGCCATGAATCATCAGAGCAGAAATGGGCAAATCGGCTATATTTTGCAAAAAATCTTTTAGCTTGACCTTCCCCGACTGAGTTCGGACTTTAATGGATACCGGCAACTTGGTATTTTTAAGCACCGCTTCCAGCACCGCCCGAGAATTTGGCAAATTGGCCATTAGGGCCGAACCGGCTCCCTGCTTGGTGACTTTTTTGACCGGACAACCGAAGTTAATATCAATCCCGTCGGGTTTTATTTTCTTCTCAATAATCCGAACAGCCGCCGCAAAATGCTCCGGTTTGGAACCAAAGAGTTGGACCACGTAAGGCCGTTCGGAGGAGGTAAACTGTAAGAGCTTTAAAGTTTCTTCGGGGTTATAAAATAAAGCGGTGGCGCTGGCCATTTCACTGTATAAAACATCAGCCCCGTATTTTTTGACTAAGATCCGAAAAGGGCTGTCAGTCAATCCGGCGAGGGGCGCCATCGCGAGGATCGGAGTTTTTAATTTCCGCCAAAAATTCTTTGCCATAAATTATTTTTTCATGAGCGTAAACCCGTTCGGACCGTCTTTTAACAGATATCCCTGATCTTCAATTATCTGCCGAAGTTCATCCGACCGGGACCAATCCTTAGCGATTCTAGCTTCTTCTCGTTCTTCGGCCAGAGCCATAATTTCCGCCGGAATCTTTTCCGCCAATTCCAAACCCAGAACTAAATCAAAATCTAAAACAGTCGCCAACTTATCCGCATCGCTCAGTTTTGATTTCAACATTTCAGAGGCTACCGCCAAAGCCTGAGGCAAATTTAAATCATTATTAATCGTCTCCAAAAATTTATATTTATATTCCTTGCCAATCTTTCCCACCTCAGTTCCCAAATCGTTGACTTGGTGACGCAGATGATCCCAGCCATTCTCCGCGTTTTTGATAATCTCTTCGCTGTATTCCATGGGCTTGCGATAGTGGACGTTTAATATGGCGTAACGATAGGCTAAGGGGTTGATTCCTTTTTTGATAAAAGCATTGTCCAGAGTGAGAAAATTACCGTCGCTCTTGGCCATTTTCTTGCCCCCGGCAATATTCAAAAAAGCGCCATGCAGCCAATATTTGAAAAATGGCCGGCCGGTGGCCGCCTCGCTTTGAGCGATTTCATTAGTATGATGAACATTAATATGGTCAATCCCGCCGCAATGAAGATCTAAGTTCGGACTTAAATATTTCAAACTCATGGCCGAACATTCAATATGCCAACCCGGGAAACCCACGCCCCAAGGAGATTCCCATTCCATCTGTCTTTTAGCGCCAACCGGAGAAAATTTCCATAAGGCAAAATCAGTCGCGTTCCTCTTGGCCTCATTCTTGGCCACCCGAGCGCCTTCCCGCAACTCATCTAAATTCAAGTGACTTAATTTATTGTATTCGGGAAATTTAGCGGTGTCAAAATAAACACCGTCGGGAGTAAGATAAGTGTAGCCCCTAGTTTCCAGGGTTTTTATGAGTTCAATCTGCTCCGGAACATTATCAGTCGCTTTGCACCAAATAGTCGGTTCAATGATATTTAAGTTTATTAAATCTTTTTTGAAGGCGGCGGTATAAAATTCGGCCAGATCCCAAGCGCTCCGCCCTTCTCGTTTCGAACCCTCTTCCATCTTATCTTCCCCGTTATCAGTATCACCCGCCAAATGGCCGACATCGGTAATGTTCATAACATGTTGGACGGTATAACCGTTATAAACCAAAACCCGCTTCAAGATATCTTCAAACAGATAAGTCCGCAAATTCCCGATATGAGCAAAATTATAAACCGTCGGGCCGCAAGTATAAAGTCCGACTAAATCAGTTTTCAGGGGAATAAATTTTTCCAATTCGCGGCTTAAAGTGTTATACAAAAATAATTCTGACATAATTTATTAGGGCTTAAGTTTTTGATGAGTTTCTTTCATTTTCTGCAATGATTTTTTAAAATTTAATAAATTTAAACGCATATTATTTTGGCCCATCCGCGCTTTCCAATTAAGTCCCTCTTCGGTCTGGCTCCAAACCTCTTCGCCCAGAGTTTCTTTCAATTCCTCTTGTTCCGACAACAGGCTATTTCTACTGGCAAAAAGATTTTCTTTAACATTAACATGACCCTTATAGAGAGTGGCCATCTGGCCGTCAAAAGAGCTTAAGATACGCTGAATAATACTACTTTCAACTTCAGAAACTTCAGTCGTAGCCAAGGCCGGCAATAATTTTTTCAAATCAGCTTCATCTAGAGACATAAAAAAAGCCGGGACGTTTTTAATGGCCTTTTTCTGCAGCTCACCGTTCCTGAAAGTGGCTCCGTATTTAACATAAGCGCCATTATGGCCGATGATATCATAAATTTTTTGGCCTTTGCGATAATAACTGTAAGCATCATCGGCTCCCATTTCATCCACGCCGCAAATCGGAGCGCCGGTTTCCAAATTAATAATCATCATATCAACTCCGTGGCAATAATCATCATAAGCGGCCGTCCGAGCGATAATAAAATCCTCCCCGAAAAATTTATAGAAAAGTAAAGTCAGAACCTTTTCGGTTATTATTCCCCGGGCTTTTTCCCGATCAATTAGCCATTCCTCTCGAGTCATATTCCTCTCGGCCGCAAATACCCTTTCTTTTTCTTCCACGAATTTTTGGTCAGTTTCCTTATTAGGAAATTTATATTCGGCGGTATCAATGGAAACATCGCTTTTCAAAAAATGACCAAAACGATTGTTGGTGGCGGCGGCCATATTTTTCAATCCGGAATCTAACATGTCATTATAACCTTCCTTGGCTTCAAGGTCGGCCCTTAGTTCCAACTTACTAGGTTTTTTGTCAAACTGGCTCAGATCAATATTACCGACTATTTTTAACCCCATATGATTATTGGATTATTTTTTATTTAAAAACTTTTTTCTTTTACTCTCCGAAAATTTTTCAATGGCATAACGCAACATCGTTCGTGGCAGACGAGCGGAATATTCTTCCAAAAATTCCAACTCAGTCTCAAGATTCCGTTTCCCCACCTCTCGCAACATCCAACCGACCGCTTTATGAATCAAATCATGACTGTCATTTAAAAGGATGGTCGCTATTTTGATAGTGTCTCCGAACTGATTTTCTTGGATAAAAGCCAAAGTGGAAATAATCGCTATCCGGCGCTCCCATAAATTTCCGGAATGGGCCAACTTAAGCAATAGCTTCCGATTTCGGCTCAATAGATAATCCCCCAAAATCTTCGGAGCGGATAAATCAACCAAATCCCAATTATTTATATTATTGGTGTTTTTCAAGTAAAAGTCAACGTAATTCCGCCGGGGCCGACAGTCGGCTCCGGCATACTGCAAAATTAACACTAAAAGCGCCGTCAAGCGAAATTCGTGAATTTTAGAATTCAACAAAGTTTGAATCTCGGCTAGAGTGGCGTCCATGTTATTTTTAGCGACCGCTCGCTGTTGTGGGACCATTATTCCCAAAAAAACATCACCCGCGCCATATTGGTTCTGACCGGTTTTAAAAAAACGAGCTAAGTCCAAAGCTTTGACGGGGTTAGCCAGAGCGCGCAATTCTTTTTCAATTTTATTTTTAACCATATTATTATCGGCTCGCCGCCTCCTGTTTCAGAGCCCCAGCCTCAGCTTTAGTCAGATAAAAGGAAAATTCGGGGTGATTACGGCTATCGCCGGAATTGAGATTGAATTGCTGGGGCGACGAACTCCAAACCCGCACCACCACCAAACCGAAAACCTGGATTAAAGGGTCATAGCTGACATCAATACTCTGAATAGATTTAAAAGCGATAGTTTTCATATTTTTAACGATGACCCCCGACCTAACGGTAAAACTATCCGGTCCGACTTCCAAACTAAAATAATAATATTCCAAATAAGCGATGAAAAAGATGATCGCTCCTAAAATAAATAAAATTAGAGCTAGATATAAAGTCAGCTTTAAATCACGGCTCAACCACCAAGTCGGTAAAACCCCAACTAACCACAAAATGATCACTTGAAATAAATGAAAAGCTAAAACCGCTCTGGGTAATTTATAAGATTTTAATATGGCCGCCATAATTTTTAAAATAAACCCGGTTGAATTTTATTAACCCCGCTCGCCGCCGCCACATATTGGCAATAATCGCAATCCGGGCCAGAGTCGGGAATATTATCGGACAGTAAACATTTCTGGGCGGCAACGATGGTTGACTCAATCCAATCGTCAGCGCCGGTATAAGGAATTAATTTCACATCGAACTCCAACTTGGCGTCAAAAGCCACCCGATCGGTCTGACCATTACAATAGACGAAATAACCGGTATCAGAAACCTTAAAACCATTCTGCCTGAGCAACCATTGATAAACTTCCATTTGTCGTTTGTAAGCGATTTGCCAATCGGCTTCAATATTGACCTCGCTCTCTTTGCTGGTTGATTTATAATCCACCACGTACAAAACTTTTTTGGCATCAACCCAAACATCATCCACGGCGCCGAAAATCAATAAATTGGTCGCCGGATGTAAATACCGGACTCCCGTAAAATTAGTCCGCCACTCATTCATCTGAGGATGATCAAACGGAACCAGGTCCAGGCCATAAGCGGCCAGCAGCGGATGCTGCGAATTCTGCGCTCGATGCCGATCAAACTCTTTTTTGAGCAGCGTATCAACGGCGCTATTTAAATTAAACGGAAAGCCGGGCGGTTGAGAAATGCCCAAACGCCGATCCAAATAAAAGCAACGCGGGCAATTCAAGAACAAATCTATCTTGGAGCGGCTCAGCTTAAAAACCTCAGAACTCTGGGGATCAAATAAATTTTTCGTTTTGTGAGCGTTGTAATAAACCGACATAGAGGCTAATCTTTAAGGATTAAATTGGTAAACCAAGAAACTAACCAGAGGAACAAAGACAAGAAGAAGGCCGGCCAGAAACCCAGAACCGAAAAGCCTTTGACAAAACTGGCGACAAACAAGACCAGTAAAGAATTGATTACCAAAGTAAAAAGACCGAGAGTCAAAATGGTAATCGGCAGAGTTAGCAGGATTAAAAACGGCCGGATAACGGCATTGACCAATCCCAAAATAATCGCCGCGATCAGGGCGGTATAAAAATTGGCGACATCAACGCCGCTGATTAAATACGAAGCAGCTAAAAGAGCCAAAGCGTTTAACAGCAAACGAATGATTAATTTCATATTTCTATAGTTACCTAGTTTCTAGAATCTAGCGCAACAGCGCTGTTAATTAATTGATTAAATACTTGGTATGGTGTTTTGAAGTCTAGGGATTGTCTGGGACGGCCATTAAGTAGGTCTTGGACTTTCTTCACTTCATATTCGATCGGCCAAAGTGCCGTTAGCTCGGTAAATATTGGTAATTATGGCCACCGTTTCTTTTTTTAAATTATCGCCCACCGTATATTTATATTCCTTTTTCATCTCGACGGAAAAATTAAATATCACTAGCAGCAAATCATAACTAGTTTTATAGACCGGCAGGTTATCATAGGTGGGCATACCAACAAAAATTATTTACACCCGCCTCACAATAGCGAGGCGGGGGAAAGAGACAAAGAGACAAAGAGTCGAATCAGTCCTGGACACACCGCACCGAGAACCCGTAGACTCGGAGATCGTAGAGGCCGTAGAAATTGGAGACCCCGGAGTAAAGGTAGCCGTACCAAGCGTTGATCGGATTACCCGAGTTAGGCAATGACAACCACAGGAGGGCGTAGCTGCCGCGATTGAGGAACGACCCATTGTTTAAACGGCAGCCGGCAGGAAGAGCGGAAAAATTATAATCATTAGTGCCGTCCCAAGTTATGGGGGTGCTGGTGGGAGATGCCTTTAATTTGCCGCCGGCAGTGGTGCAAGTGCCACCATCTAAATTACAGCCGGGGTCGGAATTTTGGGCTAGAATTTGGAGTTCAACAAAACTGGGGATATGCCAGCCAATGGGACAAACGCCCTGTCTCTTAGTGGCGGCCGGGTCAGGATAATCGCAAGCCGGGGAATGTTCGGTTGAAACGCAGGTGGTGCCATTGCAAGTGTAATTAGTGTAATTGCAATTATAGGGCAACTGGATGGCTTCGGCCCATTCATAGAGACCGCCATCGGTGGTGCAATAGGAAGCGGTATTACTATAGCAATATTTTTGAATACCGCTATAACCTTGGCAGGACCATAAACCCGAACCGCCGGAAACATCGGTGCAGTCATCAGTGTTGCCAGGAATGCCGTCGAAACCGTCAGTAGAGCTACTGCTACCAATATATGTTCCAATATCCAGATTTTTGGCGAACCAACATTGAGTGCCGATTCTGACGATGGGATAAGATCCACCACCATAGCTGATTTCGCCATGGCAACAATCGCTATTTAATATTCCGGCTGGCGTGGCACATTTTAGACCGCCGGAGGTCAGAGATCCGACAGTGTTACCAGTACAGAAATTAATGGCATAGGAGGCGATCTGGACTGGGGGTATAGGCGAACGTATTCTGGCCAGTAGTACAGGAGCCGTCAGAGGGAGCAGAGGCAGTCGGAATGATAGCTAGGTAGGTCGTAGTGCCGCTCGTGGAAGTGGAATAGAGAGAATTAAAACCCCATTCTGTAACCGTGGGATAGCGGTTTTGGTCATTAAAAAATAGTTCCAGAGCGGTCTGGATCTGTTTAATATCCGCCACGCGTTTGGCATCTCTAGCTTTAGCCCGGGCGTTAGACAGAGAAACAATGGAAATGGTCACCAAAATACCAATGATGGCAATCACGACGAGTAGTTCAATGAGAGTAAAAGCTGACTTGCTTTTCGGTGAGCAATCTATTTGGCTGAAATATTTTGGTTGCATAGATTTGAAAATTTAAATTATTCTAAATACTTAGTTAATTAAGTTTTATAACTCATAAACCATCCCCAGCTCTGGGACGATTGGTTTAATCTTTAATTCTTGAGTAATTTTCTCCGCCAGGACATTGCTGGACTCTTCTTCGCCATGATTAACAAAGATGGTAGCCGGTTTCGGACTCTTGATATGACTCAGCCAATTCACAATCCGCGGCGAATCGGCGTGAGAAGAAAAAGAATTGATAACCGAGATCTTAGCGAGAACTTCCACCGATTGATCATCGACAAAAACGGTTTTGTCTCCTTGCAAAATCTTCCGGCCCAAAGAACCTTGGGCTTGATAAGCCACGAAAAGCAGCTGATTCAACTTATTATCCAAATTCAATTTCAAATGAAATGGGATTCGACCCCCCACGCACATCCCCGAAGAAGCCAGAATAACTTTCGGCGGCTGAGTGACATTAATTTTTTTGGACTCATCTTTAGTCAAAGTAAATTTCAACCCCGGAAAATCAAAAATATCATCGCCGGATTTAATCAGATTCCAAGAATTACGATTATAGAGATCCTCATAATGACGATAGATCTCCACCGCCTTAATCGCCAAAGGACTGTCCAAAAAAATTGGCACTCGAGGAATCTTTCTATTTTCCATCAAATAATTCAATTCAAACAAAATCTCCTGAGTTTTTTCAATCACAAAAATCGGAATCATCAGCACTCCGCCCAACCCGACAGTTTCAATAATCGCCTGACGTAATTTATTAATTCCCTCTTCCTTGGTTTCATGAACCCCCCGAGCATAGGTCGATTCCGTGATGACAAAATCAGCCCCGTCGGCAAACTCCAAATCACGGATAATCGGCGAGGGAGAATTACCTAAATCGCCGGAAAAAATAATCTTTTTGGTTCGGCCCTCATCGGCAATATAAAGTTCAATGAAAGCGGAGCCTAAAATATGGCCGGCATCCCGAAATTTTAACTTAATATTATCATCAATAAAGCTCATCTGGTCATAAGGCAAAATCTCAAAATGATTCATCAACCCAGCCACATCTTCTTCGGTATAAAGCGCCTCATGGCCGGAAGCCAGGGCTTCATGGGCAATAATCCGCGCCGCATCCAACAACATGATTTCAGCCAAATCTCGCGTCGGTTCCGTGCAAAAAATCTTACCCCGAAAACCATCTTTATAAAGCTTGGGCAAGCGGCCGCAATGATCCACATGGGCGTGAGTCAAAAAAACATATTCAATTTCGGCGGGATCAAAATGAAAATCTTCCAAATTACGCTCCGCCGCAAAACGCTTACCCTGAAAAATTCCGCAATCCACCAAAAATTTCTGGCCCTCATGTTCCAATAAATTGCAGGAACCAGTCACCTCCCGACAAGCTCCGTGGAAAGATAATTTAATCATAATAATTTTACATAATGAATAAAATAGGCCTGACCGATGTAGAATAAAAAAATGGCGTAAGCCCAATCAAAATAAAATCGCTTCAATAAATTTAATAAATATAAAATCAGGACTAAGGGATAAAGCAAGATAACCAACGGGTTTTTCCAAAAATTCCGATTGGCCATGAGCAGCAACGATTCAGCATCCCCCGTGGACGGAATCGCTTGCAAGGCGACGGCTATCCCCAGATACAAGAACAATAAATCCCACCAATCATAAAGCGGACGGACCTGAGCAAACAAAAACATAGCCAGATAAGAATTAATTACCAAGGGGCCGAAAGAAATTAACCAACTGCTCATAAAGCCTTTCGGCTCCGCATGAACCACATAACCGGCCACCGGCTGAAATCGAAATAAATTAATCTTATAAATTTTAACCTCGCTTAAAAAACAAAAAAAGGCATGCGCCAGCTCATGGACAATAACTCCCGGAGCCGTCAAAATAGCGTAAAAATAATATAATTTCATAAATTAATTATATCATAATTGGAGACTAAAACCAACCCGATTATTATTGACAATCTCCGATCATTAATATAAGATGGCGATAACTTAAAACATAAAAAATGAGCGCAATAGACTTTGACAGGATTTACGTCCCGCCGTTTCACAACGAGCGGGACAAGATTAAAGAACTTGTCCGAATCGCTCTGGAAAATGGCTTTAAATGCCTGCCAGATATCAGCATTGAGGAACAAGTCCAAAAATTAACCGAAAAAAAGAACTATCTGGTTCTGGAAAAATTTAAAACCGAGTTAACAATATCCAACAAAGAGGCGTCCAGCATCATGCCTCGTTTAGGTAATGACGATGTCAAAATCTATAGTCTGGAAAAAGCCCGAGAATGGATTATGGCCAAAGCCGAAGAAATCAAATAAGAAATTAGGCCGTTTGAACATTCAGACGGCTTTTTTATTTTATGTTATAATATAGGCGCTATGAATTTAGACAAAGAACGAGAATTATTCCAAAACGGTTACCACCTCATCGGAGGCGTGGATGAAGCCGGCCGCGGTCCGCTGGCCGGACCGGTCGTGGCGGCTTGCGTGGTAATTGATGATAATTTCGTTATTTCCGGACCGGAGTTAGAATTGGTCCGAGACTCCAAAAAACTATCCGCCCGACAGCGAGAGAAAATATTTGCCGTCATTAAGGCCAAAACGGCGGCAGTCGCCATTGGAGTGGTTGATCATAAGACTATTGATAAAATAAATATACTGCAAGCCACATTTCTGGCTATGAAAAAAGCCATTGATCAAATGGCTGTTACTCCCGACTATATTCTGGTGGACGGCGGTTTCCAAATTCCACAATTGAAATTGGCGCAAGAAGCCGTCAAAGAAGGCGACGCTAAAATTTTTTGTATCGCCGCCGCTTCCATTATCGCCAAAGTCAGCCGAGATTACCTGATGACCGAATTGGATAAAAAATATCCCGCCTATAACTTCGCCCAACATAAAGGTTATGGCACTAAACTTCATCTGGCCAAGATATTGGAACATGGCCCTTCTCCGATTCATCGGCGCAGCTTCTCTCCCATCAAAGAAATGATGGAAAAATAAAAATCCTGGCATGAGCTACCAGGATTTTTTTGTTTTTTTGCGATTTAAAAATGGACGGGTTGAGAGGAGCCCAGAATGGGATTGGATAAATAACAAATTTAAGGTAAACGTCTTGTTTTAATTAATACCTGGCATAGATTAATAATGTTGAAATTACTGTTTTCGAATGCCCTGGGCAATCGACAGATAACATTACAAAAATAACTGGTGATTAATTAGGCGAACTCATAGTCGCTATGACGAATAACAACTTAAAATTATTGTTTAAACAAGACCACCTTGGCTTGTCTTATTTTTCAAAAGAGCTAATAAATTTTAAAAAATTGGGAAAGAGCTTTTGCCTATAAATATCAGTTGATACTTACACTTAAATCTTAACAGATAACCATAACAAAGTCAACAAAAAGAAAAAAGGCATTGTTTGCCAACGCCTTTTTTACGCTTTTACCGGCAAAATATTATCCTGATAATGGCCGCAAAAGTGGAAATAATAAACCCGATACCGAACATTAAAACGCCGAGAATAGCCAAGGGATTGGCGGTGAAAGTCAGAATGAGAGAGTCTTGAAACGGCTCCCAGTCTTCCTTGAGAAAACCCCATTCTCGCCAGAATACTTTTTTTCTGGCGGAACTGATAATTAAACTAGCTGTCATCTTAAGG
>Ga0066637_10002136_pt1 | contig 13145 bp, 9 predicted proteins | sample CryGeyCG2014_020_FD_62737 | JGI IMG/M metagenome (GOLD analysis project Ga0066637, IMG submission 62737) | Groundwater microbial communities from aquifer - Crystal Geyser CG08_land_8/20/14_0.20 | ecosystem: Environmental > Aquatic > Deep subsurface > Groundwater | place: USA: Utah: Grand County...
GGAAGAATACCAAGGTGAGCAGGGTTCTCCATTAGATATGAAATGAGTTTGTCTTCCATCCCAACATCTTTTAGATCTTGCCTTACCTGTTCTTTTAATGTTTTTAAACTCTCATGCCCGCCTTCTGTTGGAGGGGGAGTTGGAATAAAATCTTCTCTCATAGCCATTTCCATATGATTTTTTGTTAAAAATAAAAATTTTATTTTTATTCTTCAACCTCTTCTTTTTCTTCAGCTTTGCCTTGCTCTTCATCCGGAGCTTCACCTTTATCAATTACTTCCCAAATTTGTTTTCTAATTTTATCAATTAGTTTGGGATTTTCACGCAAGTATTGTTTGGCTTTTTCTCGGCCCACACCTAGTTTTTCTTCGCCAAAGCTATAGCTATTGCCACTTTTATTTACCACTTTATGTTCTACTCCAGTATCTAGGAGGTCGCCAGACACGGAAATGCCTTCATTATACATGATGTCAAATTCCGTGGTGCGAAATGGCGCGGCCACTTTATTTTTAACAACCTTGGCTTTTACGCGGTTGCCGATAATTTTATCAGCCTGTTTAATTTGAGCGGCGCGTCTGACCTCAATACGGACAGAGCAATAGAATTTAAGGGCATTGCCTCCGGTCGTGGTTTCCGGATTGCCAAAGAAAACACCAATTTTGTGTCGGATTTGGTTAATAAAAATGACTGAAGTTTTAGTTTTACTGACCACGCCGGTTAATTTGCGCAAGGCTTGGCTCATTAGCCGGGCTTGCAAGCCCATATGAGAATCGCCCATTTCACCTTCAATTTCCGCTTTAGGTACTAAAGCAGCTACTGAATCTATGACCACTACATCAACGGAATTGGAACGGACTAAAGTTTCCAAAATTTCCAGAGCTTGTTCGCCAGTGTCAGGTTGAGAAATAAGCAGGTTATTTACGTCAACGCCAATTTTACGAGCATAATCTGGGTCTAGGGCATGTTCAGCATCAATAAAGGCAGCAATCCCGCCCTGCTTTTGGACTTCAGCAACAATATGCTGAGCGAGCGTGGTTTTACCTGAAGCTTCTGGGCCGAAAATTTCAATAATTCGGCCTCGTGGCACCCCTTTTACACCTAGAGCAATGTCTAAGGAAATAGAGCCAGTTGATATAACTTCCACATCCATTGCCCGGGTTTCGCCAAATTTCATAATAGCGCCATCGCCATATTTTTCTTTAATTTGGTCAACAGCTGATTGGACTGCTTTTAATTTATCATTAGTTCCTGTATTTTTTATCATATTTTTTGATTAAAAAGTGAGGTTTTTATCTCCTCACTTTAAGTATATAATTTTTTAGACAAGGTGTCAACTTCAATATTATATTTCAATATTATATTCCTTCTCGCAAAACTACATGCCTAATCTCAGTTGTAGTTTTGCCATGTTTTTTTTGAGCAATGACAATAATAGTGTTGACTCCTGTAGTTAAATCTATGGTTTCTTTAAAATTGCCAGTTTCATCATGGGCGATTTCTTGGCCATTAATAGTTAAAATTGTTTCATGATTAGTTTCACCAATAATGACTAATTGTTTATTTTCAGTGATGTAGCCTTCTGGTGGATGATAAACTAACAAGTTAGGTGGTTCAATAATTTGTTTTACTTGCCAGCCGAGGTAGCCAATTAGAATTAAGGCAATAATAATAATTAGACTATAACGGATGATAGAAGGTAAAAAATTTAGAGGATTGAATTTGATAGTTTTGTGTGGATGTTTACCTTTTTTACTTTCCAGCATTTCCTCAATAAGGTACTGTTTGATAAATGGTTCAGGTTCAGCGCCCAAAGCTTCAACATATTTACGCACAAAGTTTTTTTGGTAGATTGTGGCCATTTGTAAATCTTTAAAGTGCCAATCTTCCATGGCTTGTAAATATTTTTTACTGATTTTGGTTTGCTTAGAGAGTTCATTTAAACTAAGGCCATGCTTTTGACGCAATTCTTTTAAACGTAAACACACCCTTTTAGGGGGTGTTGCAAGATATTTTTTACGAAAAGCGGTCATATTAATATTTCTCTTCAGCTTCATTCTCTTCAACTTCATAATCTTCCTCATTATTATTTTCTATTTCCTCAGTTTCTGCATCATCATTGTAAACATTGAATTCTCGGCCGGCATTTAGAGTTTCAGCTATGGCTGAAGATAAAATTTCTCGTGGCTTGGCGCCATCAGCTGGACCAATGATTCCAACAGCCTCTAACTCGTCTAAAATTCGAGCCGCTCGAGCATAGCCAACTTTTAATCTTCTTTGCAGAAAGGAAGCACTGGCTTTACCAGCTTCAAGAATGGCTTTTTTTGCTTCATCATACAAAGGATCTTGGTCATCAGTGCGACCACCAAACATGTTTAGAGTACCGCCGGATTGTTTTTCAACAATAGATTCATCATATTCAACTTCACCATCAGCCTTGAGATATTCGGCGACATTTTGAACTTCCTCTTCAGACACAAAAGCGCCTTGCAAACGTTTTGGTTTGCTCATATCAGCATTTAAGTACAACATGTCACCACGGCCGAGGAGTTTTTCAGCGCCAGGACAGTCAAGTATTGTTCTTGAGTCTATAATTGATGGCACGGTAAAGGCAATGCGGCAAGGAATATTCGCTTTCATCAAGCCAGTAATGATATCTACACTCGGTCGTTGGGTAGCCACAATTAAATGAATGCCGACTGCTCGAGCCATTTGGGCTAACCGGATAATTCCAGCTTCTATTTCAGAAGCGGCCGTGGCCATGAGATCGGCCAATTCATCAATAATAAAAACAATTTGCGGTATTTTTGCCTCAGGGTGTTTGAGATTGTATGAATGAATATCACGGCTGCCATTTTGAGCCAACAAATCAAAGCGTCTATCCATTTCATTTGTAGTCCATTTTAAAGCATTTACAGTTTTTTGCACATTAGTAATTACTGGAGTGAGCAAGTGCGGGATGCCATTAAATAAAGTTAATTCTACACGTTTCGGATCAACCATAATCAGGCGCAAGGTTTCGGCCGTATTTTGGTAAAGCAAGCTCATAATAATAGTATTGATGCAGACCGTCTTACCAGAGCCAGTAGCGCCGGCCACGAGTAAATGAGGCATTTTGGAAAGATCGCCAAACCAGACTTTACCTGAAACATCTTTACCCAAGCCAATCATGAGATTATGTGGTCGTTCTTGGTAAGCTTTGCTTTCAAAAAGTTCTTTCAAACTAACCATGGCTACCTTGGTATTGGGAACTTCAATACCAACGAGAGATTGGCCGGGGATAGGGGCTTCAATGCGGATTGGATGAGCTGCCAAAGCCAAGGATAAGTCATTGCTTAGAGTGGTAATACGGGTAAGTTTTATTCCTTTGGAGGGTTTAAGTGAATATTGAGTAACAGTCGGACCAACGCGGACTTCACCCATGTCAACCTCAATATTAAATTCAGACAAAGTATCATGGATAATAGCGGCATTAGCTTTTATATCTCCGCTGGTTGGTTTGGTTTTTTTTGTAGAAAGCAAATCAATTTTTGGTAAATTTTTAATAATAACTTTTTTATCCCAAGGTGAAGAAGCTGTCCCCTTTTTTTCTTTATAGTTTTCGGTGGCTTCAATTTTTTCATCGTCAATATCTTCACTGCTGACTTCTTTGCTAAAAAAGCGGCGTTTATTTTTATTATCCTCATCTTCATCCTCATCTTCATCCTCATAATCTTCCTCATAATCTTTATTTTCCTCTTCATCATCATAATCACCATTAACACTTAATTGATTTTTAGCTTCATTGCGGATAAAAATTTTAAAAAAATTTAATATTCCTCGTCCCAGGAAACCTAGGCCAACCAGCAGTTTTTTATTTAGAACCACAAAGTGAGTAAAAGAGGTGTTGAAAATGAGAAAGACAGACATGGCCACCATGCCAATTAGAATCACGATACTGGCTAGACTGCCTAGGTATTCTTTTAGCGGCCAAGCGAGCATGCCAAAAATACCACCACCATAGCCTTCTAGAGCCATAGGCCACATGTCATAGGCGTTGAAACCGATATGCATGAGAGAAGACATGGCCAAGAAAAAAATTAGCGAACCCAAGCTATGGGTGCCACGATAATCATATTCAATATCATAAATTAAAAACCAAGCTAAGATTAGCAAGATAATTGGCGTGGCATAGCGAATGGATCCAAACAGAAAACTCAAGATATATTCATCAAGCATAACGCCCACAGTTCCGGCTTTAGCAAAAAAACTCAGAGTAATGATAATCGCCAAGATAACTAGAATAATAGCAATAATACCGCGTGAGAGCACGGGGTCAAAATTATAACGTTTTTTTCTGCGTCTTCCCATAGTACACATATTTTAGCATAAATTGGTGAAATAAAAAAGACGAGGTAGTTCCCGTCTTTTTTGAAATAATTTTACTTAGAACAAACCATTAGTTGTAAATACAGTTGCAAATATTAAAGAAACAACTGTCATTAATTTAATCAAGATATTAATACTAGGACCAGAGGTGTCTTTAAATGGGTCACCCACAGTATCACCGACAATAGCGGCAGCATGAGTAGCCGTGCCTTTGCCACCATATTGGCCGCTTTCAATATATTTCTTAGCATTATCCCAAGCCCCACCAGAGTTGGCCATGGATATGGCTAACATTACACCGGAGACCAGCGCCCCAGCCAGTAAACCACCGAGGGCAACAGAACCTAGAATTAGACCAACGGCCACGGGTACAATTACTGCCATCAAGCCAGGTATAATCATTTCTTTGATAGCGGCTGTTGTGGAAATATCCACACATTTTTTAGTATCACCTTTAGCTGTACCTTCCATCAGACCAGTAATTTCTTTGAATTGACGTCTGACTTCTTCAATCATGCTAAAAGCGGCTCGGCCAACTGCGGCCATGGTCATAGCAGAAAAAAGGAAAGGCAGCATGGCACCGATGAATAGGCCAACTACAACTGTTGGTTGTGTTATATTTATTACCTCAATACCAGCGGCTACAGAATAGGCGGAAAATAGGGCTAAAGCAGTTAAAGCGGCAGAACCAATTGCAAAGCCTTTGCCAATGGCCGCAGTGGTATTACCAGCTGAATCTAGAGCATCAGTCCGTTGGCGAATTTCTTCTCCTAAGCCAGCCATTTCAGCGATACCACCAGCATTATCCGCTACTGGGCCATAAGCATCAATGGCTAGGGAAATACCTAGAGTAGACAACATACCGACAGCAGCTATGGCAATGCCATATAAGCCAGCAAACCAGTAAGCACCAAAAACAGCTACACAGATAAAGAGGACAGGCCAGGCTGTGGATTTGTAGCCTAAGGCTAAACCTTGAATAATGTTAGTTGCCGCGCCAGTATTACAAGATTCAGCTAATTTTTTTACTGGTTTGTAATCATAGGAAGTATAATATTCAGTCAGTAGACCAATAATAATGCCGGCAACTAAACCAAGTAAAATAGCCATGAAGACTCCGAAATAATTTTCACCAATAAAGGATTTAGTTAAAAAAAAGCCGATTAACAGAACCAAGATAGAAGCACCCCAGAGGCCATTTTTAAGAGCACTGTGGATATTGCCTTTCTTATTCACTCGTACTAGGAAGGTGCCGATAATAGAAGTGATAATACCAGTTGCGGCTAGGGCCAGAGGTAAATAGACACCATTTAGACCAAAGGCGACAGCGCCTAAAACCATGGCGGAGATAATAGAACCAACATAAGATTCAAAAAGGTCTGCTCCCATGCCTGCCACATCACCAACATTATCACCAACATTATCAGCAATTACAGCTGGGTTGCGAGGATCATCTTCGGGAATGCCAGCTTCAACTTTACCAACTAAGTCAGCTCCAACATCAGCGGCTTTGGTGTAAATACCACCGCCGACACGGGCGAAGAGGGCAATAGAAGAAGCCCCTAAAGCAAAGCCAGTAATAACATTGAGAACAATAGCTAAAGGTAATTTTAGCCAAGAAAAGTAGATTAATAAAAGTAGAGAGAGGCCGAGTAATCCTAAGCCAACAACAGTTAAACCCATAACAGCTCCGGAACGAAAAGCCACAACTAGAGCATTGCCCAAACTATCGCGGGCGGCTTGAGCAGTGCGCACATTGGCTTTGGTGGCAATTTTCATTCCAAAAAAACCAGCCAAGACACTAGAAACAGCACCATAGATAAAGGAGATGGCAGTTAGCAAACCTTCATGTGTGTTAGTATCTTTATTATCTAAAAAGAGGAAGAGGATAACAGCTAATACCACAACAAAGATGGCAATAATTTTATATTCTCGTTGTAAAAAAGCCATAGCACCTTCATAAATGAAGGCGGCAATTTCTTTCATTTTGTCATTACCTTCAGCTTGTTTTTTAATCCAAGTAGCAAAGACAAAAGCGACGATTAGTGAGAGAACACTAATAGCAACTGTCCAAATGGTATATGTTTCCATAATGTATGAGTTAGGAATTTAAATTTAATCGGAGATATTATAATGAAGTTGGTAAATTTAGTCAATGGAAGCTGTGTTTAAAATGTGGTATGCTTATGATTGATTTAGAGAATGTTTTGTGGGATAATATAGCCTCTTATGAAGCCTTGGTTGAATAAAATTTGGTTTTATTTTCTCCGTTCACTTATCTATGTGAAACGGGCTTTAGTTTGGATTTTAAAATATATTTGGCAGATTGTTGTTTGGCTAGTGAATCTTTTGCGTAAGACGATTGGTTTTCGTATCTATAAATTAGGATTTAAAATTCAAAAATATACGGGTAAATTGCGTATTCCTTGGGATAGCCGTTTAGCTGAATTGATTGGCAAGCGTAGCGTTTTACAGGCCATATTTTTTTTGGTTGTTCTATTTATTTTAATTCCCCATTCACAATTGTATACAGCCGAGGCTATAGAAATTCCCGGTCGAAAAACTTTATTGTATAAAATTATTGGACCAGGTGCACAGGATTTTAGTTTAGAGGAAGTTAGTGTAAATTTTACAGCTGTAGTATCACAAGAAACTCAGACTTGGAAAGAAGGCGCAGTCATGACTAAACCACAAACCAGCTATGGACAGATAATTTTAGAGCCTCAAGAAATTTCTAATATTACTTCAGGTGGTGAAGCCATATCTAAACCGACTATTATTCCTGGGGCTAATTTACCTACCGGTGTTGGCGAAACAACCAAGCGTACGAAAATTGTCTATCATATAGTTGAGCCCGGTGATACAGTTGGTTATTTGGCTGAAAAATATCATATTAGCGTGGCCACTATTTTATGGGCTAATAATCTTTCTTCTTGGTCTTTGATTCGCCCCGGAGATAAATTAAAGATTTTGCCGGTGTCAGGTTTGGTACACAAAGTAATTAAGAATGATACAATTTCTAAAATTGCTAAACAATATGAAGCTAAAGCAGATGACATTGTCAGATTTAACAGTTTAAAAGAAGATGGTTCTGATATTATAGCTGGCGAGGAGTTGCTTATTCCTGGCGGTGTTAAACCTAAGCCTGTCTATACAACTACCCGTGTCTACTCTAGCTTTAGTTCAGTTTCGGCGCCACCGGCTTCCAGCGAGGGTATATCTGGCTCGGGCTATCTTTGGCCGACTTCAGTTAGGCGGATTACACAGTATTATGGCTGGCGACACACTGGTTTAGATATTGGCGGGAAAGTAGGCACGCCATTATATGCTTCACAAGCTGGACGGGTGATAAAGTCACAGTGCGGCTGGAACGGCGGTTATGGCTGTTATGTGATTATAGACCACGGGGGTGGCGTGCAGACCCTCTATGGCCATGCTTCGCGTTTGTATGTAAGTGTTGGTGATTCGGTAGCTCAAGGCCAGACGATTGCCGCTATGGGTTCAACAGGTCGTTCCACTGGTTCGCATGTACATTTTGAAGTTATAGTTAATGGACGCAAGTTAAATCCTTTAAGTTATATTCGTTAGTTTTAGCTATAATTAAAAAATTTTGATTTAATATAATTCCCGCCATTTAGGCGGGAATTATATTTTTATAGCGCTATTTTTAATCTGCTTTAGTTCTATATTGCAAAGCTTCAGCAATATGCGTTGTTTGAATGTTTTCTTTTCCAGTTAAATCAGCAATCGTGCGGGCTAATTTTAAAATGCGATGGTAACTCCGAGCTGACAAATGCATTTGCGTCATGGCTTGGCGCAACAGATTCATAGATTCATCATTTAGTTTGCAAAATTCTTTAATTTCCTGCCCGCGCATTTCACTGTTGTTTTGGAGGCCGGTATTTTTTAGCCGTGTTTGTTGGATTTGTCTGGCCTGCTCTACTCGCTCCCTGATTTTGGCCGATGACTCAGCTAATTCATCTTTACTTAACTTTTCAAATTTTACTCTTGGTACTTCTACATGTAGATCAATACGGTCCAAAATCGGGCCGCTTACTCTTTTTTGATAATTGCTAATTTGCATTGGGGAGCAGGTGCATTGCCGTTCTGGATCTGATGAATAACCACAAGGGCAGGGATTTTGGCTGGCTACTAGGGTAAATCGTGCCGGAAAAGTAATAGTGCCTTGGGCGCGGGAAATAGTAATAATGCCGTCTTCCAATGGCTGGCGCAGATTTTCTAAAACTGGACGGGGAAATTCTGGAAATTCATCCAAAAATAATACTCCGCGATGAGCCAGAGAGATTTCTCCGGGTCGAGGAAATTTTCCTCCGCCCACCAGCGCCACGCCACTTGCGGTATGGTGTGGAGTGCGGAATGGCCGTTCAGTAATCAGCGGTTTATCTGCGGGGAGCATGCCAGCCACTGAATAAATTTTTGTAGCTTCAATTGCTTCGGCGCGCGTCATTTTGGGCAGAATCGTGGGCAAGGTTCGGGCTAATAAAGTTTTTCCAGCTCCAGGTGGGCCAGATAGCAAGATATTATGCGCACCAGCTGCTGCAATCTCCAACGCCCGTTTTACAAATTCTTGGCCTTTCACATAAGCCATGTCCATTTCTGAAATAAAATTTTCTTCAGGTATGATTTCCGTGGGTGCGGCCCGAGCAATGCTTTCTCCATTCGTAATGTGGAAAATAATTTGCTGAAAATTTTCTACTGGATAAACTTCTACTTCAGAAATCAAGCTGGCTTCAGCCGCGTTCACGGCTGGCACAAACAATTTTTTATAGCCTTTTTGCCAAGCAAAAATTGCTAACGGCAAAATGCCATTAGTGTGGCGCAAGCTTCCGTCTAAGGCCAGTTCTCCCACAAATAAAGAATCACTGACATCAATTTTCTCCCCCATTTCCGCTAAAAAAATACCCACGGCAATGGGCAGATCAAAAGCTGAACCTTCTTTTTTTACGTCTGCTGGCGCCAAATTTACCAGGACATTGTGTCCTCCCGGGAATTTCATTTCCGAGTTTCGCCACATGGTGCGGATGCGGTCTTTGGCTTCACGGATGGCAGTATCGGCCAGTCCAATAATATTAAATCCGGGGAAACCTTTGCCTAAATTTACTTCTACGGTAATTGGTTCGCACTCTAGCCCTAATACGGCGGCGGAATTTATTTTGGTAAACATAGTTTAAAATTTTCAATTTTTTTATTTCCAAAAATCAACATCACCACTCCTCCTGCTATCATCACATCTGCCAGATTGATTATGCCGGTTAGTACTCGTAGATAATCAATCGTGGCGTTGAAGAAAATACGGTCAATGTAGTTGGAAAGCGCGCCAGCGAGGATGATAATGAGAGATAAGAGATAAGAGATAGATTTTTTGTTTCTGACTAATTTTATCATCCAAATTATTAAGCCTAAAATTATGAGTGGTGTGAGAATAATAACCAACCCGTTAGGAAAGGGCAGAGAAAAAGCAATACCAGTATTGGTAAAATATTCCCAGCCTAGCCAAGGGTGCCATAAATAATAAGTCCAATCTGGATTTGTCCGAGCAAAATATTTCAAAAATTGGTCAATAGTAAATAAAAAACCACTTACTAATATATAGACAAGCAAGTGGTTTTTAAATTTCATAATGCTATAAATAATATATAAGTGCTACAATTAGATAAAGGTCGAATATAATTAACTTTTAAGCATTTAATCATATGATCTCTAATTGTGACACCTACATTGGAGTTGATCTCCATAAAAAGAGTCTTTATGTGACAGTTATGGACAAAGAGGGCAGAATTGAAGGACAAACGGAAATAGATAATAAAAAGGATAATATCAAGTCGTTCTTTACAGACTATGCCATAGGATCTAAAATAGCGGTAGAATCAACTATGAATTGGATCCCATTTTATGAACAACTGGAGGGTCTGGGCTGTTCAGTGGTTTTGTCTAATCCCTTAATGACCAAAGCGATTGCTGTGGCTAGAATTAAAAATGACAAAGTGGATTCCAAGATATTGGCTGATTTGTTAAGAACTAATCTATTGCCTATGGCTTACATCCAGCCACAACCGATTCGGGATATTAAGGAAATAGTCCGCGAACGTTACGGTTATGTCCAGATGAGGACAAAGGTTAAGAATAATATCCATTCTATTCTGTTTAAAGCCGGTGTTGAGGATAGGCCGGATAATCTTTACACTAAAAAAGGCAGAAAGTTTTTACGTGAAATTAATCTTAGAAACATCTATTGCCGAGAACTAGATCGTTATTTGGGAACCCTGACCTTTTTGGATGAACGCATTACGCTAATTGAAAACAACGTCAGACAATTAGCTAAGGATGATTATGACTGTAAACTGCTTATGACTATCCCTGGTATTAGCTTCTACTCTGCTTTAATGATTAAGTCAGAGATTGGTGATATTAATCGCTTTGCTTCGGCTAATAAGCTTTGTTCTTATGCTGGTTTAATCCCCTCCACCTATGCTTCGGCGGACAAGGTGAGGACAGGAAGAATAACCAAACGCGGCTCTAGATGGTTAAGAAAGACATTAATTGATTCAATCACGTCCGGTTCAAGAAAAAACCATAAATTATCCGTATTTTACCACAAGTTGAAAAAGAACAAAGGCACTGGCAAGGCCAAGGTGGCGACCGCGAGAAAGCTATGTTCAGTTATCTTTGCCATGTTAAAAGATAAACAACCTTACCGAGAATTTGTACCAACCAAGCACCGAGAGGATACTCCGCTAAATAATATGATCAATTAAGATCGTTTTCATAATTCGGAGATCCCCATCGTATTAGCACTATCTGCCTGATAAAAGGCGTATAGATATTTGATTGCAATAACCGTAATTTTATACCGATGGATACTTTGTATCCTTTCGGTGGTTGGCTGGTGATTAAAAACTAATTGGAATGTAATGAGCTGTGGATAATTTGCTAAGAATAGCGCTTGTGTTTATTTATAGATATTATTTTATCAGTGAAATCTGTTTGAATCTGTCTAAATCAAGTTTTAGATTTCCTGGGTCAAAGTTTTTTTACATTCTACGCAGGCGCTAGAAGTTGGCCGAGCGAGCAAGCGTTTTTCTTCAATTGACTTTTGGCAATATTTACAAATGCCATAGTCGCCTTTTTTTAATCTTTTCAAAGACTTATCTACATCGCGCAGTTCTTTTTCTAAAGCAATTTCCAGTGGTTTGTTGGTAGTATATTGGGCCACTTCTTGAGCATTTTCATCTTCTTTGTCGCCGTATTCAGGAAAGGTAGCATCATATTCGCCAGAGATATGAGGATTTTTTTTGCTAAATTTAGCTAATTCTATTTCTAGTTGTTCTTTTTCTGTTTCCAATTTTTCTTTTATTGTTGTAAGGAATTTTTGGTTGTATGGTGATTTTTTAGCCATATTTTTGTTTTTAATTTCAGTTAGAATTACATTATATGGTAAAAGATTAAGTTTGGCAAGAATCTTGGGGATTAAATGTGGGTATTAAAAAAGGCGGTCAAACGCCCTGGGTAATCAATGGCGAGCCGCCTTTACATCCCAGAACGCGCCTATAAAGCAAATGCTTACAAGGCAAGCCGTCGTTGGGACGGATATTCCCTTCTACCACTCAGAGGTGTAGGCTCCCAACATGGGGCGTTTTTAATGCACACCATGCCTAGAAGGACGGGAGGCACCAAGTTTACGATCTAGCTTTTGTTTTGATTTTATTTTTTTTGCTTTTATTTTTGTTTTGCAAGCCTCCTTATCAAAAGACTTTCACAAGGCAGGAGTTAGATCGTAAAAAAAGAGAGTAGTGAAAAGGGGACATGTTCTATTCGAGCGTGTCGAATGGAACATATACTTTTCAAAGAACTAAAGATAGTATATCACATTTTTAGAAAAATGTCAATACTTGGCTAAATTTAGCAAAAAATGGCTTATTTTAGCCATTTTACTTGTGGATAAGTTTGTATACACTAGTCTATACATTTAGATTTTTAATATTATTTGTATAAATTAGTCTATACATTTATCCACAGATAAGCCTATTAATCCCCAAACTTATCCACAGATGTATAGACTAGTGTATACAATTTTTAATTTATCTCCGCTTTAATAAGAACTCTCCAGCCGAAGCAATCGGATTGTTTATCATTTTAATTAGATTATATACTTCTTTGGAAAAGTTCTTTATTTCACCCAAAAATGAGGTTTTAAATTTTGGGGATGGTGAAGGTTCAGGGCTGCCAGATTCCATGGGCGTCATAGGTTCTGGCCCCATCATAGGTTCTGGCTCCATCATAGGTTCTGGCCCCATCATAGGTTCTGGCTCCATCATAGGCATAGGCGCTGGTTCTGGGCCATAAACTGGCTTATCATAATATTCCCCAGCAGCAGGTGCTGGCTCATAGCCAGGCTCTTGCATGGGCTCGTCTTTTTGCCACTCATCCCAGTTACCCTGGTCATCCCATGATTTTTCATCAGGATAATCTGGGTAATATTGTTTGTCTGGATATTGCGGGGGCGGCGTTTGTCCTTCAGGCCCAACCATTGGCATGCCTTCTTGCGGTATCATCATTTCGCCTTGTTCAATCGGGCCATCAGGCTTTGCTTTAAAATTTTGGCATTCTTCAGGATAAGACTCACAATAGGCCTGGCATTCCTCTGGTCCTTTACATCCTCCTGGACCAGATTGCTGAGGCATCATTTGACTACCGGGGTTAACAGCTCCTGGTCCAGGCTGAAAATTTTGACATTCATCAGCATGGGATTCACAATAAGT
>Ga0066637_10002137_pt1 | contig 13141 bp, 15 predicted proteins | sample CryGeyCG2014_020_FD_62737 | JGI IMG/M metagenome (GOLD analysis project Ga0066637, IMG submission 62737) | Groundwater microbial communities from aquifer - Crystal Geyser CG08_land_8/20/14_0.20 | ecosystem: Environmental > Aquatic > Deep subsurface > Groundwater | place: USA: Utah: Grand County...
ATATCTTCATTATCTAGCCCTAATAATCTTTTTGTTCTTGGCATTGGCTTTAATTCAAACCTTAATGTCTTGGAAAGTTGATACTTTCCGGTAAATTGATCAAACATACTTTTTTCTTTTTCCATATTTTTATTAAAAATTATTTTTTAATTACGACTTTTTATTTTTCCCTAAAAACAAAAAGGGACGACGGTTGTCGCCCAATAGATATGCTTACCAAACGGTTAAGCGCTACTGGAACCGTCGCCCCTTTTTATTTAAAAGGGGGATAACATATCTATGACGAGCGACATTTTAATTATTGCACAACCAAATAAAAAATGCAATAGCTTTGTCAATCTTCTTGCAAATACCCTATTTTTTCTGGCTTCGTTTTTAATTAGTTTTTATTAAGCTGTATCCTTAAACTTATATCCAGCGATTTTACGGAGTGGGTAAGCCGGCCGATTGAAATCCAATCGGGTCCGGCTTTGGCTATTTCTCTTACATTGTCCAGATTTACGCCGCCTGAAACCTCAATGAGCGCCCTTTTCCCGATTAACCTGACTCCTTCTTTTATTATTCTTAAATCCATATTTTCTAACATAATAATATCGGCTCCGGCTTCCAGCGCTTGTTTGACTTCTTTTAAACTTCTGGCTTCCACTTCCACTTTTTTTTCAAGTTCTTTTGCCTTTTTTACCGCTTCTTTAAGACCGACTAAATCAACGTGGTTTCCCTTTATTAAAATTTCGTCCCACAAGCCGAGGCGGTGATTTTTCCCTCCGCCGGTTCTGACCGCGTATTTTTCCAAGAGCCGCAAACCGGGAGTCGTCTTTCTCGTGTCCAGTATTTTCGCTTTGAATGGTTTAACTTTTTGGACAAATTCATTGGTCAGGGCGGCTATGCCGCTTAGTCGCTGTAAAAAATTCAGAGCCGTTCTTTCAGCCGATAAAATTTTTCGGGCATTACCATAAATTTCAGCAATTTTTTGGCCGTCTTTAACCCTATTTCCATCTTTTACTAATTTCTTAAAAATAATTTTTGGGTCCAAGGTTTGGAAAACTAATTTTGCTATTTCCAGCCCGGCAATTATACCCTCTTCTTTCGCCAAAATAAAAGCTACCGCCTTTAAGTCCTTGGGAATAACGGCTTCGGTAGTTATATCTCCGGGACCAATATCTTCTTTCAAGGCCATTTTTACTAAATTTTTAACTTTTTCCCAATCCATTTTATTTAAATATATTGGTGATTAATCGCCTATAGCCTAACCATCGATTTTTGAAACTTGAGTATAGATGTTATTAACCATATCTGAGTTCAAAATTTTTGAATTTCCCTTTATGTTCTTCCCAGACGACATCAACTTTTTTAACGAGCGCTCCCGGCGGCCCCTTTTTTGCCCAATCAATTATCTTTTCAACCCTCTCTTTTTCACCTTCAAAAATCGCCTCAACCCTTCCATTGTTAGTGTTTCTAACCCAACCAAAAACTCCTAATTCCCGAGCCTTTCTTTGCGTCTCGGCTCTAAAAAATACGCCCTGGACTGAACCAGAGACAAAAATATGGGCTCTAACCTTTTCGCTCATATTTCAAAATTTATCCTTATCCTAGAAGTATCTTCTCGGTGGGATTGGGAAATTGAAAGTTCTAATTTCCTTCCAAAAATATCGTTAATTTTCTTTGCCAGACGCCTTGCAAGCTGATTTTCGGTGGTCAAAATCCTAAGATAGCTTCTACCCTCAAAGTCCTTTCTTGAAGCAGCGCCTCTTTTCTCCTTTGCCGGCGCTCTTTTTATTCTTTCTTCGGTTATTGAAATCACCCTATCCATCGGGTCGGCTTCAAAAGCTCTTTTGCCAAAATTTTCAGCTAATTTTTTGATGTCTTTTTTAAAATTATCCGGAACGTTTTCTAAAATTATTTCGCCTTCAAATTTCTTAGCCATAATCATTTGGCAGGCCGGACACAGAGTAAATTTTATATCTTTGCTTTTCTCTCCCGAGTAATCTTCCAGTCGGTGGCGCCAACTTTTATAAAAGTATGTCGCCCCGCATGTTTTACAAATTAAAATGTTTGTTTTGCCAGCCCCAAATTCCGCCTCCTCTTTTTTAACCTTTAACCGCGGGGGTTTAAATCTTCCCTTAATTTGGCTTTCTCCTTTTTGGGTATGACTATAAGGTTTCATTTTTTATTTCCCTTTTAGCTTTTTATTAATAATTTTTTCTTCAAATAAACCAAAGCCGGCTAAGATTAAAATCGCTAAAAAAATGGAAAACAAGGCCAAGAAATAAAATTTAGCTCCGACCGCTACTCCAATTCCAGCCGCGGTCCAGAGACCGGCGGCCGTAGTCAATCCCTCAATCCTGTCCTCGCGAACAAAGATAACCCCGGCTCCGATAAAACCGATACCGATAGCCGCGGCCTGAATAACCAGCAAAGGATTAAGGATTACGCCTCTGTCCAAAAAATTATAAAAAGATTGAAAGGCAATTATGGTAAAAATACAAGAACCCAAGGCAACTAAACTATAGGTCTGAAACCCGGCTTTCTTTCTCTTCCATTCTCTTTCAAAGCCAATAAAAGCCCCAAAAAGGGTTGCCAAAAACAACTGGAAAATAATTTGAATTTCCATAAAATCAAACATAATATTAATCTACAAATCTTATGCTAATTTTGCGAAAATGCGAATACGTTATTATTTCAATTATTTATTCGCATTTTTGTAGATTAGCATTTCATTCATAGATTTGCATTATATCTTATATACTTTATACCCTTCTCTTACTTTTTGACTCACTTTCAAGCCAACAGAATCACCCGGTTTTGCCTCCTGAACCTTTTGATGGTCAACTTCCATTGATTCTACCTGCTGGTTAAAGTCAATTTTACCGCCAACAATTCTAATGGTATCGCCTACCTTTAAAACATCGGAGATTTCTATTATCGCCACCTCAATTTTTGAGAAATAGTGACTGACCTTGCCAATTAATTTTCCCTCCTTAATAATTTCCTCTGGCATAAGTTTACATTACTAATTGCGAAGCAATTAGTAGATTAGTTAATGAATTAATCTTTTTGCCGACCTTTATTTCTATTTTACCCTGTTAGAGATTTAAGCGCAAGGACTTTTCAATTTAAAAAAAATAAACAGGCAATCGTTTAATTTGTTGCCTGCTTATTTATGAGGGGGGATTCAGTCTTAACAAACTTGGTATTAACCATCGAAGCTGGGTTTGGACCTAGCCAGGGAGCTCCTTTCAACCTCCTTCGTTAATAACTGCGTCCTTAGAGAATGAATCTCGCACCCCCCTCGTCTTAAAGTTTATTAAAATAAAAATTTTTGTCAAGAGACCTAGGCGTGTAAGTGTCCCTACGAGGAATTGAACCTCGATCTAAGGCTTCGGAGGCCTTTATTCTATCCGTTAAACTATAGGGACTTAGCGATTAAATAGATATTGCTGAACTTGCCTTTGCCGGCTCTCCAGATTTTTTTTATTTTAAAGCCGGCTTCTTTTGCTAAATTTTCCAGTTCTCTTTTTGTGAAGCAGTGAAAATAACGTTCGGCTAAAATTTTTCCTTCCGAGTTTTTCCATGGCAAAAATATATCGCCAAAGTCAAAATGCTTTTTTCCAACTAATTTTAATAAACCGTATTTTAAAATTAATTTCAAGCCCTCTTTTGTTTTCCAGAAATCCCAGACCCTTAAGACCAAAATTCCTTCCTGCCTCAAGACCCTTCTTGCCTCCTTTAAATACCGGAGTCGAAACTCCCGGGAAGGAATATGATGCAAAACTGAAATTGAATATACTGCGCCAAAAAAGTTTGCCGGAAAGGGCAAATTCAGCGAATCGGCAATTTGAAATTTTGCGCCTGTCCCAAAATAATCTTTCTTAGCAATTTCAATTAATTTCTCTGACGCGTCTATTCCAAAATAATCTACCTTTTTACCTTTTAGGACCTCAAAAAATCTGCCGCTCCCGCAGCCAGAGTCCAAAACCTTATCCCCGGGCAGAGCGTATCCGCCTAAACTTTTTATGTCTTCGGACGCAAAAGCCCTGGTTCTTGAAAAATCTTCGGCAATAAGGTTATAATCTTGACGCGTCTTTCTCAGTAGGTATTTTGCATATTCTATGTCCATAATTCATCTCAAGCTGATAAAGGATTTGCTAAAAAGCCGAATTAAAACCTCGGTGGATTTAGCTTCTTTTAAAAGAGAGGCCGCCAAAAAATATAAAATTCCCTGCCCGAGCAATATCCAACTGCTTAAATCCTATCATAATTTCCTGGAAAATAAAACAATAAAAAAATCTAAAATCATTGAGGAGATTCTTAAAACCAGGCCGATTCGCTCACTCTCGGGAATTGTTAATGTTTCGGTTTTGACAAAACCCTATCCCTGCCCCGGCAAATGCGTTTATTGCCCAATCGAAAAAGGAATTCCTAAAAGTTATTTATCAGGAGAGCCGGCCGTGGAAAGGGCAAAAGCCCTAAATTACGACCCCTATTCGCAGGTTAAAAAACGGCTTGAGATGCTGGAAAACGAAGGACATCCGACGGATAAAGTTGAGTTGAGAATTGTTGGGGGAACATGGTCTTTCTATCCTAAGAAGTATCAAGAATGGTTTGTCAAAAGATGTTTTGACGCCTGCAACAATTTACAGGGGTCTGACCTCTGTAAGGCTCAGAAATTGAATGAAAAAGCTAAACATAGAATTATTGGATTGTCGGTTGAAACTAGACCGGATTTTATTAATAAAGATGAAATTAAACATTTGAGGGACTTAGGAGTAACGATGGTTGAGTTGGGGGTTCAGTCAATCTGTGACGATGTTTTAAAAATAAATTTACGAGGCCATGGAGTGAAAGAAACAATTTCAGCGACAAGATTTTTAAAGGATGCCGGTTTTAAGGTTTTGTATCAAGTGATGCCCGATTTACCGGGGTCGTGTTTAAAGAGAGACGAGGAAATGTTTGAAGAACTTTTTAAAAATCCTAATTTCAGGCCTGACTATTTAAAAATCTATCCCTGCGCTGTCCTAAAAGAAGCGCCCCTCTATCGGTGGTGGAAAAAGGGGAAATACCAACCTTATTCAAAAGAAAAATTGCTCGGCTTAATTAAAGAAATAAAAAAGAAAATCCCGTATTATATTAGAATCCAAAGAATAGCCAGAGATATTCCCTCTCCATCTGTTGTCGCCGGCGGAGCCAAAATTTCTAACTTAAGGCAATTAATCCAAAAAGAAATGGAAAAAGAAGAATGGAAATGCAAATGCATCAGATGCCGGGAAGTAAAAGGCGGATATAACCCAAAAGAAAAATTAAAACTTTTTAGAGAAAATTACGAAGCATCCGAAGGAAAAGAAATCTTTTTGAGTTTTGAAAATAAAAATAGAACAAAACTTTTTAGTTTTTTAAGATTACGCATCCCCAAACAAAGACATAATCAATTCACGACCGTGAATAAGATTTGTCCTATTCTACCGGTTTTGAAAAACGCCGCCATTATTAGAGAAATCCAGACATTTGGCGCGGTTGTGCCAATCGGCGAGAAAAAAATTGCTCCCCAGCATAGAGGATTAGGAAAAAAATTGCTCAAAGAAGCGGAAAAAATCGCCAAAAAAGATTTCAAGTTAAGAAAAATTGCCATTATCGCCGGCATCGGCGCAAGAGAATATTTTAAAAAACTGGGCTACAAATTAAAAGAAACTTATATGTTAAAAGCGTAGGGATGTCGGGTTTCAAACGTTAGTTTTAAGGCCTTCTCTACTCTATTTTCTTTAACTTTTCTTTTATTCGCGGAATTTCCCGCCACCAGTTATCAATGTTTGTTTTTTCAGCCATTGCGAAAAGTTTCTTTGCTGATTTAGTTTTGAGATGGGCTTTGATGTGTTTTAACCAGATGTCAAGCAATTTATTTCCAGAATCCAAGAAGCACTTTATTTGAAGAGCCAATTCCAAAAGGTCAGCATCTCTGGCAACGACCGCTTCCGGGGTCTCCCGTTTCATCCACTCTTTATATAAATCTTTAATTTCTTTTTCTCCCGGCAAATTTTTAATTTGGTCAAAGAATGCCTTTTCTTCAACTTCTTTATTGTTTAAATAAATGCCTGCGAGCATATCGGCATCGCCAATTCGGACTTCGCCGTTATCGTGAAATAAAGCGATTAAGGCCGCTTTTTCAGCATTAACTTTTTCCATTTTTCCCAAAACATAGGCAATTTGGCTGGTCAAAAAAATATGTTCAGCAATTGAGTCCGAATTTTTAATCCCGACATTTTTAAAACCGGTTCTCGGAGTTCTTTTTAAAACCTGAATCTCAAAGAAAAAATTTACGACTTTTTTAAAATTCATGCTTGATTATAACATAATTTGCCACGACCGTTGGAAATGATGTTCAACCCCGCATTTCTAAAATCTGGTTATAATATAGCCAATTATGGAAAATAGGGCAATTGGCGGGAGCGCCGGGATTGGCTGACGGACTTTTTGTGAAGCAAAAATATAAAAACTTAAAAAAAGACCGATTAAAGAAAAAATATTCAGAAAAGGGAAAAATAAATAAAGCATTCCGAAAACCGAACTCAAAATAAAAAATATTTTAAAGAGCGCTCTCTTTTGGCTTTGAAATTTCTTTCCCAAAAGAGTGATTGAGAGAACAACTAAGGTGCCAAATAAAAAATAGAATATAAACCGCCAAAAGGAAATTTGCTCTGGCTGCAGATTTTGAAATTTAAATAATTCCTGCCAGTTAAAAGCAGTAATAATCCCCAAAATCAGGGCAAGAGAAAATAAAAATGCCTCAAAGACAAAGGTTTTCCAGGGCAAAACTTTTTTTTCACCGCTTTCTGACATTTTATCTTTATGTGCCTATCTGCCAGGATTGCAAATATTTTTTTTGCTCTGGGGTAAGCGTGTCTATTTTAGTCCCCATCGCGCTTAGTTTTAGCCGCGAAACCTCGCTGTCTATTTTTTCCGGCACTTTATAGACCCTTGACTCCAGCCCCTGATTTTTTATCAGCCATTCGGCGGCTAATGCCTGCAAGGCAAAACTCATATCCATCACTTCCGAAGGATGCCCCTCGGCCGCGGCCAAGTTAACAAGCCGTCCCTCGGCTAAAATATAAATTTTTTTTCCATTTTTCAATTGATACTCTTCCAAGTTTTCTCTGAGCCGTCTTTTTCCTTTACTCAAGACCGCCAAATCATTTAAATTTATTTCAACGTTAAAATGACCGGCATTGGCTAAAATAGCGCCAGATTTCATTTTCAAAAAATGTTCTTTTTTGATTATGTTTTTATCGCCGGTGGCGGTAACGAATACGTCTCCAATTTTTGCGGCTTCGGCCATCGCTAAGACCGAAAATCCATCCATCACTGCTTCCAGCGCTCTTAAAGGATTAACCTCGGTTACAATAACGTTTGCTCCCATTCCCTTGGCCCTCAGGGCTATTCCTTTCCCGCAAAATCCATAGCCGGAGACAACAAATTTTTTCCCGGCTAATAAAATAGCGGTTGCCCTTAAAATTCCGTCAATTGTTGATTGGCCGGTTCCATACCGATTGTCAAACAGGTGTTTTGAATTGGCGTCATTAACTGCCACAACCGGGAATTTTAGGACTTTGTCTTTTTCCATGGCCCTAAATCTTATCACCCCGGTTGTTGTTTCTTCCGTCCCGCCGAGCATATTTTTGAGCAAATCCTTTCTCTTTGAGTGCAGGGTGGTAATCAGGTCGCCGCCGTCATCCATTGTTATGTTCGGCAAGTTATTCAAGACCTGATTTAAACACCAGTAATATTCTTTTTCACTCACCCCGCGCCAGGCAAAGACCTCAATTCCTTCCTTAACTAAGGCGGCCGTCACCTCATCTTTGGTTGATAAGGGATTAGAGCCGCAAAGAAAGACATTGGCTCCGCCTATCATTAAGGTCTTGACCAAAACAGCCGTCTCTTTTGTCGCATGGAGACAGGCGCCGATTTTAAAATCTTTTAGAGGTTTTTCTTTTTCAAATCGCTTTCTGATTTCCATCAAAACCGGCATATTGCTTTCTGCCCATTCAACATCCAATTTTCCTTTTTGAGCTAATTTAATATCCTTTACTTTAGGCATAGTTTAATACTTTTTTTAAAACTTTATTTGCGTCTTGAGCAACGTCGCCCTTTTCTCTATTAACCGAAAGGTAGCGCTCTCTTGGCAACTTTATTTTATCAAATTCATCTCTTTTTTGCAAATAGATATTTAGGGTAGCGTCTGAAATCTCTTTTTTCTTTCTTCTTTCTTTTAGCCGTTCTATAATCTTATCATCTGGCGCTCGGCATTCAACAAAAAAATAGGGAATTTTTTCTTTTTCTGTCGCCCTTATTGCCATTTTTCTTGAAAATTCTCCGGCAAAAGTTGCGTCTAAAACAACCGAATTGTTCGTCTTTAATAATCTTAAACTATCGGCGATTATTTTTTTATAAACCTTTCGGGTAACGTTTCGGCTATAAATTTTTTCCAAGCCCTTTTTTCGGTGCTCATAAAGAGGAATTCCCAGCATTTCTTTTCTGACAATATCCGACCTCAAAAGTTTGGCTCCGGTTATTTTTGCTAAATACTCGGCTAAAAAGGTTTTTCCGGTTCCGATTTGGCCGCAAATTATTAGTAAAAACGGCTTTCTGTTTGAGAACTCGCGAGCGTATTTAAAAGCCAGAGAAAAATATTTTTGAATTTCTAAAACCCGACGTTGTCGTAACTTAACGTCGGGTTTTGAATTGGGCTTTGGCAATGAAAAACAGCCGACTTTTGCCCTGACGTAAGCCCGATAGCACTCGTAAAAAGGCAAAATTTTAAACAGGTCTTTGTCGTTAAATTCGGCGTTATATTGCGCGATAAAATATTTAGAAAAATCCGGTTTTCCCAAATAATCAAAATCCATTGCCAAAAAAGCGGCGTCAGAAGCAACATCCTGGTAGCGGAATCTTTTATTAAATTCAATGCAATCAATAATATAGATTTTTTGCGGAGCAATAAAAATGTTTTCAGTATACAGGTCTCCGTGACAATCCCTGATTTTTTCTTCTCTTTGCCTCTTCAAAAATAATCCTTTATTTTCTTTGATGAAATTTCTGGTTTCCCCGACAATAAATTTATAAACCGTTTCATTGAGGACTCTGCCGAGAAATGGATTTGTCTGCTTAAAATTTTCTTCACAGTTCTTTTTAATAATTTTTATTGCTCCGTATTTATTTATTTCTGGGGAGGTTTGAGACAATTTATGGAAATCGGCCGCGATTTTAGCGATTTTTTTGACTGAATTTTTTCTTAATTTCCCCTTTTTGAGCAATTCCGGAGCATAGTATTTTTCCGGGATTTCTCTCATTTTCAACGCATATTCTTTAATTCGGATTCTCTGTTTCGAAATTTGAAAAATTTCGGAACGGAAACTTGATTTTTCCGAATTAAAAACTTGTTCAATAATTTTTTGTCCTTTTTGCGGCAACGAGTCAGAAGATTCCAAAATTTTAAATTTGCCGCCTCTATCAACAATCGGCGCAACGTCCAAATAGATTTCTGGCGATAACCTCTTGTTTAGCCGCAACTCTTCTTCCAAAAAAAATTTCCGCTTCGCCAGAGAGGAAAAATCCAAATAACTAAATTTAACCGGCTTTTTAATTTTATAAACAAAATTTCCCGTAAAAACCAGCCAGGAAATATAAGTTTCTCTTAACTTTAGATATTTAACTTTGTGAGGAAATGCCTTTTTATTTAAAAGCTTTCCAATTTCCTTAAAATTCATTTTTATTAAACCCAGTAGCAGAAGTTCGAATTTTCATTCAAGAAAATAGTCAAGATATCGTCTGTCAAATCAAGTTGGCGGTTATTGGCAAGATGAAAGTGAGCAGCTAATTTTTAAGAATTTTTGTTAATTTTTTCTTTCATAATCGCCAATTCTTTTTAAAGATTAAATAAAAGAAACCAATAAATGAACCAAAGAAATAAATATAACCGATATAACGAACGGCTCGCCAGATGGGACGATTTCCGAACTATGAAGTGGATAAATGAAATTAAATATCCCGAATTACTAATGAGACAAGTAGAAAAATTATTAGCTACTTAACAAATTCAATCTTTAAATCTCGTTTGAAAGCAGAAGCGATTTTCTGAAGAGTATCAGTGGTAAAATTCTGTTGACCTGATTCCATTCGAGCAATATTGCTTTGTTTAGTGCCTATTTTCTTGGCTAGCTCTGCTTGAGATATTTTATTTCGTTTACGCAATTGCAAAATCTGGTAAGCAATTTCTAATTGTTTACCATATTCCTCATAATATCTCTTGAATTTGGGATTTTTCAATTTTTCAGCCAGATATTCCTGAAAATCCACTGCCTTTTGAAATTTTTTGTAATTCTTTTTCTCACTCATAAATCTTTGGATTTTTTAAGACATTTTGATAATTTTCTTCAGCTTTTTTAATTTCAGAAGCCGGCGTTTTAGTAGTTTTCTTTAAAAAGGCGTGAAGCAAAATTATTGTCTTTTTTACGAATACAAAGTAAAAAATCCTATGTCTTTTTCGGCCAAAATCCACTCTTAGTTCTCTAATTTTTCCTTTAATATGTCGGGAATAGGGTTCGTCTAAGTATCCTTTATTTATTCTCAAAAATTCAATATATTTAAAAATCTTTGAGCCTTCTTTACCTCTTAACCCATCAATATATTCTAATGCCGGGCTTTGGCCAGTTTTAATATCTTTATAGAACTTTACTCTATATTCTGCTGTATCTTCATCATATATCATGTGCGATATACCTGTCAAGAGGCATAGAAAAATAAAAACTGCCCAGCTCCCCGCCAAAGTTTGGTGATGGAGGCTGGTAGTTTAATAGTTTAACCTTCACGGTTTTACCTCTTTAATAATTTTAGTAGTTCTTTAACTTTGTCTTTTTTCTCCCAGGTGAATTCCGGCTCCTCTCGGCCAAAATGGCCGAAGCAGGCGGTCTTTCTGTAAATGGGCCGCAAAAGATTTAGCTGGTTGATTATTCCGCCGGGATTCAGAGTAAAGACCTTGGGAATAATTTTTAATAACTTTTCTTCTGGAACCTTGCTAGCGCCAAAGGTCTCTATCCCAAATTCGGTTGGCTTCATTCCGCCAATAACATAAGAAAGGCGAACCGAGCATTTATCAGCCAAACCCGAGGCGACAATGTTTTTAGCAATGTATCTTGCCATATAAGCCCCAGACCTATCAACCTTTGTCGGGTCCTTGCCGGAGAAGGAACCTCCGCCAATGGGAAATCCCACGCCATAACTGTCAACCACGCACTTTCTCCCTGACATACCAGTGTCAGCAACAGGTCCGCCGATGACAAATCGGCCGGTGTTATTAATATAAAATTTTGTTTTGCTGTCTAAATATTTTTTGCAAACCGGGGTAATCACTTCCCTAAGTATATCCTCTTTAATTTTCTTTGAAGAAACATTGGGGTCGTGTTGAGCGGCAATAACTACATTGTTTAGCCGTTTGGCTATTCCGTTTTCGTATTCCAAAGTAACTTGGGATTTGCCGTCCGGTCTTAAATAGGGTAATACTTTATTTTTTCTAACTTCGGCTAATTTCGCCACTAATTTATGGGCTAACATTATAGGCAGAGGCATCAATTCCGACGTCTCGCGGCAGGCATAACCGGTAGCGCTGCCCTGATCCCCGGCCCCCTGTTTTTCTGCGCCAGTTTTCTTTACCCCTCTGGCAATGTCGGGCGATTGTCCGCTGATGGTATTTAGGACCGCTAAAGTTCTATAGTCAAAGCCATACTCCGGTTTAACGTAGCCAATATCCCTTACCACTTCTCTCGTTAAATTGTTAATATCCACCCAGGCATTGGTGGTAATTTCGCCGGCAACAATGGCATAACCCTTGCTTACAAAAACTTCGCAGGCAACCCTGGCAAATTTATCCTGCTTCAAAATTTCGTCCAAAACCGCGTCGGCAATGGTATCTGCCACTTTGTCCGGATGCCCGCAGCAAACCGACTCCGATGTCTGAAAATATTTTTTCATATTTTTTTTGAAAAATAATTATTTAGTTTTGATAAAATTCCTTTAACTGCTGTTTTGGGATTGGGTTTATCAAGCGCTGCTTTAGCCACGGCTATTCCATCAACTCCAAATTTCATCACTTCGTCTAAATTATTTTTATTTATACCACCAATGGCGATAATGGGCAAGGAAACTCTATCCTTAATTTCCCTGATTAAAGAGGGTTTAACCAGAACCGCGTTTTCTTTTGTTAAGGTTGGATAAATAGCGCCGATTGAAAGATAATCCGCGCCCTCTTTTTCAGCTTTTTTTGCCTCTTTGAGGTTGTGAACCGAAGAGCCGATAATTTTGTCAAAAGGAAGAATTTTCCTAACCGCGCTTATTGGCAAATCATCTTTTCCTAAATGGACCCCATCAGCGTCAACGGCTAAGGCAATATCAACATAATCGTTGACCAAAAAAAGAACATTTGCCTTCTGGCAGATTTCTTTAAGTTTCAAAGCCGTTTCCAAAATTTTATTTTTATTCTTTATTTCGGACTCTTTATTCCGAAATTTCGGAATAAAAACTTGGTTTTTCCGAAATAAAAACTTGTTATTTATTTTATCCCTTATTTGAACCGCTTTTGCTCCGCCTGAAATTACTTTTTTTAATAATTCAACAGGATTTCTTTTTTCAAAATATTTGGCGTCTAAAATTATATAAAGGGGAAAAAGTTTTTTTGTCTTTTCTTGACGCAAAAATCTGGAAACAATCTCTCTCTCAATATTATACAATAAAAAACGATTGTCTTGAAATTTCCTCCAAGACAGGATTTTCAGGAACTTAAAATACTCCTCCAAGACCCTCAGCGATTCTTCGGCTCTCTTGGCATTGGCAATAACCAAGTCGCAAAAATTTTCTCTTTTTGATTCGTCAGCGGCAAACAAAGAAGCGCCGATGTCCTCGCCTCGCGAATTAAGAAATTCCAAATCAAAGGGCCGGCTCTCTGCCAGCAAAGAGTGACGCATTTCCTTTAATTTTTTGGTAATTTTAGAATCCCGCAAAATAAAGCGGGCCATATCTTCTAAGACCCTTAATCCTTCGCTCAACCGCCCAAAATTCGCGTCCAATATTGATGAAATTCTTTGAGCCAATTTTTGCATAC
>Ga0066637_10002146_pt1 | contig 13117 bp, 13 predicted proteins | sample CryGeyCG2014_020_FD_62737 | JGI IMG/M metagenome (GOLD analysis project Ga0066637, IMG submission 62737) | Groundwater microbial communities from aquifer - Crystal Geyser CG08_land_8/20/14_0.20 | ecosystem: Environmental > Aquatic > Deep subsurface > Groundwater | place: USA: Utah: Grand County...
TATATCACAAGTAATGTACATATTTTGCCACTCTGTTTTAAAAGCATGTTCCTTCCCATTGCGAATATTTAAAAAACCATAAATACTTCTGTTTTTTTGTGTTTGATATTTCAATCTTTGGATATTGGATTGCTTTATCACAAATCTCAAAATCAGGCAATCAATATGCCAAAACGTATTTTCAGAAAAAAATCTCCGAAGGCAAAACTAAAGTTCAATCTCTTTGTTGCCTTAAACGTAGACTGATTGATATTATCTTTATGATGTTATGGAATGTTCCCTTTCGCCTCGCCCGAGTGTTCCGTTTTGATTCTGCCGCGCTTCGCGCGGCAATCAGTCGGGATTCTGTTCAAAATACTGCGTTATTCACTTTGTATAATCTGCGCTCGCATCGGAAAAACAAAAACTTCGTTTTTCTTTTTCCTCTGCTTCGCTTGATAATGAGTTCTGACTTTTTCCAACAAACACCACGCTTTAGAAAAAACAAAATGCCCGCCTTCGGGCGGGGCATTTTTTCGGCATTCGTTATTATTCGTTATTTATGCTTTAAATTTATCCTTTAAGCTTGGTTTTTAATTCTTCCAGGGTCTCCTTGGCAATATCTTTTCCTCCAAGTCCAAAAGCAATTCCCGCGCTTATTACAATTAAAGCGACAAATCCGCTAACCAAAATTTGAATGATTTCTCTGGCTACTCCCAATTGAGATAAGATGGCTAAAATAGCAAAAATCCAAACAGCCCACCTGACAATAATTCCCAAAACATTAGCGCAACTAACTCCCATTTTATTTACCACTGCTTTAATAAATTTTTCAGCAAAATCAGCGACAATCACAGCAACCACAAAAATTGCTGTAGCCACTATTAGATTTGGCAGCCACGCAACAATTGCTTGTAAAAATTTCGCAAAAGCGTCTAATTCTAAAATTTCCACTGTAATTGATAAAAACACGATAGCCAAAACCCACTTTACAATTCCCCCGATAAAATCCGAAACCTTTATTTTTAATTCCGCTCCCTTAAGCGCCTCTTCCCATTTAGCGTTTTCAAAAATTCTATCCACTTTTATTTTTTTCAAAATTTCAGCGATAAATTTTCCTATCCAAATAGAAATAAACCAACCAATAACAAGAATCAATAAAGCGCCCACCATTTTTGGGAAAAAATTTATAAATCCCTGTAAAAGATCTTGCAAGGATTCTATGGTAATTGTTAACCAATTTTGAATCATCATAATTATATTTTATTAAACTTTCCCGACCTTTATATTATCTATCTTTTTATTATATAATAAAAAGATAATTTAAAAAACTGAAACCATGTGGATAACTTTATAAATAATAGAACATTATGGCTCTTATTGCAAATAAAAAAACAAATAAAATTCTTGCGTTGGGCGCGGAGTCAACGGGAAATTTTAGCGTTTATTTTGGCGGCAAGGTTTATTTTTCTCCAGAATTTGGCGATTTGTTGGAAGAAAAAAACTTTCAAAAATTTAAAAAAATAGTTTTAAATTATTTAAAAGAAAATAAAATAAAACCAGATATTATTTTAACTGATTTACATCCTTTTTATAAAACAACTATTTGGGGCGCGGAAATGGCAAAAAAATTTAAAGCCAAACATATCCAAGTCCAACATCATCTCGCCCATATTTTTTCCGCTATTGGTGAAAAAATAATAATTGAAAATTGTAAATTAAAAATTGAAAATTGTATCGGTATTGTCTGCGACGGTACTGGCTACGGAGAAGACGGAAAAATTTGGGGTGGCGAGGTTTTTCAAATACAGACAGGCAAACTACAAACCAAACGAATAGGACATTTAGAAAACCAGACAATGCTCAGCGGGGATTTAGCGGTAAAAGAGCCAGTCAGAATGTTGATCGCGATATTGAATAAATTTTTAATTAAAAAAGAAATTTATAAATTTGTTAAAAAATTTTATACGCGCAATCAGTTTGAACTTTTGTATAATCAGCTTCAGCAAAACTTTAATTGTCAGGAGACTTCCAGCGCTGGTCGAGTATTGGACGCGGTTTCTGTTCTTTTGGGTTTTTCTGAAAATCAAAGAAATTACAAACACGAGTCAATTGATTTATTAGAAAAAAATTCCCATAAACCTTATCTTGGCTTAAAGCCAAAAATTACGAATTATGAATTGCTTACAACGCCTCTCTTTGAATATCTGATAAAAAATTTACATCGCGATAAAAAACGACTCGCCGCCGCCGCTCAACTTTATATCGCGCAAGGACTATATAAAATATGTCAAATTTCAAATGTTGCATCTCAAATCTATTTTGCCGGAGGCATTGCTAATAATAAAATAATTTCAAGCTATTTAGAATCAAAAGGCGTTTTTGTAAATAAAAAAATTCCTCGCGGCGACGCAGGAATCAGCTTTGGCCAAATTATTTATTTTTTAACAAATTGGAACAAATAATGGATATTTGATATCCGTCATTTGTAATTTATATTTCGTCTTGTTTTTGAAGATGTTTTTTCAAAAAGAAAATTGCAACTCCTGCAATAATAGCTATTACTATAACAATTAAAAAAATTAATAAGGAATTTGGGGACCAAGGAATTTGTTCAGCCGCTGTCGCGGCAAATTTTTTATTGGGATAGAATTTAGAATTCTCTTTTAAAGTTTTTGTTCCATTATTTTTTTCTGAATTTTTTTCTAAAGACAAAGGCGCGGAAATAATATTTGCAGACCCGGGCGTTAAAATAGAACTCCATGCCCAGTCGTTAGACTCTAAGCGATTATAAGATTGACCAATGGGCGCTTTTTTATAAATAACATTGTCCAAAACATTTCCATTTGGCTGAATAAGCGACAAACCGTCATCGCTATTATTTAAAGTAATTTTAGTAGTAGGGCGAGAAAGAGTTAAAAAGGATTTTCCTTTAATTTTTGTTCCATGTGGAAAAATATAAACATTGATTGAACCTTTAATATCTTGAATTTTCCAATTTGAGAGATCAGCTTCTTGCTCATTTAAATTTTTTATTTCAATCCATTCCTCTGTGTCGTCCGCGCCTTCTGGCGCGGCTAGAATTTCGTTTATCACAATGCCGGAAGAATAAGTTTGTTGAAAACTGTCTTTAACAATTTTAACAGGAGTAGAGGTGGATGCAGGAGTAGAGGTGGATGCAGGAGTAGAGGTGGATGCAGGAGTAGAGGTGGATGCAGGCGCAATCTCTAATTGGGGTATTTGAATTGAACTATTTTTATTTTTCGGCGTTCCGCCTGATGCTTGGCTTGTTTGCCAATTATTGTTTGTTTTTCTTTCCATTGTTTGTTTGGTTTCATTATCGCCGCCAAACCAACCAGAAGAACAATTTAAAGAGTCAATTAAATTTCCAAAATTGTCATAAAGTTTTAATTCTTCGCCATTATTTTTTAAAGCGCCGGTATAAATTTGATCGGCAGAAACAGACGGCAGAGTATTATCATTTGTTCGCTCTAAAAGAAAAAAATTTTTAGAATAGAGATTGCCTGCAAGATTAATTTCCGGACTTCCATCGGTTGCTTTAAGTTTCCAACCCTGTAAATTTATTGTCATGTCGGTATTATTGTACAATTCAATCCATTCGTCATTAGGCGACACTTTTGTCCCCATCCATGCGATTTCATTAATAACCACATCCAAAGAATTGGCAGCTGAAATATAAGAAAAAAAAGAAAAACAAAAGAAAAAAATAATTAAAATTTTTTTAAAAAATGACATGAAATTTTAGATTTAAAATAATTCCTGTTGCGGTTCTTTTATTTTTAAGTATTGGTAAGCCGCCTTGGTAACAATTCTTCCTCTCGGCGTTCTTTCAATAAAACCCAGTTGCATTAAATAGGGTTCATAAATTTCCAAAATAGCGTCTTGTTCTTCAGATGAAGCCGCGGCTAGCGCCTGAAGTCCAACAGGGCCTTTGTTAAATTTTTTAATAATGGTTTCCAATATCCTTCTGTCGCTCAATTCAAGCCCTAATTGGTCAATTTCTAAAGATTCCAATGCTTTTTGGGCTATTTGTTTAGTGATTATTCCTTGCCCTTCTATTTGGGCAAAATCCCTTGCTCGTTTGAGAAGACGATTTGCCACGCGCGGAGTAAAACGCGACCGCGCGGCAATGGTTTTAACGGCTTCGGGCTCAATGTCTATTTTTAAAATTTGCGCAGATCTTTGAATAATTTTTTCTAAATCCTCTTGAGAATAAAAATCAAGTTGAAAAGTGGCGCCAAACCTGTTTCTCAAAGGCGAAGACAGAAGAGCGATTTTAGTGGTCGCGCCAATTAAAGTAAAACGGGGAAGTTTCAATTCCATGGTGCGAGCCATAGGTCCGCTGCCAATAATGATATTCAATTTAAAATCCTCCATAGCGGAATAAAGATATTCTTCCAAGACTTTTTTTATTCTGTGAAATTCATCAATAAAAAGAACATCGCCCTCTTCCAAATTAGTTAAAATTGCCGCCAAATCGCCCGCTTTTTCAATAACAGGACCAGCTGTAACGCGAATATTAACTCCCATTTCTCTGGCAACAAGATGCGAAAGAGTGGTTTTTCCCAAGCCCGTGTTCCCATAAAAAAGTAAGTGCTCTGGCGTTTCTTTTCTTTGTTTTGCCGCTTGTAAAATTATTTTTAGATTTTTTTTTACTTTTTCCTGCCCAGCGTATTCTTCCCAAATTTTTGGTCTTAACGTTGTGTCTAAGGTTTTATCTTCAGGTTTTTTTTCAAAAATAACTGAAGTGGTTGACAAGTTTTTCATAATATGATAGAATAAACAATATAAATGTAAGTAGTTCTTGGGCTGAAATTCCGGAATTTTTTTTAACGGGCAATTTGGTTTTCGAACGAGATTGTTCCTTAAAAAAATTCTGGAATTAAGCAAAAATAAATTTTGTATTTAGCCCAAGGAGTATTTATATTGATTAACAAAATATTAACAGAATAAAAAAAGATTGTCAAAAAATTATTTGGTAAAATACCAGGTTAAAATTTCTTTGGTTGCTTTTTGGGCTAAACTTTTTAAACCTTTTACATTTTCAAAAACAATTACTAATAAAATTTCCGGATTTTCATAAGGAGCAAAAACAGTTATCCAGTTGTGATAAGTTTGTTTTTGAATAGAAACCTGGGCAGTGCCGGTTTTAGCGGCAACGTGGACCGGCAAAGAATTAAGCATTGCGGCGGAGCCAGAAAGCGAAGTGACAGCTTCCCTCATTCCTTGTCTTATAGTCTCAATTGATTCTGAATTAACAAAATTTTGTTTTAAAATCTCCTCCTGTATTTTTCCCTTGGAAACCATTCCCGAATTTTGGTCCCAATTCAAAACCTCTTTTACTATTTTTGGTTTAAAAATTTTTCCTTGATTGGCAATAAATTGGAAAGCGGTTGCCACTTGGATAGGAGTTGCTAAAAGATATCCTTGACCAATAGAAAGATTGTAAGTGTCGCCTCTATACCAAATTCGTTGCGCCAATGGCTTGGAAGCAAAATAATCTTCTTTCCAAAGAGAAGTGGGAACTCTTGCTTTTGCTTCTCCTGGCAAATCTATGCCTGTTTGTTTGCCCCAGCCAAACCTTTCCAGCCAAAGATTGATTTTTGTCACACCCAGCCCCTGAAAACTTTTTGGCAATCTTGCGTCAGATAAAGACGATTTTTTTGGCGTCTCGTATCCTCCTCCAATTATATAAAAAAAGGAATTTACTGATTCCGCGATAGCTTTTTTAATATTGGTCCAACCATGAAATTGCCAGTCAGAAAAACATTCGGGCGCGCCTGTGTATTTATTTTCCAAACAAAGATTCAAAGGGCAAAAAATGGTTGTTTCTTTAGTTATCACTCCTTCTTCCAGAGCCGCTATTCCTATTAAAGGTTTAATAGTGGACCCCACGGGATATGTCCCGCTAATTATTCGGTTTAGTTGAGGATTTTTAGAGTCTGTGTTTATTTTATTGTATTCCTCTTGGGTGATATTTTGGCTAAAAAGATTATTGTCAAAAGCAGGCAAAGAAACAGAAGCTAAAACCTCGCCTGTTCTTGGGTCTAAAGCCACAGCCATTGCCGCTTCCCCTTGTTCTTCTTTAAGAATTGTTCGCAAAGTATCGGCTATTTTTTTCTGCAAGTCCAAATTTAAAAATAAGACCAAACTTTGCCCGGAACGAGGCATTTTTTTTATTTTTTGAGAAATTTCCTTTCCATGCGCGTCTCTTTCTATTTCCAAAAAACCCTTTTCTTCCGCTAAAATTTTTTCATATTCTTTTTCCAAACCTTCTTTTCCCGTATAATCGTCAATCTCGTAATCGCTGTCTAAATTTTTAAGCTCTGTTGGCGATATTTTGCCGAGATAGCCCAAAATATGACTTAATGTTTCTTCTTCAAAATAATTTCTTTTATTTTGTTCTTTAATTTTAATTCCGGGAAATTCTTTAATTCTTGTTTCCATTAAAATTAAATCTGAACGGGAAATGTCATTTTTTAAAAGAACTGAATTTTCATGGCTTTCTTCAACCTTTTTTTCTAAATCCTCTTTGGATGTTTTAAAAATTTTTGAGATCTCCTCAAAAATTTTTCCCCTTTTCTCTGCTTCTTTGGGCAGATTAAGTTTTTCAACAAAAATATTGAAACTGGGTTGATTAAAAACAAGCTGTTTCATATTTCTGTCATAAATTATTCCTCTTTCCGCCGCAATTTTTAAATTTAAAAAATTATTTTTTTGAGACAAAAGATTATATTTTTTATGCTCTAATATTTGCAATTTAAAGCATACAATTAAAAGCAAGGCCAAAAAAAATAACCCGAAAATAAAAAAAAGAAAAACTTTTTTTTGTCTCAAAGGAAATTCAATTTTTCTATCTAAAAGTTCGGAATCCTGTTCTCTATTTTTCAAAAGATGGTCCAAAAAGGTCTCTTCAATATCAAGAGAATGGGAATTAATTTTTTTCATAAAAGGTTTGAAAATTTTTATTTATTATAGCGGACTTTTTATATTTTTTAAACTCGGATTGGTAATATGGGTATAAATTTGGGTTGTTCTGACGCATATCTTACTTCAACGCCATTCTCTAATAAATGCGTCGCAAAGCTTCGCTCACCCGCAGACCAGCGCCATATGATATGGATATAAGAATTTTATGTTTTAGATTGCTAATCAAGTTGATTATTTTTTCAATTTCACCTCGAGACAAGACCCCTGTTTTTCCAATAAATACTTTTTGATAAGTGGAATGTCAGGCTCTTTGATAATATTTTTAATATAACGAAAATAATCTGAAAGACAAAGCAAATAACTTTTTATAGTCTTGCGGCTATAATATCGCAGTTTTAATTCATTCTCAATTTTATCTAAAAGCTCTTGCAACGTGTCAAATCATTTAACTATGACACCGAAATCTCTTTTTTAGCCATCAAAGAAAATGACGCCAAAGAAGGGATTAATTTATTAGTTAAATTGATATTTTCTCGACCTTTTTTCTGTTGATAAATCTTGTAAAGATTATCCAATTTTTTATCTATTATCCTTTTTAATTCAACTGGGTTAAGTAATTGATAAATCACTATTATTTTTTTTCCTCATTTTTGTTTTTTAATTTTACTTTGTAATTAAACTTTTTAATAACATATTTTCTCTCTTGTTTGGTATTGCGGCAATACTCATCCAAAATTGCTCCTTTTTCTTTTTTAGTTCCAATAAAATATCTTTGTCTTAATGTGTTCATATATTGTTTTTTTGCTTCTTTGTTCATAATTGTATAGGGTTAATTAATAATCCTATACTTTACCACAAACTTCGGTGTCTTTTTAGATGATGTATCAATGAGGCTCTTGGTGTCATTTTAGATGATTTGATGCGCGTGGATTGACGTATTAACCAAAACAATATATATTTAGGTTAATATATTAACCTAAATTAAACAAATATGAATATAATAAGAAAAATACAAAAAAATATAGAAAAAAGAATGTTTAAAGGAAAGATTATTATTATTTACGGGCCAAGGCAGGTTGGAAAAACAACTTTAATTCAAGAGATCCAAAAAAAATATTCTAAAAAATCAGTTTATTTTAATTGCGATGAGCCAGATGTGCGAATGGCTTTAACTGATAAAACATCAACAGAATTAAAACTTTTTTTTGGCAATAAAAAATTGGTTCTTTTAGATGAAGCGCAAAGAGTAAAAAATATTGGATTAACATTAAAACTGATTATTGATAATTTTCCAAAAATTCAAATTATCGCGACTGGCTCGTCTTCTTTTGATTTATCAAACAAAATTGTTGAGCCATTAACAGGCAGAAAATATGAATTTTATTTATATCCATTTTCATTGGAAGAATTAAAGCAAATTTATTCCGAATTAGAATTAAATAGAATTTTAGAAAAAAGAATGATTTTTGGAATGTATCCTGAAATTGTTGACACAAATAGCAAAGAAATTTTAAAGAGCATTGCAAAAAGTTATTTATATAAAGATGTTTTGCAATATCAAGATATTAGAAACCCGGAAATTTTAGAAAAATTATTGCAGGCATTAGCTTTGCAAATTGGAAATGAAGTGTCTTATAATGAATTAGCTGATATGATTGGCATTAATAAAAACACAGTGGCTAATTATATTCAAATTTTAGAAAAAGCGTTTATTATTTTTCGTTTAAATCCGTATAGCAAAAATTTAAGAAATGAATTAAAAAAATTGAGAAAAATTTATTTTTATGACACGGGAATCAGAAACGTTTTAATCAATAATTTAAATCCTTTGAATTTGAGGCAAGATATTGGAAGTTTATGGGAAAATTTTATGATTAGCGAGCGGCTAAAATATAATTCCAATAACAATAAAGACAAGCAGGTATATTTTTGGAGAACATTACAGCAGCAAGAAATTGATTATATAGAAGAATACAATGGAAAATTATCAGGATTTGAATTAAAATGGAAAAAAGATAAATTTAAAAAAAATCAAACTTTTTTAAACGCTTATAAAGGCAGTTCAATAGAATTAATTAATAAAGATAATTATAAAAGTTTTGTTTTATAGAATATAACAATGGACAATAAAATTAAAAAAAATTTATCGGAACTGCGTTTTAACTTGGAGAGCAAGGACTGGGTGGTGATCGCGACTGAACGGGCAAAAAAGCCGGATGAATTACAAGGAAAAAAAACAAAACAAAAATGTGTTTTTTGTTCTCTGGGCATTGAAAGCAAACCGAGCTTGGTTTTTTCTCAAGGCAAAAAAATAGAAAATATTGATGCCTTGCCAGATGACTGGACATTAATGGTTATTCCCAACAAATTTCCGGCTGTAACCCATGGAGATAATTTGCAAGAGCGCGCGGAAGGACCATATTCTCTAATGGATGGCATTGGTTTTCACGAAATAGTGGTTACTAGAGATCATTTGCGAGACATGTCTCAACTTTCTTTAAAAGAAATCAAAGAAGTTCTTGACGCTTATCAGGAAAGATATTTGGAACTAATGAATGAAAGGTTTGTAAATTATGTTTCTATTTTCCATAATCATGGTTCAGGAGCAGGAGCCACAATCAATCATCCTCATTCTCAAATAATGGCTATTCCGATCACTGATCCTGATATCCAAAAAAGTTTGATTGGTTCGCGGCGATATTGGGACTTTCAGCAAAAATGCCTGCACTGCGAAATGTTAAAATGGGACAAAGAAATTGGCGACAGAATTGTTTTTGAAAATAATGATTTTATCGCGCTTTGCCCATTTGCCTCGAGAATGGCTTTCCATGTTAGAATTTATCCTAAAGAGCATTTGAGTTATTTTGAAAGAGCGAATGAAGAACAAAAAATCGCTTTGGCTGAAGTATTCCAAATCGTTCTTTCTAAATTGAGAAAAACTTTGGGAAATTTAGCTTATAATTTTTTTTTAAGAACTTCTCCTTGCGATGGGAAAGACCATTCTTATTATCATTGGCATTTTGAAATTTTACCCAGAACTTCTATTCAAGCGGGTTTTGAACTGGGAGCTGGAATAGAAATTTCCACCATTGCCCCGGAAAAAGCCGCAGAGCGTTTAAGAATGTAAAAAATATGAAGAAATTAATTATCGCTAATTGGAAAATGAATCCTCAAACTTTGACTGAAGCCAAACAGCTTTTTAATTCAATAAAAAAAGGGGTTAAAATTTTTAAAAATATTGAAGTGATAATTTGCTTGCCATTTACTCAAATCTCAAATTTAAAATCTAAAATCTTAAATTTGAAATTAGGCGCGCAAAATTGTTTTTGGGAGAAAGAGGGGGCATTTACCGGAGAAATTAGTCCGATGATGTTGAAAAATTTGGGTGTAAAATATGTAATGATTGGACATTCGGAAAGAAGAAGATATTTGAATGAGACGGACGAAATGAATAACAAAAAAACAAAAGCGGTTTTAAGCGCCGGCTTGAAGGTTATTCTTTGCATAGGAAGCGCGCAAAAAGGAAAAAGAGAAAAAATAGAAATAACGCGACAGCTAAAAAAAACTTTATTTGAAGTTAAAAAATCAGATTTAAAAAATATAATTTTTGTTTATGAGCCTGTTTGGGCAATTAGCGCGACCAAAGGGAGCGCAGCAACGTCGGAAAACGCAAAACAAGTTGCGCTTTTTATTAAAAAAATCTTATCTAAATTATTTAATGTTTTACCTAAAATAAAAATTATTTATGGCGGAAGCGTGAATAGCAACAATGTCCAAGGATTTATTGAAAAAGCGAAAATAAACGGAGTGTTGGTCGGCGCAGCTTCTTTGGACGCAAAAGAATTTATTCAAATAGCAAAAAAAATCTCCTTTTTTGTATAATTTGATAAAACATGATACAATCATAAAATGAAAACAATTAAACAAATATTATTCTTTTTTAAGGAAACAATAAAAATAGTAATTCTGGCTTTAATAATAGTGATCCCAATCCGTTATTTTATTTTTCAGCCATTTGTGGTTAAGGGCGCCTCCATGGAACCCAATTTCCAACAAGGCAATTATTTAATTGTTGATGAAATTAGTTATCGATTTCGCTCCCCTGAAAGAGGCGAGGTAATTGTTTTTAAATATCCTCAAAAACCCTCGGAAAAATTTATTAAAAGAGTTATTGGCCTGCCCGGAGAAAAAATTAAATTTGAAAATGATCAAATAATAATTATCCAACAGAATGGAGAAAGTATTTTTTTAAATGAAAAAGATTATCTTGAACCGCCTTATTTTTCAGACAATAAAGAATTTACAGTGCCGCAAAAACAATATTTTGTTTTAGGCGACAATCGGCTTCATTCTTATGATTCTAAAAATTGGGGCACTGTGCCAAAAAACCATATCATTGGCAGAGTTTTTTTGCGACTTTTTCCGCCAACAAAAATAAGCGGTTTCCCTCTGCCAGAATATTAATTCTATAATATAAATTATGAAATACCAAGCTCCAACCGGGACAAGAGATCTTTTTGGAGAAGATCTAAAATATTTCCAAAAAATTGAAAAAATTGCTCAAGAAATACTTGAGTTTTATGGATTTGGGAAAATTGAAACCCCTGTTTTAGAACAAAGCGCTCTTTTTGAAAAAGGAACTGGCGAGAGCACTGATATCGTTCAAAAACAAATGTTCTGTCTACAAACCAAAGGCGGGGATTCTTTAACTTTGCGGCCCGAAGCTACCCCCGCTATTATCAGAGCTTATTTGGAACAAGGGATGGAAAGCTTGCCTAAACCGGTAAAGCTTTGGGAATTTGGTCCTTTTTTTAGATATGAAAAACCGCAGGCCGGGAGATATCGTCAATTTTATCAGATAAGCATTGAGTCGTTGGGCAGCGAGTCGTGGATTATTGACGCTCAAATTATTCAGATTGCTTACAATATTTTAAAAAATCTTGGTCTTCCCAATCTAATTATTAAGATAAACAGCATTGGCGATTCTCTTTGCCGTCCTTATTATAAAAAAGCTTTAATTGATCATTTAAAACGCTCTCAAAATTTTCTCTGTCCAGACTGTAAAAAAAGATTCAAGACAAACCCTTTAAGAGTTTTGGATTGCAAAAAAGAAGGTTGTCGGGCAAAAATTAGAGAAAAAGCTCCTCAAATTCTTGACCATCTTTGTAAAGAATGTCATCTTCATTTTAAAAATGTTTTGGAAGCATTAGATGAATTAGAACTTCCTTATATTTTAGATCCTTATTTAGTTCGAGGATTGGACTATTATACTAAAACAGTTTTTGAAATTTTTCAAGAACAAAAAGAAGAAGAAAGCCCGCTGGCTTTGGCCAGCGGTGGCAGGTACGATGGTTTAGTAAAAACATTGGGAGGGAAAGAGACTCCGGGTTGTGGTATTGCTTTGGGAGTGGACAGAATTGCAAACTTGTTAAAAAAAGAAGTCAAAAAAGTTTTTGTTTCGCCTAAAATTTTCTTGATTCAAATTGGAGATCTTGCCAAAAGAAAAGCTCTAAAACTTTTTGAGGACTTTCATAAAGAAAAAATTAAACTAACAGAGGCTTTGCACAAGGACTCTCTCACTTTACAATTAAAAATAGCCGATAAATTAAAAGCAAAATATGTTTTAATTTTAGGTCAACAAGAGGCGTCGGAAGAAAAAATAATTATCCGAGATATGAAAACGGGAAATCAAAAAACCGTGCCAATCAGCAAGGCAATAAAGGCAATGAGAAAATACTCGAAAAAAACATAAACCGTGCGCTTGAAATTTTAGAAAAATACAAAAACAATTCGTATAATATACAAATTTTCGCATATTATCCACCAAACAGTTTGTATAATAACGAGTTATGTGAAATTTCTCAAAACTTTTCATTTAAAAACGTATGAAAAAATTAACAAAAATTGTGCTAATAGCCATGGCGCTTATAGTTGCCTTAATTATTGGACTTAATCTATATGGCTATTTAAGCAAGAGAGCTGAAATAAAAAAATTTCCTGATTATTATCAAAGTCTGGCAGAGCAATGTTTGCAAAAAACTAGTTATGGATGTTGTATTGCATCTATCCGTGCTATGGAAAACGGCAGCTATAAGCTTATACCTAAAACTGGGTGTCAAGAAGGATTTAGAGGAAATGGGTTAGAATGTATAGACTCTTTTGGATGGTGCGAGCCTATAACGAAGTA
>Ga0066637_10002147_pt1 | contig 13117 bp, 11 predicted proteins | sample CryGeyCG2014_020_FD_62737 | JGI IMG/M metagenome (GOLD analysis project Ga0066637, IMG submission 62737) | Groundwater microbial communities from aquifer - Crystal Geyser CG08_land_8/20/14_0.20 | ecosystem: Environmental > Aquatic > Deep subsurface > Groundwater | place: USA: Utah: Grand County...
CATTTGTTTTCGTTTCTTGTGTTTTTGTGTTATAATTTGTTAATAAAACCAAGCGGAAGTATGGGAAAAAATAAGAAAAAAACCGCCAATGCCAACAGCCAGACATACGAAGACAAATCAATTAATAGTCTAATTCTTTTTAGCATTTATCGGGTCAGGGAAGCTGGCCGGCGATGTACTTTTGAGCGGCTGATGGAAGAATGTTTTAAACTATCGCCGAGAACCTTTTGCTTAGCCGGCCATACTGAATGGCCAGACAGCCGCAAACTCGACCGGCCTTTGCGGAGTCTGCGCGAGGAAAAACTGGTGAGCGGCGACCCGAAAACCTGCTTCGTTTTGACCAAAGAAGGAGAGAAGCTGGCAGAGGAAATGGCGAAAACCTTTCGCCAGGGCAAACTAAGAATCTGAAGGCCGCGTCGGATTCCCCTTTAAAGAAATCGAAATGTTTAATCCATCAAGATCAAGGTTCCCGCCCAGAATCTTCTGGGCGAGGCTCGCCCCCTTCGGGGGCGGCTGCCAAAGGCAGGTTCTTAATCCGAGCGCTAGCGAGGATCAAGGTTCTGCCAAAGGCAGGTTCTTATTAAAGTTAAAGTCTTTCCGCAGGCAAGAGAAGAAAAACTGATTAAAAAGGTGGAAGACCGGTTTGAGATTTATACCAAAGAAAAACCGCAAAAAGGAGAAGCGAACAAAAGAGCCAAAGCGGTTTTAGCCGCTTTTTTTAATGTAAAGGAAGAACGAATCCGGCTTATCAAAGGTTTTCAGGAAAGAAACAAAATTTTTGAAATTTATGGACCTAAGCAATCTTGAAAAAATTTTTAAAACCGAACCGGCTTATCGTCTAAAACAGGCGAAACAGGCGGTTTTTCGCGATTTAATCAGTAATTGGCAGGAGACCATGGTTTTGCCGGCGGTTTTGCGCGAGGAACTGAATCAGAAGTGTCCCTTAGAAATAAAGGGAGAGGTCTTTGCGTCTAAAACCGGCGACAGCCTTAAAGCAATAATTTCGCTTCGAGACGGCTTAAAAATTGAATCGGTTTTAATGAAGCACGCAGACGGCCGCAATACTGTTTGCGTTTCTTCGCAAGTCGGCTGTCCCTTGGGTTGTTCTTTTTGCGCCACCGGCAAACTCGGCTGGAAAAGAAATTTAGAGCCAATAGAGATCGCGGAGCAGGCTTTATTCTTTAGCCGTCACTTAAAAGAAAAAGGCGAAAAGGTGAGCAATGTTGTTTTTATGGGTATGGGCGAGCCGTTTTTAAATTACGAAAACGTGCTTGCGGCAATAAAGATTCTTAACGATAAAGACGGCTTTAATTTGGGAGGGCGGCATCTTTCCATTTCCACGGTCGGGATTATTGAAGGCATTAAGAAGTTGGCTGAAGAAAAACTCGAAATTAACCTGGCGATTTCGCTTCACGCGCCAAATGATGAATTGCGGAGTCGGCTGATGCCGATTAATAAAAAATACCCGCTTAAAAAAGTTTTGACGGCAGTGGACGAATACCTGAAGAAAACCCGGCGCCGGGTGATGTTTGAATACATTATGATAAAAGGCGTCAACGATTCAGAGGCGCAGGCAGAAGAATTGGCAAAACTGATGAAAAAACCGCTTTATTTTATTAATCTTATTTCTTACAATCCAGCGCGGATTGGATTCGATAACCCGACCGGCGTTTTTACCCCATCTTCTCCAGCAGCCATCAAAAGATTCCGGCAGGTTCTGGAAAAAAGGGGAGTGGCAGTTACCCAGCGCCACCGTTTCGGCGAAGACATTGACGCCGCCTGCGGCCAATTAGTCTACCGACGGAAACAACAATAATGATCCGGATCAGGTCCCAAAAAGCTGGTCTTACCGAAAATACACGAACAGGAACACGAATTTATGCGAATTATTCAACGGTCTTAATCCATCAGGATCAAGGTTCTGCCGAAGGCAGGTTCTTATTTGTATAAAAAAAGAGCTGCGGTCTGGCAAAACCGCAGCTTTTGTGGCGAAGAAGGCTTAAGACAAGTCTTCTGGAAATAAGGGCAAATGCGATTGTTGCCGCTTGTTTCCTACCGAAAAGGAGGTGATTTACTGATTAAGAACTCCATTATCCACAAGAAAAGACGAGGGCCCCATAAAAAGGCTTTTACCCAGCCGGTGTGCGGATTGTACCAAATCAACACTCCGACGAGGTAAAGTCCGAGGATTCATAAAACTTCCATGATTTTCTCCTTGGTATAGTGGGCTTTTTGCGATATTGTATTATAACGCAAAATTTACTTTTGTAAAATTCAGACAGCAGCAGAAGGTAAAAAGATGGTCAAGCCGTTAATTTTTTGCTAAAATAGAGGAATTAATTAATATGGCATCAGTAAGCAAAGTAAAAGTTGAAAACGATTTGAAACAGGCAATTGCTAAGGCAGTTGAAGAAATTGGCGGTTTTGGAAAGTTTATTAACAAGGGAGAGGTAGTTTTTCTAAAGCCCAATTTTAACACTGCGGACCCGTTTCCTGCCTCTACTGATAGAGGGTTTCTAAAAGCAGTGGTGGAACTGGTTTACGAATGCGGGGCGAAATTGGTGATGATTGGCGAGTCTTCAACAATGACTCTGAATAGCCGGAAGGTAATGGAGCAGCTTGATATTTTCAGCCTTGAGAAAGCCAAGCTTTCACCGAGGATTTACCCTTTGGAAGGCGGCGAGTGGGTTAAAAAAGAAATACCCCAAGGCAAATATCTGGAAAGCGTCCATTTGCCAGAGATTTTAGACCGGGCCGATAAAGTGATTTTCCTTCCCTGCTTGAAAACTCACAAGTATGCCCAGTTCACCGGCAGTTTGAAGCTGGCAGTAGGGCTGATGAAGCCGATTGAACGTGTTAGTCTTCACGCCAGAAACCTGCAGGAAAAAATCGCTGAACTGAACACAATTATCAAACCGGATTTGATAATTATGGACGGCAGGAAATGTTTTGTTAACGAAGGTCCGTCAGAAGGCGAACTAACAGAGCCCGGGCTGATTTTGGCATCAGAGAACCGGGTGGCAATTGATGTTGAGGGAATAAAAATAATTCAGAGCTTTCCAGGAAATTCGCTTAAGGGCATTGACCCATGGGAACTGCCGCAAATTAAACGGGCAGTAGAATTGGGTTTAGATGTTTAAAGCGAAGCTTTAAACATATTATTAGTGCCTATTGAAATGAAAATTATTGCCAAGGAAAACAATACTTATCTGCTGCGGTTTGGTAAAGGAGAAGAAGTAATAGCCAGCCTGACTAATTTTGGCGCGATGAATAATATTTCCGCCGGATTTTTTACTGGAATTGGCGCGGCCAAAGAAGTTATTCTGTCTTGGTACGATTTAGAGAAAAAAGAGTATCAAGATAATGAAATTAAAGAAAATTTGGAAATTACCGGACTGACAGGTAATATCGCCAAAATGCAGGGGAAAATTATTGTCCACTGCCACGGTAGTTTTTCCGGTACAGAAATGGCAGTGCGAGCTGGTCACGTGAAAAAATTAGTCGCTTCGGCCACTTGCGAAATTGTTTTCCAGAGCTTAGGCGGTAGAGTAGAGAGGGAATACGATGATGAGACGGGGCTGAATTTGCTGAAATAAGCAAAGTGCAGAGAATTTTCTATGTTTAATCTATGTTTAATCTGCCAGATTAAACAAGAATATTCTACGGTTCAGCCGGGGAGAAGAAGTAATCGGCGGTTTGGCTGATTTTTGCGGCTTGAATAATATCAGTTCCGGATATTTTTCCGGCATTGGCGCCGCCAAAGAGACAGTGCTGTCTTTTTACGATTTGGAAAGAAAAGAATATCAGGACAAAAAAGTTGAAAAAGACCTGGAAATCGCCAGTCTTTTAGGAAACGCGGCGAAAATGCAGGGGAAGATGATTATTCATTGCCACGGAAGTTTTTCCGACGCTGATATGGCAGTAGTCGCTGGCCACGTGAAAAAACTGGTGGTTTCCGGCACGACCGAGATAACCTTTCAAAGCTTGGGCGCCAGAATAGAACGGGAGTATGACGGCGAGACGGGGCTGAATTTGCTGAAATAAGTAAAGAGAATCTAGATTATGTTTAATCTATTATGTTTAATCTGGCAGATTAAACAAGAATTATTATATGTTTCATGGCGATATGATAAACTTTGATGATTTTAAAAAAATAGATCTGCGGGTGGCGAGGATTTTAGAGGCGGAGAGGGTGGTAGGTTCGGAAAAGCTGATTAAGCTGAAAATAGAAATCGGGGAAGACGATTCCAAAAATCCGCCGGAAAAAATTATGAAGCTCCACGGGCTAACGCCCGGGGCATCTTCTCCTCCTTCGGCGGAGCGAAATCCGCCGAAGCAGAAGACAGGCATTCATCCATGGTCTTACGACCGTGGTCTTCTGCGAAGGAGGATAAAGCAAATTGTCGCCGGAATCGGCAAAAGTTATCAGCCGGAAGAGTTAATCAATAAAGAAATTGCCGTAGTTGTCAATTTAGAGCCGCGCCAGCTGATGGGAATTGAAAGCCAGGCTATGCTCCTGGCAGCCGTAAATGGCGAGCCAGTTTTGCTGGTGCCGGAAAAAGAAGTGCCGTCGGGCAGCCAAGTGAAATAAAGAAATGAAACCTTTTGAAATCTCTCCCCATAAAATTAGTTTATTCAGAAAGTGCGCTAAAAGGTATTATTTCGAATACCTTGATCCGGAAATTGCCAAGATAAAGAAACAACTCAAGAAAAAGCGGCCGCCGCTTGAGACCGGCAATTTTGTCCACGACGTTTTAACCTTATTTTTCAAAGAGCCGCTCGGCCGGCGCAATGCCAAAACTATGGCCGAGATATTAAAACGCGTCTGGGACGGGCCGCGGGGAAAAGAATACGGCTTTAGAACCGTTGAAGAGGAAAGGCGATATTATCAGGAAGCGCTGGCAATGCTCAAATGGTTTGTGGAAAATGAAAACCTGAATCCGTCGATTTTCGCTTTGCCGATTTCTCCGCCCGGCCGCTCTTTTGATGATTATTTAAAGATTTCCTTTGCCGACGGCTTGGAGCTGGGCGGGAAAATTGACCGTCTGGATTTGGCTGAAGACGACCGTTTGGAGGTGATTGATTACAAAACCGGCAAACCGGACGACAATTTTCTCCAGCTTTTGACTTATGTATTTTTGGCCGAGGGAATTTACGGCAAAGAAGTTTTTCAAGCGAAAAATATTTATTTGAAATTCGGCAATCAGCGAGAAATTATTCCCGAACCGGCGTTGCGGGAAAAGGCGAGGGAAGAGATAATAAAAACCGCCGAAGAAATTGGCGCGGAAAATGCCTGGAAACCGCAGGTTTCCCGGCTTTGCGCTTACTGCGATTATCTTGACTTTTGCCCGGCCAAGGAAGAGATAAAAAAGCTGCTCGGAGGCAGGTTTCCAGATGAAGAAATGGCGGGCAATCAGTTATTTGAAGTATAATTAAAAAACAGGTTTTTACGATTTAGATAATATGCTTAAAGGGGGCCAAAGCTATCTCCAGATTGCTTTTAACCGGGAATTCGGTGAGGTGGAAAGGATGGTTTCACTTCTTCCCAAATCAGACCGGATTTTAGTTGAAGCGGGAACATCATTTGTGAAGAACTACGGCGAATACGGCATCAGGGCGATAAAAAACTGGTGGGGCGGTTACGTGGTTGCCGACTTAAAGTGTATGGACAGGGGTTCAACCGAGGTGCAGTCGGTTCGCCGCGCCGGCGCTTCGGCCGCCACCTGCCTGGGGTTGGCGCCAATAGCAACCATAGATTTTTTCATTGAAGAATGCCGGAAAAACGGCATTGATTCAATGGTGGATATGATGAACGTCAAATTCCCGTTTGAAATTCTCCAGAAGATGAAGAAACTGCCGGACATTGTCGTTTTACATCGCGGAGTGGACGAGGCGGACAATAAAGACAAAGAAATTCCTTATTACGATATCCAGCGGATAAAAGGAACTTATAATATTCTGATTTCAGTTGCCGGCGGCGAGGGTTTCCGCGAGGTAAGACGGGCGATTTTCAACGATGCTGATGTCAGCGTTGTCTGGCGCGCTTTTTACGAAGAGCCTGAAAAAACCGCCGAGCTGGCGCAGGCATTTTTAAAAGAATTGAGATAATATGGATTTCTTTATTTGGCTCATTATCATTATAGTCATCGCCGCCTTAATGCGAAAGAAAGGAGCGCCGGGAATAAAATCTAAGCGCGGAGTTGGTCTGCCGATACTGTCTCCTTTCCATTTGGCCTCTCTGAAATCTTTGGCAGAGATCCTTAATGAAGTTGCAAAGGAAATGCCGCAGAAAATTCAGCAGAAGCCAGAAAGGAAAGCGGTTGAAGACGAAGGAGCACTTCCTTTGCCGCAAAAAGCTAGCTTAGATAAGCGGAAAAAATATTTGCAAGTTGCGCTGAACAGTACGATAGCTGAAGCAGAAATGATTATTTCCCAGTTGCCGCATTCCGACAGAATTTTAGTTGAAGCCGGGACACCGCTAATAAAAAGCTATGGGATGAGGGCGATTTCGCAAATAAAAGCGAATTGTTTTTCAAATTGGTCTTATGTCGTCGCTGATATAAAAACCGCCGATATGGCCGAAAGGGAAGTGGAACTGGCGGCAAGAGTCGGCGCTTCGGCCGCCACCTGCCTGGGAGTTGCTCCCGTTGAAACCATTGATTATTTTATTGAGAGCTGCAAAAAAAATGGGATAGATTCAATAATTGATATGATGAACGTGGAAAACCCCATTTTGATCTTGCGGCAGTTGAAAGAGCCTCCGGTAGTGGTGATTGTCCACCGGGGAGTGGACGAAACCGAAACGGTTAAGGGAAAACCCATTCCTTATTATCAAATTAACCAGATTAAGGGGAACTGCAACACGATGGTGGCAGTTGCCGGCGGCGACACGATTCAGGAGATAAGAAGCGCTATCTTTAACGGCGCCGATATTGTGGTTGTCTGGAAAGCATTTTATGGTGTTCAAGGAGATGTGGCGGAATTAGTAAAGGAGTTTTTGAAAGAAATTAGATAAAAAAAGCGAAATAAAGTTCCGTCAACTTTTTAAACGATCGCATAAAAAGCGCACCAAACTCAGAATTGAGTTGAAATGGACAGGAGCGGATTTAGGGTGAATTAAGGCGAATAAAAAGACCAAAACTCCCGCACTAAATGCGGGAGTTTAATGTATCACAATCCGTAATTATTACCACTTTATCTTTATCGTCTCTCTATTTATCTCTATCGTCTTTTCACCGATTTTCTCTTCTTGCCGCGGCTAATGCTTCCAGTCCTTCCATTACCTCAATCGGCAAAGCAAAGACGGTCATTTTTGACGGATCGGGCTGGAGCTTTTCAATTGTCTGCAGGGTTCTTAAGGAGATGCCGCCGGGCGTTGCTTTTAAGATTTCCGCCGCCTTGGCGATATTTTCTGCCGCCTGCGCTTCTCCCTGCGCCTTAATGACGATTGCCCGTCTTTCTCTTTCCGATTCGGCCTGCTTGGCCATTGATCTTTTCATATCGGCCGGAATTTCAATATCCTGAATTTTAATATCGGAAACATCAATGCCCCACTCGTCGGTTGCCTTGTCAATAATCGTTTTTATTTCCAAAGCGATTTTGTCGCGGGCAGTTAAAAGCTCATCAAGCTCCACACCGCCGATAACATCTCTTAAAGCCGCCATCGCGTACTGGGAAATGGCATAGGAGTAGTTTTTGACTTTTAGGATAGCGTCGGCCGCCTTTTCCACCTTGAAGTAAACAACCGCGTTAATGCCGACAGGCACATTGTCTTTGGTGATTGCTTCCTGCTGGGGGATATCTACGGTGGTAATCCGTATATCCACCATAAACATTTTTTGGGTGAGGATAAAAATCCAGGTTAAGCCTGGTTCGCGGGTAGAGCTGTATTTGCCCAAGGTGAGAATTACTCCGCGTTCGTATTCATTGACCACCCTTAAGCCGCCCAAGATAAAAATGACGGCAATAACAACTATAGCGATAAAAAATGGCATAATTTGGATAAATTATGGCGATTAAGCGTCATTGCGACCTTTGCTTTATTATAATCGGGCAGTAAAATAAGTAAAGGAAGAAAAACGTCGAGTCTTAATTTTTTAATGGACATAAATTATGGACGAAACTTATTTAGCGCCTCTTTCCGAAGCATTAACGAAACTTGTCCCGTTTTTCTCAATCGGAATGGGGCTTTTGCTTATTTGGTCGTTTTACTGGAAGGGAAGAGCTTTGTGGCGGGCAGCCCGACTGAATGACAAAGCTTGGTTTATCATTCTTCTTTTGGTCAATACCTTAGGAGTGGTGGAGATTATCTATCTTTATACAACACAGAATAGGAATAGAGAGTTGCAAACCCCGGACAGTCCTCGGACAAGCTTTGGGTCAACGGGGTAAACCAAGAGTTAATAATCAGGTCTGGAAAAAGAGAATCCGGAATTTAAAATTGAGAATCAAGAATCAAGAATCAACAATTAACAACGAGGACAGTCTCGTTGTTTTTGTCCTTTCAGCTATCGGTCTTGTGTTAAACTAAAAAAGAGGAAGCGATACCTCCTTTTTTTAAGCTGAATTCAAGCTCCTAACGCAATTTTTCGACCGGTAATGAATTCGTAAAATTTCTCTGCCGGGGTATAATACCCCAGCTCTCTTTATTGTCCATTTAAGGCGAGAACTCAGTTCTCGCCTTTCCCATTTAACAACAACGCTTTTCTGGGTCAGAACTCAAAAAAACATAGAAAAGATGAGATACATAAGTAAGATAACGTAAGCACAGATTAACGTGAATAGTTATTATCTGCGTAAATCCGCGTTGGCGGCTTTATTTAAATAAGGTTAAAGCAAGAACCTCCAGCCGCCCTCCCGACTCTAACGAGGGAGATCAGCGTTAATCCGCGTAAATTACAGAGTGTTATCGATGTACCCTTTAGTACAAAAACTTTTCAAAAAGGAGCTTTGGGTGTAGAATAAAAGGCATCTATATATATCTATTAGGTCCGCGATTGCGGTATTTTTGGCGTGTTTGTATGGGAATATTCAAGCTAAAATCAGAATTTAAACCAGCCGGCGGCCAGCCGGAAGCAATTGAAAAGCTGGTTAAAGGGGTCGAACGGGGCGATCGCTTTCAGACGCTTTTGGGCGTAACTGGCTCGGGAAAAACATTTTCTGTTTGTAATATAATCAGCCGTTTTGATATGCCCGTGCTCGTGATTTCTCCCAACAAGGCCTTGGCGGCCCAGCTTTATCGCGAATACAAAAATTTCTTTCCGGAGAACTCGGTCAATTATTTTGTTTCTTATTACGATTATTACCAGCCCGAGGCCTATCTGCCGATTACCGACACTTATATTGAAAAAGAGGCAATGATAAACGAGGAAATTGACCGCTTGCGGCATCAGGCAACCAGCGCTTTATTGTCGCGGCGCGACGTGATTATTGTTGCTTCGGTTTCCTGTATCTACAATTTAGGCGTGCCCGCTTCCTATTTAGGGGCGGCGATTCATCTGGAGATCGGCAAGCCAATCAGCCGCGGCGATTTACTGCGGCAATTGGTAAAAATCCAGTTTAGCCGGACAAACGGCCTGCTGAAGCGCGGTTATTTCCGGGTGCGGGGTGATGTTTTTGAAATTATGCCGGCCGGCGGAAACAATATTATCCGGGTTGAACTGAAAAATCAGCAGGTGGCAGAGATTGCCTTTGCCGAGCCGCTGACGCGGAGAATCAAAGAAGAGTTAAAGGAAACCGTGATTTTTCCGCCAAAGCATTTTATTTCTTTTGAGCCGCAAAGAGAGCAGGCAATAAAAGAAATTCGCAAAGAGTTGGCCGAACGGCTGGATTATTTCAAGAAAAACAGTTTATATCTTGAAGAAGAACGGCTAAGGCGGCGCACTCTTTACGATATTGAGATGTTGCGCAGTATCGGCTATTGCCACGGCATTGAAAATTATTCACGGCATTTGGCCGGCAAGCTTTCCGGCGAGCCGCCAGACGCTTTGCTTTCTTATTTTCCCGTAAAAAACGGCAAGCCAGATTTTCTGACCATTGTTGACGAATCGCATATCAGCTTGCCGCAAGTGGCCGGGATGTATAAAGGAGACCACAGCCGCAAGGAGATTTTGGTGCAATACGGGTGGCGTTTGCCTTCGGCTTTGGACAATCGTCCGCTTAAATTCAAAGAGTTTGAGGAGCGGGTGGGCCAGATGATTTTTACCTCGGCCACGCCCGGGCCGTGGGAATTAAAGCAGTCAACGCAGGTAGTCGAGCAGATTATCCGGCCAACCGGCTTGATTGATCCGCCGATTGAAATCCGGCCGGTGTTTGACAAGCAGAAGAACTTGAGCCAAATTGATGATTTAATGATAGAGTTAAAAGGCGTTGTCGAACGCGGGGAAAGGGCGATTGTCAACACCTTAACCAAGAAAATGGCTGAGGATTTGAGCGATTTTCTTTTGAAGAAAGATTTTAAGTGCCGCTGGATGCACTCGGACACAAAAACTTTGGAGCGGGCGCAGATTATCACTGATTTCCGCGAGGGAAAGTTTGCGGTTTTAATCGGGGTGAATCTTTTGCGCGAGGGGCTGGATTTTCCCGAAGTGACTTTGGTGGCGATTTTGGACGCTGACCGCGAAGGATTTTTACGCAGTGAAACCTCGCTGATTCAGACCATGGGCCGGGCCAGCCGAAATGTAAGCGGTAAAGTAATTCTTTATGCTGACAATATCACCGGTTCGATGAAAAACGCCATTAGAGAAGTGGAAAGGAGACGGCAGAAGCAAATGGAATATAATAAAGAGCATAACATTACCCCGAAATCAATTATAAAGAAAGTCGAAGCGCTGTTTGATCTTGATTGATTGGTGCCGGCGAAGTTATCTCGCGAAGTACGACATCGGCTTATAAAGAAATATAAAGAAAGGCGTCGCCGTGTCTATTTCTCGCCAAGCCTTAAACGGCAAAATATTTTACAAAGCAATTAACACGGCTTGGCTACGAAGTGCATCCCTTAATAACTTCGCCTCGCCTAAATACTTAGGAACTTAGTTCCTAAGTTTATAAATCCAAATGGCCAATAAAATGTCAAATGTCCAATGCCAAATGGTTAATCATGAAGTGTTTAATCTGGCAGATTAAACAAGCAATTGACTTTGAGAATTAATTAGTGCTTGGAGAAACTTATCAAAAAGAATAAAGTATCGTCGAAAGAGCACCTATCGCCGCCATAGTGCAAAGCGTAAAGCGCAAAACGCAAAATTACAGCCTAAAGCCTAAAACTTTTAAACTTTACGCTGTAACTTTTCACTTTTCGCTTTGCACTTTACATTTAAGCCTGTTTAATCTGCCAGATTAAACAAAAATTTTGCCTCGTCTTAATTGCGAAGTGTCCCCCTCAAGGAACCGGCTTCATTATAAAAGAAAATGTTTTAAGTTTCATCTTTCAAGTTTTATATTATTTTATGACTAAGGATAAAATAATAATCAGGGGAGCCCGCGTTCATAATTTGAAAAATATCGGTGCGGAAATTCCCAAAAATAAGCTGATTGTTTTTACCGGGGTTTCGGGCAGCGGCAAATCGTCTTTAGCTTTTGACACGATTTTTGCCGAAGGCCAGCGCCGCTACATTGAATCACTTTCGCCATACGCGCGGCAGTTTTTAGGCCAGATGGACCGGCCGGATGTTGATGATATCAGCGGCCTTTCGCCGGCAATCGCCATTGACCAGCGGGCTTTAAGCCATAATCCGCGCTCAATTGTCGGCACGCTGACGGAAATTTACGATTATCTCCGGGTTTTATACGCCCGCCTCGGCGAGGTTTTTTGTCCGCTGTGCGGCGGCCGGATTGAAAAACTGTCAGTGGAAGAAATTGTGGACATTGTTATTGAGGAGGCGAAAAAACTGAAAGAAGCCCACGCAATGATTTTTTCGCCGGTGGTGCGCGGCCGAAAAGGGGAGTATTACCAGCTTTTTTACGATTTTCTCAATCTTGGCTTTGATCGGGCACGCGTGGACGGAAAAATTGTTTCTCTGCATGACCGCCTCCTGCTTTCCCGCTATAAGCCGCACACGATTGAGGTGGTGATGGATCGGGTGATGATTAACGACCAGAGCCGGCTGTTTGAGGCGGTGGAAAACGCGGTTCATTACAGCAAAGGCCTGGTGACCGCGGTTTTCAAAGAGGAAAGCAATAATCCGAAAGAACTTTTGCTTTCCAGCTTGTGGACTTGCCCAAAAGACAATTTTGCTTTTCCGGAAGTCGAGCCGCGTTTATTTTCTTTCAATAGTCCGGCCGGCGCCTGCTTTACCTGCCACGGTTTGGGCAAAACCGATTTGTTTTTGAATACGATTTGCCCGGACTGTAAGGGTAAGCGTTTGAAACCGGAAGCCTTGGCCGTAAAAATTGATAAAAGAAATATTTACGAAACCACTACCTTAAGTATTGACCGGGCCTACGAGTTTTTTGTTGATTACGAAAAAGGATTGACCATCCGTCAGAAAACCATTGCCCAGAACTTGCTCAAAGAAATCATTAACCGCTTAAGTTTTCTTCTAGAGGTTGGGCTTGATTACTTGACCTTAAGCCGGCCGGCAGAAACTCTTTCCGGGGGAGAAGCTCAGCGGATTCGTTTGGCCTCGCAAATCGGCTCCAAACTTTCCGGTACCCTCTATGTTTTGGACGAGCCGACCATCGGCCTGCACGAACGGGACACGGAACGGCTGGTAAAAACGCTCAAGACTTTGCGCGAGCAGGATAACACGATTATTGTAGTTGAACATGACGAAAAGACAATCCGCTCTATGGATTATTTGCTGGATTTAGGTCCGGGTGCGGGTTCGAGCGGCGGGGAAGTGGTTGCTTATGGTCAGATTAACGAACTATTAAAAGACGATTCGGCAAAAGCAGCTGCTTTTCCGCGTTCTTTAACCTTGAAATATTTGCGGAGAGAAAGAAAAATCGAAGTCCCCAAAGACCGTCGAATAAAAATAACCGAAGATTTGAAGATAATCGGCGGCCGCGCCAATAATTTGAAAAATGTGGAAGTGGAAATTCCTTTGCGCAAACTGATTGGCATTACTGGGGTCTCGGGCAGCGGCAAGTCGTCTCTGCTTTATGATGTGCTTTATAA
>Ga0066637_10002166_pt1 | contig 13069 bp, 11 predicted proteins | sample CryGeyCG2014_020_FD_62737 | JGI IMG/M metagenome (GOLD analysis project Ga0066637, IMG submission 62737) | Groundwater microbial communities from aquifer - Crystal Geyser CG08_land_8/20/14_0.20 | ecosystem: Environmental > Aquatic > Deep subsurface > Groundwater | place: USA: Utah: Grand County...
TAAGAGCCACTGTTAAACATTTTGCTTTAGTATTTGGTTCTTCATTTACGAAATTAGAAATGCCATTATTTTTTGAGGTTGTAGTTACATAGGGCGTGCCGTTTTCTTCTAAAGCATTTTGTGGCAAAGCCGTCTTTTTTTGAATATCGCACAGATCATTAACCTTAATTAATTTAACATTTTTATTTTCCAAAACTTTTATCTTTTTGCTTTTTTTAGGAAGAAATTTTTTGGAAAGTTTATCATAACTTAATTTACTTTCTATCAAACTAATTTTTTGAATTGATAACCTATCAGGGGTAATTCCTCTGCCGTATCTATATCTCCATTTATCTAATCTAATTTGGAAAGCAACTTGATATAATTCCTCCATAGTTAATTTATCCTTTGGAATCAAAACCAAAAGATGATCGTCTACCGAACAATCATATTCTTGGACAAATGCTTGCCCAATTGTTCCATATCCCTGAACTGTTATGACTGGTGCCTTAAATTTATTTTCAATTTCAAAAAAACCAAAAACTCCGCTATCATCGCCTCTTGATGAAACCAAAATATTTTTTCCTTCAGTTCCTTCAAGCCACTCTTTATTGTGGTATTCTTTTTGTCCGTATTCTATTTTAAATAATTGTCCGATTGTTGTTATCATAGCTATTTTTTACCTTCAAGTTTATCAGAGTATTTAATTTTAAATGCAAGAGCTTCCTTTATCATTTCTTCAACTCCGCTTTCTATTTCGTTTAAGGTAGGGATTTTGCTTTCAATATACGCTTCTGGTACCAATTCAATACCAGTATCAAATTTATCTAGTAAGCATATCCTTTTTAATTCCGGCACATCTTTAAGATTTAAGTTTTGATTTACAAGAAATGCTTTTAATTCATCCACCACTTCTTCAAGCTTGTTTTCAAAATTTTCATTAAAAATTCTTTTCCCTTTTTTCTTTCTAAACCCATCGCTTATTGTTCTTGCAAAATAAACATTTTGTTTTCCAAAATTATGAGGAATGCCTTTTTTAATAAAGATGCCAACCGTGCCAACGCTTACGGGGTAAAAAAGATCTTCTGGAAAAGTTATAACTGATAATAATGTATGGTTTTCTAATAATTCTTTCCTCCATATTTTGCCACTGCCCTCAACCATCACAGAAATTGGCACAATTGCAAATAAAATTCCATTATCCTGCATTTGTAATAAAGCATAATTAATAAAATCTTTTTCTTTTTCTTTTGAGTTTTTAAGCGCAAACGGCGGATTCATCAATACTTTTGTAATTATTGGATTTTTGTTTTCATGGACATACTCTTGTTCAAGTTTAAATTCGCCAGTTAAATTTCCATTTTTTGTCGTTTTAAAAATATTTTTATAAAAACAATTTCCAGGACTCATATTATTCCTTCCGTCCCCTCTAAAAATCATATTGACAAGAGCCAGCGCGACAACTTCATCTTCTTGTTCAATGCCAAAAAGATTGTAATTTTTAAATTTATCAATTTCGTTTATATTTGAATTTGCTTTAACATAATCAAAGGAAGAAACTAAAAATCCCGAGGAACCACAAGCAGGGTCCAAAACAAAATCATTTGAACTGATATTTAAAACCCGAGCGGCAAATTTGGTTATGTGTCTTGGGGTCAAAACAATTCCAATTTCTTTAGCTCCATTTCCATATTTCAAAAATTTTCCATAAAACTCTCCTAAAATATCCCTGCCGGAATTCATTGCGTTTTTAATATCAAGAGTATCTAATTTATTTAATGTTTCTTTTATTGCTTGCCTGTATTTATTATGATTTTCTCTAACTGGCGGAACTTCCAATATTAGAAAATTAAGAAAATTTGGTTTTTCAACTTCAATTAATTTTTGTTCTATTAAATTATTTATATTTTTGACGAGCGTTATTGTATTTTCTGTTTGCCTTTCAATCTCCCCTGCGGAGTATGCCAAGACAAGACCCGCAATAAATCTTGCCCTTTTGTTTTTATTAATTCCGTAATTATGCAGAAGTTCATTTATATCTTCCGCAACTTCAATATATTTTTCTTCTGGAACATCTGGAAGATTTTTATAAAGAATTTCATTTTTATTTTCCAAAATTTCTTTTTTTTCTTTATTAAAAATAAAGTCGATCTGTTTCTTTGAAAGTAAAATATTTTTTGTCTTTTTTTCTTCAAATAAAATTGTTTTCCACAAACCATCTTTTAAAACTTGATTCTCTACAACAAAACCATCGCTACCGTTACCAGCAACTCCAGAAATCAAAACGCATTTTATTTGTTTGCTTTGATTTATTTTTTTAGCATATTGATTTTTTGCCTCATCAAGCGCTTTACTAATATCCTTTTTATTTCTTTTACTTTCAATAACCCAAAAAAAATTTTCTTTTAATTTAACAACTGCCTCTGGCATATCTCTGCCAAGACATTTTTTAAGTTCATCGTTAGCCATTACTTCATTTTGCTTATAAACTTCTCCTTCTAAAAATCTAGCGGGATTTTTAACATTCCAACCAAGTTTTTCTAATTCCTCTTTTATGTAAGTGTAGGCATCAACCTCACTATTTTTTGGTTTGTTGGAGTGCATATTTTTATTTTCCATTTAATAAATTGTCCACTACATATTAGTATAGCAAAATTCAATAAAAACGTAAAATGACAACAAATATAATAAAGCCCAAACTGAAAAATTAAAAATTTACTTCACATTAAAATTTGGCTCGGGGACAAGGATTCGGACCTCGATTCTCAGGTTCAGAGCCTGATGTCCTGCCATTAGACGATCCCCGAATAATAAAATATCAAATTTCTAATTTCTAAATTAAATTTTTTTAGTAATTAGAAATTAGTAATTTATTTACTACTTCCTATGTTTCATTGTTACATCAAATCCTAATCTGAATTTACCGCCAAGCATGAGTCTTGTTTGCGCGTCAGTTGCTGGCACAGAACCAAACGCGATCATGGTAATGGGCAGTAAAAACCATTGCACGACCATGGCCAGCCATTTAATTTTTTTGCATCGGGCCGGCCGCTCTGGCAAAAAATACACATTAACAATGGCGGAAAAAATTACGCCAATCATGGCCAGGGCCATGATGGTTTCCATTACAAACGGCGCATTCTGCACAATCACATTTTCTAAACCTTGGTATGAAGCAATGTACAAAGGCAAACGGCCGAGAATCAACATAAAAACCGGCCCAGTTGCCCAAGAAAATTGCCCTTCTGTCTGATTGAATAAATATCTGATTTTTTTTAACCAGGGAATATTTTTGTTTCTGCTAAAGCGCGTGATCATCCAGGGAAAATGTTCTACTGACCATGCCCAGCGCCTCATTTGCTTATACTGGCCTTTGATTGTCTGCCAGATTGTTTCGCCCATGACAGTGTCCATAGAAATAGGCACGTACATTGGAATCGTAGAATAATCGCCGTTATAATGTTCAAAACACTGCAGAAAAATGCGCGAATCTTCGGTCACAATATCTGTTGCCCAATAGCCAACCGCGACTAATGTTTTAAAACTCATACTATGCGAAGAAAAAGTGAAAAGCCGCTCTGGCCGGGCCTTATCAGCCATGAGCCAGAAGGTGGTGGAATTGGCTACCACGCGCGCAAATGACGACGCGTCCCAGATATTATTATTATAAAGAGTCAAAGGCTGATAAGAATGATGATGCGGATTATCCGCTGTCAGCCACAAATACATTAGTCTGGAAAAATATTGCGGATAAACATAAGTATCTGAATCAAAATTGGAAACAATAATATTTTCCTCTGGAATATGATTGGGGTCAATAAACTCTGCTTTGATTTTCTTCACGGCCCAAGTGGCATTGGAACCTTTGCCACGCAGTTCCGTCGCCGGCGGCGAAGGATGAATAATATCAAATAACTGATAAAATTTTTCGTCAAATTCCTGATGCAAAAGATTAGCAGTTTCTCTGAACTGATCTTCAAAACATTGACCAGCGCTCGCGCCGCATTCGCGAGAAAGAATAACAATAAATTTTTTCGTATCATAATCCGCGTGCGCCAAACCCAAAAGAGTATCTCGTAAAACCTGATAACTTTCAACTTTAGTCGGCAAGATTATTAAATGATAATATTTTTCATAGCCGCCTATTTTTTTAATTTCAGTTAACCAGTTGGTTTTATTAACCGCCCGATACCTTTTTAAACCCACAAACAGATAAAGCACAAAATACATAATGCGTATCAGCCAGTATAAATCATAAAGCAAAATAAAATAAATCACCCATAATGGTTTGATAAACGATAAAACAATAGCTGTCATAAATGTCAGCCAAAGAGTGATTCCTGGTATAATTTCAAGTGTACGGTAAGATAACATATAATTTTATTGTAATCTTTTACCAGCTTTCTGTCCACCAAAACCAAAACCCCGTTTAAACGGGGTTTTGGTTTGTTAAAATTCTTCCAATGTCATTTCTTCTTCATCCTCGCCATCGCTCAAATTGATCATTTCTCTGGCCTCGTCATTACGGCAATAGTCGCAAATTTTATCCGTGGCCTCCTCATCAAGAGGCATGCCACAATAACGGCATTCCTTGATTTTCATAAACAAATTAAATTATTTTTCGCAGTTTAATTCTGCGAAACGTCTTTAAAAAAATAATTTTATTAAAAAGTATAACCGATAGCCGCGATTTGTCAAACAATTTCAGTAATCTTGTATTTTAAACAACCTCTAGGCGTTTGAATTTCTACTATATCGCCTGCTTTCTTGCCAAGGAAAGCCCGTCCGATTGGCGATTCATTAGAGATTAGGCCCTGGGTCGGATCAGCTTCTTCAGAACCGACTATTTTATATTCTTTCGCCATCTTATTATCTTCATCAATAATTCTAATTTTTGAACCAACCAAAACTAAACCGCAAGATTTGGTTTCTTCAATAATAGTAATATTTTTTAAAATACTATTTAATTCGGCAATTCTGCCTTCAATAAAAGCTTGTTCGTCTCTGGCCGCATGGTATTCCGCGTTCTCGCTTAAATCGCCAAATTCTTTGGCTTGTTCAATTTTCGCAATCACCTCTTTTCTTTTAACTTGGACTAATTCATGCAATTCCTGTTTTAATTTATCCAGGCCTTCTTTTGTAATATATGTTTGCTCTTGAGACATAAAATTATTATGGTTTAATTTGTGTATAACATACAAGATACAAGATGTGAAATATCTTGTCAAGCGAAATAGGTAAATATTTTAGGCTGGGTTTTAAAACCCAGCCTAATAGCCTGTCCCTACTTTCTTCCAAAATACCAAGCCAAAATTTCTTTAGCCGCTGGCAGAGCAGTAAGAGAACCTTCCTGTCCATTTTCAATAAGAACAGTTAAAGCAATTTCCGGCGCTTCATAAGGCGCGAAAACAGTCAGCCAGGCGTGCGGGCTATTATTTCCTCCAACTTGGGCTGTGCCTGTTTTGGCCGCGGTGGAAAAATTTAAATCAACCAAGGCGCGGGCAGAACCATTCAAGACTGCCTGGCGCATGCCCTGGCGCACAATATCTAAATTTTCTGTTTTTATAAAATCGCTTCTGATAATTTTTGGTTCAATAATTTGTTTTTTATTAATTTTTGAATAAAAAATTTCTTTGACTAAATGCGGCTCATAGACCTTGCCGCCATTAGCAATAGTGGCAGTCATACTCGCTATCTGCAATGGTGTCACCAAAACATCACCCTGTCCAATTGATAAATGATAAGTGTCGCCAATATACCAAGCCTCATTTTTAGTCTGTTCCTTCCATTCTTTAGTTGGCAAAAAACCTGCCTGTTCTCCTGGCAGATCTATGCCTAATGCACTGCCAAAACCAAATAATTTAGCATAAGACACGATTTTTTCCAAACCCAGACCTTTGAAATCTTCATAGCCACCGCCTAAATAATAAAAAAAAGTATTTACTGATTCGGCCAAGGCCTTAATCACATTAGTAATGCCATGTCCCCCAGCTTTCCAATCAGGAAAAAACCATTTATCAATTCTCAAGCCACCTACACTCAAAACTTTGGTATTTTTAGCAATCAATCCTTCCTCTAAACCAGCCGCGGCAATCATTGGTTTAATAGTAGAGCCAGATGGATATTCGCCAGCAATGACCCGGTTAAACATGGGCTGATTTTTGTTGCTGAAAAGAGCATCTAATGCTTGATTATGCAAAGCTGGTTTGGTAAAAAGATTATTATCAAACGCTGGCAGAGAAACCAGAGCCAAAATCTCTCCGTTGCTTGGATCAATAACTACAGCCGCGGCTTTGTTTAAATTAAGCTGCGCAATTGTTTGGCCTAAAATTTCACTTATTTTTTTTGTCAACTCATAATCCAAAGTTAAAATTAAATCAGCCCCAGGCACAGTTGGCTCTTGTCCTAAAATTTTAATTTCTTCTCCTTTGGCATTCACTTCATGATCAAGCCGGCCTGGTTCGCCACGCAATTCTTTTTCATATTGTTTTTCCAAACCAGCCTGCCCGATTAAATCAGTGAACTGATAATTATTTTTTTTGAGTTGCGGCCATTCAACCGGGTCAACGCGGCCCAAATAACCCAAAATGTGGCCTAAACTATAACCATCAAGATATTGCCGTTCTGATCTTATTTCTAATTGCCAGTCAAGCGATTCCTGGCTGCCGGCTTTAAAAACCATGGCTTTATTATAATCAAGTTCAAAATCAAGAGCCGGGCCATTTTCATTATCCAGAAATCGTACCACTTTTTCTCTGACTGCTTTCTCTTGAAGACCAGTGGCTAAAACTATTTTTTGAACCAGCTCCTGCCTGTTAAAAATTTTGTCCCTCAAAGCTTGAACCAAATAATTTCTTTCTAACACCAAACTGAACTGCGGCTGGTTAACAGTCAAGGGCATGCGATGGCGATCATAAAACAAACCGCGCGGTCCCAGAACAATTTCGCTTCTGATGCGATTGCCTTCGGCCTCGCCGCGAAACTCCACGCCCTTATTAATCTGCAAATAAAAAACCCTTGCCCAAAGCAAAAAAACTGCCAAGACAATCATTAAAAAAGAAAATCTAACTTTAGGCGCTAAAGCCAGCCGGCTGACACTGCCAGTGTATTTTTTATCCATAAAAAAACCATCACCGCCCGCTTGATTGCTTTCAGCATGATATTTTTTTGAAGTTTTTAATAAATCTTCTGGCGTGGCAAAATGATTAGTCATAAAAACATTTTAACTTATTAACATATTAGCATTTTAGCAGATAAAAACAAGGAAATTTTATTATCATTCCCGCTCTTGTTTGTCATCCTGACGAAAGTCAGGATCCAGAAAAATCTTTATCATCCAACAAAAAAATCCCTCAAATAATGAAGAATTTTTTAAAATTATTTTACCAGCAAATCTCCACCTCTTCTCCAATCTGTTCTTTTAAATATTCTTTAACTTCATAATACCCGCCAATCCTATCAATCAAACCATTTTTCAAAGCCATCTCACCAAGCATTGAAGAACCATCAGCCAATACCCTAACTTTGTTAATATCTAATTTTCTGTTCTCTGCCACCGCTTTAATAAAATTTTTTTTTATGATTTCAACATCTCTCATAAGTAAAGATTTCTCTTCGTCAGTGAGCAGTTTATCAGGGTTCATCAAGTCCTTGTATTTTCCAGAACTTATCTGATTAAAAGTTGCGCCATTATTTTGGTTTTGTTTAGCATAATCCAGATATGAAAGAGTGACGCCGATACTGCCGACATCTGATTCTTTGGCCGCAAAAATAACATCGGCGCCAGTGGCGGCATAATAAGCCGCGGACAAACCAGCGCTTCTAATTAAAGCCACGGTTGGTTTAGTCGCTCTTTTCAAAGCATTAGCCACTTCTTCATCAGCCACCGGCCCGCCGCCGTAAGAATCTATTTCTAAAACAATGGCTTTAATTTTTTCATCTTTTTCCGCTTGGTCAATGTAATAAACCAAATCCTCTGAAGCAACTTTATCAGTTATTACAGAGCCGCTCTCATTAAAATCATTTTGAGGAATATAGGTAACCAATTCGCCATGCAAAACAACGCCATAGACATTGCAATTTTCTTGTTCTGCAGATTCTTCAGCAGTGATTTCTTCACTATCATCGCCAATAAAAATGAAAAACAACCCAACACAAAAGGAAATTACTATAAAAACCAAAACTGCAATACCAGTAAGTTTAAAAACTTTTTTATTTTGTAATCACTTAATTGGCTATATTTAATGAGCATATCTAGCATTATATCATTAATTTGCTAGACAAGACCCTAAAATAAATTCATTTATAATTTTTTGATATACGCTCATATGCCTTGATTTTAGCATTGATTTTTGAAAAAGTCAAGGTAAAAAATAGAATAAATTAATTTGGATATTTTATTTAATTTATTCATAATTAGCACTTGACTTTTTCAAACGGCTAATGTTAACCAAAAATAACCGCCGCCCCATTATAACCACCCCTGTCACGACTTCGTCGTGTCTCCCCTCCTTGAAAAGGAGGGGACAAATAAAAAACCGCCCGATTTGGGCGGTGGATAACTTGATTTGACAGGATTTAAAATAATATGCTATACTGAAATTACAAAAACCTGTATCCTGAACTGTCACCGGATGGTGGCGTGGTCCCGACATGGGACATAGGGACGTGGTTGGAAAAGGCCCTTTTTGGGCTCTTTTTTGTTCGCTAAATTTTAATTCCCTTTTAAGTTCTTTAATGGCAATGGCTGTTTTCTCCGCTTCCAGTTCATCGTCAAAACAGACCATGGCTATAACAAAATGACTGGTTGAACCTTGATCTAATTTAAAACCAGGATCGCCTGAATCGTCTAAAAAAACTAACATATTTTTATTTAAAATTAAATTTTGTTATTTTCATTTTATCATCAACTTCTTAAAAACGCAAAAAAAACATAACCACCCCGTCACGACTTCGTCGTGTCTCCCCTCCTTTTCAAGGAGGGGGCAGAATTATAAACACTCCTACTCCTCCTTGAAAAGCCTGCCGGCAGGCAGGGAAAGGACAAAAACACAAAAACAACCGAAAAAATGACAAAACAATATTAAAATGCTAAATTATAATTATGGCAATAAATCAACTTAAATTCATCTTCTTCGGCTCTTCTGAATTTTCTGTTATTATTTTAAAACACTTGGTTGAAGCTGGTTATTTGCCTTTGGCTATTGTCACCGTGCCAGACCAGCCAGTTGGCAGAAAACAAATTTTAACCCCGACACCAGTTAAAATTTTGGCTCTGGAAAAAAATATTCCGATTTTACAGCCGGAAAAATTGGATGAATTGGTAGGGAACAAAAATTTTTGTTCCATACTGCCAGAATTATTTATCGTGGCTTCTTATGGAAAAATAATTCCAAAAAATATTTTGGATTTGCCAAAATTTGGCTCGCTTAATGTGCACCCCTCGCTTTTGCCAAAATATCGCGGCGCCTCGCCAATCCAAGCCGCGCTTCTAAATGGCGAAAAAGAAACCGGTATCACAATTATGTTAATGGATGAAAAAATGGATCATGGGCCAATATTGTCCAGCGCCAAATGTCTAATATCAGAAACAGAAAATTTTTCTGAATTGCATAATCGCTTGGCAAAAATGGGTGCTGAACTTTTAATCGCGACCATGCCGAATTTTTTAGCGGGCAAAATTAAGCCAAAGGAACAAATTCATAATCAAGCCAGCTTTTGTAAAATTATTCAAAAACAAGACGGGGAAATCAACTGGCAAAAATCAGCCGAGGAAATCTATAATCAATGGCGGGCATACGCAGATTGGCCCGGCGTTTATTCTCAATTAGCGGTTAACAATAAACAGTTATCAATAAAATTTATTGAAATAAATATGGTAGAGACACGCCATTGGCGTGTCTCTACCAACACGAACATTAAACCCGGAGAATTTTTTGTGGACAATAAAAATCTGTTTATTACTTGCGGCAATAATTCTATTTTAGAAATTATTAAACTCCAAATAGAAGGCAAAAATATTATGCCTGCCAATGATTTTATCAATGGTTATCTAAAAAATTTTGGCAGATAAAAAATGTGTGGTATAATACAATAAGACAAAAAGTATTATGAAAAAAATATTTATCACAGCCATCCTCGGCTTATTTATCCTTCAACCTTTAGCCATCATAAAGGCAGCTTCTTTTAATCCTGGCTTGATTTTAACTGATGAAGAGCTCACCAGCGCCAATGCTATGAATCAAGATCAAATTAAAGACTTTTTAAAGAAAAAGGGCAGCTTTCTTACCAATTATGTGGCGCCGACTGTGCGCATGTATGTTTATCAGATAATTTATGAGGTTTCCCAATTTTATCAAATCAACCCTAAATACATTTTAACTCTTTTACAAAAAGAGCAAGGTCTAATCACCGAAACTAATCCTTCTCAAGGCCAGCTTGATTGGGCCACTGGCTATGGCTGTCCTGATAGCGGCGGTTGCAATGCCAAATATCAAGGCTTGGCCACACAAATTGACTGGGGCGCCGGCGCCATCCGTTATTATTTGGAAAACCCGGAAAAGTTTAATTTTAAAGCTAACAAAACTCACATTATTGATAACCAATCAATCACAATTCTAAATTTAGCCACCAGCGCTTTATATAATTACACGCCGCATATCCATGGCAATGAAGTTTTGCATTCTTTATGGAACAAATGGTTTGCCTTAAATTATCCAGAAGGTTCGCTTTTACAAAATGCCACTGACAAAACTCTTTGGCTGATTCAAAATAATCAGCGCCGTCAATTTGCTTCCAGAGCTGTTTTTACTTCTAATTATTCCCTTAATAAATTATTGCCTGTCAAAGCCGAGGATCTGGAAAAATATGAAATCGGCGCCCTGATTAAATACGCCAATTATTCTCTTTTACAGATTCCTTCTGGTGGCGTTTATTTTTTAGAAAACGACGCAGTCAGGCCAATCACCTCAAAAGAAGCTTTTAAGCTCATTGGCTTTAATCCAGAAGAAATTATTAAAGTCACGGAAGAAGAAATTTTATCTTTTCCAAGAAGCGAACCAATCACAATCAAATCAGCTTATCCTGTCGGCGCTATTTTACAGGATAAAATCACGAAAGAAATATATTTTGTCAAAGACGGCATTAAACACCTGCTTATCTCGGATAAACTTTTAAAAATATATTTTTCAAAAAGAAAAATTGTTAAAGTTACGGGCGAGGAATTGGCTAAATATGAAACTGGTGAGAATTACAAACTCAAGAACGGCGAGTTAGTTAAAATAATTACTGACCCGACTGTTTATGTTATTTCTGCTGGCAAAAAACTACCCATTGCAAGCGCCGAAGCTTTTGAATCATTGGGGTACAAATGGAAAAATATTATTGATGTGCCAGAAAATGTCTTAGCTTTACATGAATTAGGAGAAAATGTAGATGTTACTGAATAAAACTTCTTAAAAAAACTCCACCTTATCTCATTTTCAACCTTTCTCTACAGACCTCTCCCCCGTTAAAAAATTATGTTAGTCTTTTCCGCCATTGTTCCTCACCCGCCTATTCTTATCCCGGCTCTTGGCCAGGAAAATTTAAATCTGCTTAAAAAAACAACTGAGGCAATGGAAAAAACAGCAGAAAAATTATTAGCTTCTAACCCCGAAACAATTATTATTATCTCCCCTCATGGCCCGTTTTTAACTAATGCTTTTAGCTTAAATATCGCGCCAAACTTCACGCTTAATTTTAAAACTTTTGGCGACATAGAAACAGAACTTCAGTTTATGGGCGACATTGGCTTTGGCCACCAAATCAAAGAAGCCCTAGAAACCAAAATACCAATCCAACTCATCAGCCAAGTAAATTTAGACCATGGCACCGGCATTCCTCTTTATTGCCTGACTAAAAATTTAAAAAACATTAAAATTATCCCGCTGGTTTATTCTGATCTTGATAATCAAAAACATTTTGAACTGGGCCAGAAATTGGCTGACTTAATCCAGCATTCAAAAAAAAGAATCGCTGTCATTGCCTCGGGCGATCTTTCGCACGCGCTGTCAAATGACGCGCCAGCGCCTTATTCTGAAGATGGCAAAATTTTTGATAAAACTTTAATTAAAATGATTGAAGAAAAAAATAATGCCGGCATTCTTAATCTTGATCAAACGCTTATAAAAAACGCTGTTGAATGCGGCTTAAAATCAATTCTGATTCTACTGGGCATTCTTAATGATTTTAACTACACGCCTGAAATTTATTCTTATGAATGCCCTTTGGGCGTTGGCTATCTGGTTTGCAATTTAGCCATCAATTGATAAAAAACTATACCCAAGATAATGGCGGCCATATCTATTAAAAAATCCTCTAAACTGCTTGAACGGTAAGGCACGGCCAATTGGTGCAATTCATCGCTTAAACCGTAAAGCGCGCAAATAAAAAAAGCCAAAAATAATTGGCTTTTTGTTTTTATTCCCAAAGCGCGAGAAATCAAAACAGCTAAAACAAAATATTCTATCAGATGCGCAATAATTGAATAATCAAAAACAGCGCTCGGGTATTCGTTCCCAGGCACTGAAGATAAAATAAAAATTATTATGGCCCAGACAATCGCAGGCAAATAATGGGTGTAAAATTTTTTAGGCATTCAATTATTTTATTGACTCCTGAACAATTTGTTGCTCAGTTAACATTTTAGCTAATTCCGGATGAATAATAAAATTGGTCAATCGTCTGATGTGATCAACTGGTTTAAAATTATTAGGCACCATCGCTTGTTTATAAATTTTTTGCCAATTTGTTTTTTCCTCGTTAGTCAATTCTATTCCTTTTATCGCTTTAATTCTCTCTAAAAACTGCTCTGGATTTTTTATGTTTTTGTTATAAACCAAATCCACTGCTACTTTGTGACTTTCAGTATATGCCTTTTTTGCCAAGTCACCTGTTAAATTAGCTTCAATATTTTTTTGAGTCACTAATCTGCCTTTCTCATCTATAAAATTTTCTTTTGTAATTTTTCCTGTTTTAGTTGACAATTCTTGCTCTGGCCCTGAAAAATTTGATTCCTGTTTAAAAATTGGATTGCCGTTTTCATCAAGAC
>Ga0066637_10002170_pt1 | contig 13058 bp, 12 predicted proteins | sample CryGeyCG2014_020_FD_62737 | JGI IMG/M metagenome (GOLD analysis project Ga0066637, IMG submission 62737) | Groundwater microbial communities from aquifer - Crystal Geyser CG08_land_8/20/14_0.20 | ecosystem: Environmental > Aquatic > Deep subsurface > Groundwater | place: USA: Utah: Grand County...
CGCGCCGCAGGAGATTTAAGGCGCGTTTTTACTTTTACGATTCCCGGTTTTATCGGAAGCGCCGGGTGAAGCACCCTGTATAGAACGTCAAAATTGGCGCGTATCATATAATAAAGGAAAACGGGGATGTAATAAATGAACCACGCCCAGCGTTCCAACTGCAGGAATTTAGCGGGTTTTTCCGCAAAAAAATTCCCGAAGATAAATGCCGTGAGCAAAGAAACAAGGACTCCTAAAAAAACGCTCTGCGCCTCGGCCGGCAGAATCAGAAGTATCCAGCAGACGAATGCCGCGAAAAATAAAACCGCTTTTCTCATTTTATATATACCATCATCCTGTAATTCGTCGGATTCAATACGGCATTTACCGCCGGTGTTAAAATTTTGTTTCTTACCCCGGGCAAAAGAATAAAAGAAGTTGCCAGGCACAGCGCTGCAAGTATTATGACGCTTGCCGACATAAAAAAAGGCGATTCTTTAATCTCTTTATTTATTTCTTTAAGTTTTCCGAAGAAAGCCAATTTCTGAACTTTCATAAAATACGCAAGCGTGAGAACGCTTCCGATAACGGCCCAGACGGCTAAAACCGGATGCCCCGACTGCACGCACGCTATGATAATAATCAGTTTTGAAAAAAAACCGTTGAAAGGCGGAAGACCCGAGATGCTCAGAGAAGCGACGAGAGAAGTCGCCCCCGTCACGGGCATAACTTTGTTAAGACCTCCCATACTGTTGAGGTCGCGTGTTTTCAGGCGGTAAAAAACGGAGCCGGAATTTAAGAAAAGCAGGGATTTGAAAATTGAATGATTTATCAGATGAAAGAGAGCGCCGAAAATTCCGAGAGGCGTGCCGAGTCCGAGTCCGAGGACGATATAACCGACCTGAGATATTGAACTGTAAGCGAGCAATCTTTTTATGTCCGTCTGTCCGAGAGCGAGAAGAACGCCGACCATCATCGAGATAACTCCGAGGTTGGCGAGTAAAATACTTTTATAGGAAAACACGTTGAATATTACGCGCGTCAACGCGTATATGCCGATGGTTTCAATGAGCACGCCGCTCAACATCGCCGACACCGGCGCCGGCGCCGAGGGATGCGCATCCGGAAGCCACGCGTGAAACGGAACGAGAGCGCCTTTTATTGAAAACGCCGTAATAAAAAGGAACAGCGAAAATTTGAGAAGCCAATCAAAACTCTCGCCAGGCATAGCGGCTGAGATGTATGACATATTGAGAATTCCGAAGCGGGAATAAAGCACGGCTACCGCCATAAGGACGAGGGAAGACGCCACAGCGCCCATAACCATATACTTGAAAGACGCTTCCAATTCTTCGGCTTCCGTGCCGAATCCGACGAGAGCGTATGATGCGACGGAGGCGATTTCTAAAAAAACAAACAGGTTAAAGAAGTCCCCCGACAGAAGAACGCCGTTCATTCCGGTAAGCATCAGGAGAAACAGCGCCCAGTAGTGTCTCCTTGCCGTGTATTGGCTCATATAATTTATTGAAAATATGCCTGAAAGAAGCGCGATTAAATTTACCGCAACGAGCATAAGATGGCTCAGACCGTCAAGCAGAAAGTTTATGCCGAACGGCGGCCTCCAGCCCCCGACAAAATAAGAACAGGATTGACCGAAAAGAGTGAGTGTAAGTATAAAGAGCGTGAGCATAATTACATTTGCCAAAATGTCTGCGACGGTGTCCCTCACTTTTCTGTCTTTAAGAACGGAGTCAATAAATATAACAAGAAAGGAGCCCGCGAGAGGCAGAATTACAAAATAAGGCAGAACTTTCATTTTATATCATCCCTTCAATTTATTTATTTTCGTCACATCAAAGGAACCGTAACGTTCGTAAATGCGCGTCGCCAGCGCCACCATCAGAGCCGTCACGGCGAGGCCTATCACAATTGAGGTCAGAACCAACGCCTGAGGCAGAGGGTCAACGCTCGTTGCGGCGAAGGTGTTTATATCCATAGATTTATCTAAAATCGGCGCGATGCCGTCTTTGCGGAAACCAATCAGAATGAGAAAAAGATTGATGCCGTAATCCAAAATAATAAATCCGAGGATGATTTTTATCAGATTCTTTTTGCAGGTTATGCCGTAGAGACCGACCAGAATAAGCGTAAAACACAGAGCGTATATCATTCTTCTTTCACCATTTTCAATTTTTCGCCCTCAAGAATCACTCTCGTTATAGAAAGGACAAAAAATACAAGAAACAGACCCGCCATAACTTTCAGGGCGATGGCAATATTGAGAAGAGGTATGAAACCCGCGCTAAGAAGTTTGAAGTTCGCGCAACTCCACTTCTTAAAGATAAAATTACCGCAGAAAGATGCGCCGGCGTAAATTGCCGTCGAGACGCTGAAAATAAAAATCAGCCCTCCCGCCGCCTCAATCATTTCCGCTCTTTTCCGGGGAAGCAAGGGGCTTATTTTATCTTTCCCGAAAGAGAGCACTATAAGTATAAAACTCGCGGCAAGAATGACGCCTCCCGCAAAACCGCCGCCGGGCGTAAGATGTCCGTAGGCGGTAATATAGCAGCCGAAAAGGAATATAAAACCGGCAATCCAGTTGCACACGGTTTTAACGATTTCGCTCATTCCGTTTTTTTCTTTACTCCCGCCTGAGGCGGATTTCGCTTCGCTCAACTTCACTCTTTTGCCTTTCTCCTCAAAATTACCACCGCCCCTAATATAGCCGTAAAAAGAATCGTGGCTTCACCCAGCGTGTCATAGGCCCTGTAATCAAGAATCACCGCCGAGACAATATTCGCCGCGCCTGTTTCCTCAAACCCTCTTAAAAGGTAATACTGCGCGACCTTGCTCAAATTTACGCCCACTTCGGGAAGAAGACCTATCGCTCTCGCCGCTAAAACCGCAAGAACAAATAGCAGAATAACATTTTTAGCAAACGGCATAAAGTTGCGCGTGTCTTCTATTGTGCGTATGTCCCTTGAAATCGTCACGCGTATCAGAATTATGAGCGTGAGAATTTCAACCACAACCTGCACGATGGCTATGTCGGGCGCCTTCAGATAAAGAAAAACGACCGAAAGCATAAATCCGACGGCGCCTATGGAAATAATTGAGGAGAGAAGGTCTTTTGACTCAAGCGCAGCAACCGCGGCGAGTATCATAAATACAAGGAATGTGAAAATTATGTATTCCGTCATAATGAAAGCAGTATAATAATTCCTCCGATAAAAATCCAACTCAGATAATCGGTGAGTATCCCGTCGTGGATGTAACGCAGGGGCTTGATTATGTAAAAAACGAGCGCCTTCAGCGCTTCATAAAAGTCAAAAATATATTTCTTCGCCAGAGAATATATTTGTCTGAAAGGGAAAATGTTTTCAATGCTTGCGTAAAATTCCACGCCCGAGACGTTCATTTCCGGCGAAATATTTTCTCCGCCGATGTAATTTTTCACCCTGCGCGTTTTTGCCCCGGAAACGAGATAGATAACGAGACCTAAAATAATTCCCGCTATTATGAGAACTGCCGCTGCGCCCGGGTTCCATCCCGATAAGGTGATGTTTCCGAAAACAGGGTCTATAAATAAGTTCTTTGCAAAAATCCCTAACAGAACACAGAAAGCGGCAAGGATAATTTGAGGGAGTATCAGGGAGAATTTCTCCGGTTTTGCCGCGACGCTCACCGGCGACACAAGTTTTACGCCGAGAAAAACGGAGTGCAGAAGTTTAACAAACGAAGCGAGAGTCAGGGCGCTGCCGAAAATAGCCGCTATGAGACAGAGCATCGTAAGAAAAGGAAAATCTGTCGTCAGAGATTGCAGGATTCCCTGATATACCAGCCACTTGGAATAAAAACCGTTTAAGGGAGGAATTCCGGATATGGCGAGAGACGCGATAAACATTGACGTGAAAGTTACGGGCATAATTTTCGCAAGACCGCCCAGTTCTTCAATTTTGTCTGAGGCGGCAGTTTTTTCAACCTGACCGATACCGAGGAAAAGAGCGCATTTGTATATTGCGTGGTTGAGCATATGGAAAAGCCCGCCGGCGCATCCGACAGGACTGCCGCAGGCGATGCCGAGAATCATATAACCGGTTTGCGAGACGGCGTGATAAGCGAGCAGTTTTTTTGCCGTGTGCTGGGACAGAGCCATAAAAACGGCGCTGATTATCGTGAAGGCGCCAATGAGCATAACGGCGATTCTGACTTCCTGAGGGAACGTAAAAATCTGGAAAATTCTCGAAGCAAGATAAATGCCGAGGAGCTTGTCAAGAGCGGCGGGAAGAAAAGCCGTCACCGCCACGGGCGCTTTATCCGCGGTTTCGGGTATCCATGTGTGAAGAGGAAAGACCCCCGCTTTCGCGAACGATGCGGCGAGCATTGAGACGACCGCAAGAAGAGACCATCCGGCGGGAACCATGGAAAAAGACCCGGTCATATTATACAGAACAGCGACTCCGAGTATCAGAAACGAATCGCTTCCGCCTATTATTATCATCGCTTTTTTTGCCGCGGCCGCGGCGCCGGTTTCAAACTGCATAAGAAGGTAAAGGCAGATTCCCGATAAACCCCATCCCGTTGCGAGGACAATCCAGTCGGCGCTTATGACCGTAAGTTGCGAAGCGAAAAGCGTTAGGAAAAAATACGAGAAATATTTGTTGAGTCGTTCTTCAATTATACCGGCGGAATAAACGCTCAGGAGCACGCCGAAGAAACTTACAGCGACATAAAGCATTTTTGAGATTGTGTCAAAAAGAATAAAACTCATCTCGGGCGCGGCGCTGAAAATCGCGGCGATGCTTAATGCAAAACCTGCGGCGGAGAAAATAACCGCTGCGCGCCGTATGAATTTTCTGTAATCAGGTATAATGAAAAAAATCACCGCAAGCCCGAGATTTAAAATGAGCGGATACAAAACGGTCATTTCCCTTCTTTCTCCTTAATAGCGGCCTTCATCGCTTTCGTTTTTTCCTGTGAAATCTCTATTAACTTTTCCCACCCGTATTTTAAGAAGCCATTTTCAACCGCCTGCATTCTTTCCGTGCAGCAGTAACACGGGTCCACCGCCGCGAGAGTAATTGCCGCGTCCGATACAATCCCCCCGACCGCCGCCACTTCGTTAGAGTAGATATTCATATAAGAAGGGGCTCTGATCTTGTGCCTTATCGGGGTGTTTCCTCCGTCGCTTCTGACATAATGCCAAACCTCGCCGCGCGGGGCTTCATATCGTCCGATGCCTTCGCCTGCGGGTATTTCGCGGACTTCTTCGCAGATGTTTCCTTCAGGCAGTTCTTTTAGTTTGTCAAAGCACTGGTTTATTATTTTCACGGACTCATACATTTCAAGAATGCGCACAACGGCTTTGTCAAAAACATCGCCGTTTTCGCAGACAATCATATTCCAGTCAACAAGTCCGTAGGCGCTGTTTTCTATGTCTATTTTTCGTATGTCCTGTTTTAAGCCGCTGGCTCTCGCCGTAGGTCCCGTGACGCAGTATTTCACGGCGTCTTCTTTTGTGAGGACTCCCACATTTTTAGTTCTTGCTCCTATGACAGGGTCGTCCATGACGGCGCCTTTGAACATATTAACCGCCGAAACGATTGAGTTTAATTTTTCTTTCATTCCGTCTATTTCCGAATTGATTATGTCCCGCCTCACGCCGCCGATTTTCATCATTGCGTAATGGTTTCTGTTGCCGGAAATCTGCTCCGCTATGTCGAGAACGGGTTCCCTGTATTTCCACGCCCACATCCAAACGGTATTATATCCAAGAAAATGGCCGGCAAGGCCGAGCCAGAGAAGATGGGAATGGATTCTTTCTATTTCCGCGATAATACAACGTATGTATTTCGCTCTTTCGGGAATTCCTATTCCAAGGAGGTCCTCAACTGCGAGAACGTAAGCGAAAGGATGAGAGCAGGAGCAAATTCCGCAGATTCTTTCAACGAGAAATGTCACATTGTCCCAGTGCTTTCCCTCCGAAAGTTTTTCAATGGAGCGGTGGTTGTAGCCGAGATTTATATTGACTTTAATAACTTTTTCGCCTCTGACTTCTAATTCAAAAAACTCCGGTTCTTCCTGCAGAGGATGATAAGGACCGATGGGAATTATCGTGCATTGTTTGCCGGGTTTGTCAGACGTCACCTTTATGTTTGGGCGTCTCGTCGTTTCGTCTTCGGCGGGAATATCCTCTTTTCTGCCGTATTCGTAATCCTTTCTCAGAGGATAAACGTTTTCCGGCCATGCGGGGTCAAGAAGGAGCCGTCGGGTGTCTTTGTTTCCCGTGAAAGTTATGCCGAGAAGTTCGTGGGTTTCTCTTTCAATCCAGTTAGCTCCTTTTATGATGTCGGCAATTGACGGAATTTCGCCGCCATCGCGTTCGGTGAAAACCCTCAAAGTATAAACAATGCCCGTTGTGTCGTCGGAAAAATGATAAAGCATCTCCATATTTTTTATGTTATCAATCCCCGACGCTATACAGAAACGAAGACCGAGTTTACTGAAAAGCGTCTTGGCCGCTTCGCGCAGATTTTCTTTTTTTATCTCTATATAAAAACGGTGAGGGTTTTTCTCCGAAGGAGCCCAGCGGACAATTTTTCCGAAAAGTTCTTTTTTTATTTTTTCAGTCATCTTCCTTATTATATTTCTCCCTTAAGTTTTTTGATAACTTTTACAACCCCGTCAATTATCGCCTCGGGTCTCGGCGGGCAGCCAGGTATGTAAGCGTTCACGGGAATGAGTTCGTCAGCGGGCAGAGTCCTCATATACGAGTCCTTGAAAATTCCCTGCGACGAGGCGCAGGAGCCGAAGGCGACGACGGCAAGAGGTTTGGGCGCCATTTCGTAGAGTTTTTTGAGAAGCGGCGCACCCTTGCGGTTTATCATTCCGCACACAAGCAGGCAGTCGGCGTGTTTTATGCTCGCGACGAGTTTTATACCAAACCTCTCCACATCAAATCTCGGCGTGAGGACATCAAGTATTTCTATGTCGCAGTTGTTGCAGGGCGCCGAAGCGAAATGAAATACCCATATTGACCTGGTTAAAATTTTTGCTCTATTTATCATAATCCAGCAAGCGCCAAAATTAACGCTATTATACACAAAGGAGACAGAATGAACCAGAATAATTTTAAACACTGCGTTATCTTTAATCTCGGATTTGTGTTTTCTATGAGAACGATTACGACGAGGAGAACGACATATTTAACAACGTTTGCGCGCCCGAGAAAAACTTCCGATACAAAAAGAGGAAGAGCGACCAGAAGAATATACTGGCTCATCTTAAAAAAACCGAGAAGCGGCCCGGAATATTCAATGTAAGGACCGGATGTGATTTCGGTTTCCGCTTCCGCCACGTCAAAGGGAACCCTGCCGAGTTTTGCCTGCATTGAAAGGAGAGCCAGAATAAAAGCGATTGCTCCCGAAGGAGACAATGCCTGAGGTGCGGTTGTATGGCTCATTATTCCGGCGATGCTGATTGTACCTCCCGTTTTTACGATGACGACAGCGATGGATATCCAGAAGACAAGTTCGTATGAAAGGATGAGTTTCATTTCGCGGGATGAGCCGAGCGACGCGAGTGGATTGGCGCTTGCGGCTCCTCCCATAATAAGAGCGAGCGAAGGTATCATAAGAAGATACATCACAACAAAAATATCGCCCGAAAAACCGGATGACGGATAAAAAGCCGGCAGACCCGCAAATGTCGCCACAAGAGCGGCAACGGCGAATGAGATTACCGGCGCCAGAACAAAAGTCATCGTGCTGGCGTTTTCGGGTATAACGTTTTCCTTTATAAACAGTTTTAGTATGTCGTAAAGGGGCTGAAGAAGCGGCGGCCCCACTCTCCACTGCACCCGCGCCGTCACTTTTCTTTCAATCCACGAAGCAAGGATGCCTGCGGCAAGCGCGAAAAGCATCCCCGGGAAAATGAAATAGTTAAAAAATATTTTCACTCCGTTAGAAATCTCCTTTTTGATAATAAAATTTTTATATTTGAATTACAACCGCTATTTCCAAAATTTCTAACGGAGTTCATTTTTGAAGACCTAATTGTTTTTTCCAGTGAACGCCGCGCACAAAAATGCCTTCCCGCACTTTGTATATGTTTTTTTCATCATCTTCCTTAAAAGAACCTTCCAAAACGGCGCCTTTGGGGCAGGTCTTGACGCAGAGAGGTTTTCTCCCCTCGCAGATGTCGCAGGGCGCCGTCAAAAACTCCACCGTTTCCACCGTGTTCACGCCGAAAGGGCAGGCAATAACGCAGGTCCCGCAGGAAGTGCACAGCAACCCCGCTCTTTTCAGATTATCTCCTTCTTTTTTAAGAGCGCCGACGGGGCAGGACTCAATGCAGGGCGCGTCCTCGCAGTGACGGCAGGTAACTTTCCGTATTGCTTCCTCAAGAATCATCTTAAAACCGTTTTTTCTGTGGTGAAGGCCAGCGCTGCAGGAAACTTCGCACTCAGCGCATTCGTAGCACTTTTCAATGTCAATCAATATCTGATTTTTCAATCCCATATATCGCCTATATCCTTTATCAAACTGTATTTGAAAACGGGTCCGTCTTTGCAGGCAAAATATTTACCGAGCGCGCAATGTCCGCATTTGCCCAAGCCGCAACTCATATTTTTTTCCATTGAAAGGTAAATATTTTCCGGTTTATATCCTATTTCAAGCAATTTGAAAGTGCCGAATTTCATCATTACAGGCGGTCCGCAGACGACGGCGATGCCCTTTGACGGATTTAATTTTACCTCGTCAAAAAGTTCTGTGACGACGCCGATTTTTTCTTTCCACTGGTCTGTTTCGCATTTGTCCACGGAACGGTAAATTTCCGCGCCGCGTTTTTTCCATCCGGCAAACTGGCCGCTGTAAACGATGTCCACGGGGTTTTTGGCGCCGTAGAGGAGAACAATCCGTCCGTATTTATCTTTTTCATCAAGGAGCGTCAGAAGCAGAGACCTCAGAGGAGCCATTCCCACGCCTCCGCCGAGAATGAGAATTTCCCTTGATTCAAACTCTTTCAGAGGATACCCTTTGCCGAGAGGACCTCTGATTCCGACGGTGTCGTTTTCTTTGAGGGAATGGATTATTCCGGTGACTCTCCCTGCTTTCATAATTGTTGTCTCAAAATACTCTTTTTGAAACTGGGACGAAGAAGGCGTAAACGGTGCCTCGCCTTCTCCAGGAACGGTGAACTGTATGAATTGTCCTGTTTGAAACGAAAATGCCTCTTCGGTTTTGAGGACAAAGGTCTTTATTAAGGGCGTTTCGTCAACGACGGCCTCAACATTAGCTTTCATTGTTTTATAAATGTCGGCGGTCATCTTTTTTCTCCTGCTTGAATGTCAAGCAGAACGTCTCTGAAATTTATTTTACCCTGACATCCGGATATACACCGTCCGCAGCCCGTGCAGCCCTTTATTTCCTGCATTGCGGGTCTGTAAAGAAATTTGCACAGGATTCGGTGTTTGAAGCGCGGCGTCATTTTTCTTCTCGGGTTCGCTCCGCCTGCGACCCGCGCGTAACCGGGATACTGGCAGGAATCCGAATACCTGATTTTGTTTTCTTTTCCTTCGGCCAGAAAAAAACAGAAACACGCCGGGCAGACGTTTGTGCAGGCGCCGCAGGATACGCAGGTTTGCGCGTATTTTTCAAAAACATCAAGGTTTTCTCCGGCTTTTTCCGCACAATCCTTCAGGTTAATTTTTTTATCTTCATTTTGCTTCCGGAGATACTCTTTCGTTTTTGACCTTGCATTCAGCATTTCCATTTTCTGGCTGTCGGAGGCCTCTTCAAAAAGGTCTGAATTATTTTTCAGTATTTCGTTTCCCTTTTTTCCTCCCGCCGAAATGAGGAAGCCGTCCCGGGCGAATGAAAAATTAAGGTCGAAGTCATCTTCCGCCCAGGGCTCATCGCCCAGAACAGTGCAGAAACAATTCTGGTGACAGCTTGTGCAGTCCGCCGAAAAAACGAGCGTGTCTTTTCTGAAATAGATATCCTCGGGGTCGTCAAGATATATTTTTTTAAGGAGTTGTAAACCTCTGACATCGCAACCCCGTGCTCCGAATATAATTGCGGGTTTTCCCGTTTTTTCTTTCAGATTTTCGGCGGGGGGAAAAAAGAAGTATTTGAGAGGAAGAACCGTTCTGTGTCCGGTGATTGAAAGAGTTTTGCCTTTTTCATATCTGGCCCAGCTGTATGAGCCGTTCGTGTTGTGTTCGGGATAAAATATGTCGGAATCTCGGTTCATCTTTTCGACGAACGTTTCAAGATTTTCCTTTCTCAAAAATTTCATTTTTTTTCGGCTAAAACTTCAAAACTATTTATTGCGGTCAGTTTACTAAATTAACCGTAAACTTGTCAAGTTAAATTCGCGCAACATTGTCATCTGAGACCGATATCCGTCGGGGCTCTGCCGAGTTTCTGCAAATCTTCTATGGCTTTGTCTATCTGGTGTTTGACGGTTTCTTTTTCATGGATTCTGCCGGGATAAATATTATAGAGACCTCTGTATTTTTCGGGCGTGAGATTAAGCATAAGAGAATTTGCGCCCGCCATAAAGCCGTCGTTCCTGCCTTTTTCGGCATCCAGCGTCTCAAGGGCTGTTGTGGAAACGATTTTGCCGTTTACATCGGCTAAACGCAAAACGGCTATTGTTTTCAGAACAAGTTCAACCGCCGGAGGTTGATTCTGAGATAAGGGCGTGTCGGGGTGAGGCAGGAAAGGGCCGAATGTGTACATTTCGGGACATAATTTTTTTGCGGCGAAAATATCTTTTAGGATGTCTTCGTTTTTCTGCCCAGGTACGCCCACAAGACCTCCCGTGAGAACGAGAAAACCTATTTCGCCCGCCGCTCTTATTTCCGCCATACGGTAGGAAAGCGCGTCTCTCGGATGAAGTTTAGAATAAAGTTCTTTATCCGAAGTTTCAAACCGTATCAAAACGCCTCTCGCTCCCGCTTCGTAAAACTTCTTGAGACCCCTTTCGCCGACTTCTCCGACGCTTATAAAAAGAAGAAGATTATTTTCTTTGAGTATTCTCCTTATAAGGAAAGAAATACCGTCCGCGTCAAAATGAGGGTCTTCGCCGCTTTGGAGAACGATGGATTTGAAACCGTATACAGAAACCGCCTCTCTGACGGTTTGCAGAATTTCTTCCTCGCTCATTCTGTATCTTTCAAGAGTTCTGTTTGATTTTCTGATTCCGCAGTAGAGGCAGTCCGAAGAGCAGAAGTTTGAGAACTCTATTATTCCGTGGACGCAGCAGGCGTTTTTGTGATGCTTCTGACGGATGAAATTAGCGACTTTGAAGAGATACCCCATATCGTTTTCGTCTTCAAGAGAAAGCAGATAAAGATATTCCTCAAAATCGATTTTTCTTCCCTCAAGAGCTTTATCAAGTATGATTCGCGTCTTCTCACCCGCCACGCCGCTTCCTTCCAACCGCGCCAGTCGCAAATCTACTTCGCGAAGTTTAAAAAAACTCTCTTTCCAGAACTCAAGAATTTCCATCGCTTCTTTTTCCGGGACGACATTGATGACGAAACCGCCCTGCGCGTAAATGTAGTCGCCCTTTTTGACTTCTTTAAACTCGTTGTAGGCGTAGCGTTTCTCGCCGAAATAATCCACGATGACCTTTTTCCCGTCGAAGTCCGTTATTTTACCCGGTATTGCGTAACACATATTAGCAAGAGGTAGTGAGGTAAGTAGTAAATACGATGGCAATTCCCCTCTGCCTTTCAGGCATCTCCCCCTTTATCAAAGGGGGAGAACCCCCACTTTCTTCTCCCCCTTGTAAAAGGGGAGAACCCCCACTTTCTTCTCCCCCTTGTAAAGGGGGAGATTGAGAGGGGGATTTTTCAAAAATAGAGGTCTCTTTGACCTCTTTTGATTTCTTCATATTTTTCCATAAATTCGGAGAATGTTTTTGGAATGTTTTTCTTTATTTCCGAAATCTCTTTAAGAATTATTTTTTCGCCCTTTACTTTTGTTTTCTCCGTCGCGTAGTCGTCAAGCCACTCGCGGAAAGTGAGAACGGCGTTCATTTTGCAGAACCATCTTTCTTTTCCGCTTCTCAAAAGTTCCATTATGCATTTACCCGTTCTCCCGCACCTGTATCCGGCGGTGCAGAAAGAGGTTATGTATCCCATATCGGCAAATTCACCGATGACTTCATTAAGATCTCTCGTATCGCCGAGAATAAACTGCTGCCTTTCGGCTTCCTGCTCGCTGTAACTCTCGCTGTAAGCGCCTATTCCTATCCTCGTGGATGCGTCGGTCTGGGTTACTCCGAGTCTGAGCGATTCTCTGCGTATGGCGGCCGTTTCACGAGCCGTGATAATCATTCCCGCGTAAGGGACCGAAAGTCGTATTATGGCAATCAGTTTTTTAAAGTCATCGTCCGAAACTTTGTATTTTCCGCCTCTGCTAAAAGGGGTGTTCGCCGCCGGCTCCAGACGCGGAAATGAAATCGTGTGAGGGCCTATGCCGTTGAAATGTTTTTCAAGGTCAATCGCGTGATAGATGAGACCCATCACTTCGAATTTCCAGTCATAGAGTCCGAAGAGCGCGCCGATTGCGACATCGTCGATGCCGGCTTCCTGAGCCCTGTGAAGAGCGTAGAGACGCCACCTGTAATTTGATTTTATGCCCGATGGATGAACTTTTTTGTATGTCTCGTGATGGTATGTTTCCTGAAAAACCTGATATGTGCCTATTCCCGATTCTTTTAATTTCTTCATTTTTTCAACGCTCATCGGCGCGGCGTTTACGTTGACCCTGCGTATTCCGTTGTGGCGGACTTTTACGGAATAAATCGTGTTTATCGTGTCGGTTATATAATCAATAGAGGAAGAAGGGTATTCGCCGTAAACGACAATCAGCCGCTTGTGGCCGGCGGAAATGAGAGCTTTTGTTTCTTCTTCAACTTCTTTTAGGGTCAGACGCCTTCTTTTCTCCTCGCTGTTATCTTTTCTGAAAGCGCAATAGAGGCAGTTATTCACGCAGAAGTTGCTCAGATAAAGAGGCGCGAAAGTCACAATCCTGTTGTCGTAAACTCTTTTTTTAACTTCGCCC
>Ga0066637_10002173_pt1 | contig 13054 bp, 13 predicted proteins | sample CryGeyCG2014_020_FD_62737 | JGI IMG/M metagenome (GOLD analysis project Ga0066637, IMG submission 62737) | Groundwater microbial communities from aquifer - Crystal Geyser CG08_land_8/20/14_0.20 | ecosystem: Environmental > Aquatic > Deep subsurface > Groundwater | place: USA: Utah: Grand County...
GTAAGGGTGTTGTAATTAGAATTTTGATTCCTGTTCCGCAATTTATTTTGTTAAGGGCAATTTAGGGCTTTGCGCCAGCCGGCGGCTTGGGCTTCGGCTTCCGTACAAAACCATTTTTCGCCGCGCGCTTCATTAATTTGAGTTTTTGAATAAGAACCGCAGCCCGGCAAATGATAAATTTTTTCTCCGGAGAAGCTGATATTGCCCTTAATTAAATAAGAATCATTCGGAGTTTCAGATGAATCACTAAAACAGGCAGCCCAAAGACCACGGCTCGCCTCTCTTGCTTCTTGCTGGGCATTCAAAAATTGGTCTTGGTATTTAATGTCCGGCGGATAAGAATAGGAATATGCAAAACCCTGTTTAACCAATTCAAGGTTTATAAAAGTGTCGCCAACATAAACATAGCGCAAAAGCCGGTTGTATCTATCGCGGTCGGTAATATCTTTTTCCAATCGCACCATTTTTCCTTCAATCAATTCTTTATTTTTCGCGGACGCTTCAATGCCGAAACACTGCACCGGCTTTCTGGGGTCAACGGTTTCGGGCGTATCAATGCCGATATACCGTATTCGTTCACCTCCTTCTATTTCGATGGTATCGCCATCAATAACGCGAATAACTTTAACCGTGTCAATTTCGGATTTATTTTGGCCAACCATTTCGTCCATTTTCTGGTCAGTTGTCATTGACACAATCGGCGACGCAATCTGGGTTTTTCCCATTTTTAACCCAATTCCAACACCGACAAACAATATCAAAAAACCGACTCCGACAATTAAAATTTTTTTTCTCATAAATTTATTTTACTATTTAAACAACATCCTTAAAAACTCCAGTAGAACATAATTTTGTTATTCACATATTGACCATTGACAAACTATGCGCGTTTGTTAATATGTAAATATCACGAACGGAAAGAGTGCCCTGGTGAGGTTTTGTCCTCATTAGGGTCTTTCTTTTTTTACCTTATTTCTTATGTCGGCGGCAAATCGCGTGTATGGCCTAAAATCTTTTCGTTTCAAAAGACCGGAATAATACTTATGATTCGGCACCATAAGAGCAAGCAGTTTATTTTTCTGCAGCAGATACTCAATCAAGCAATGGAAGTCGCCATCCCCGGTTACGATAAGCGCTTTATTAAAATCGTTGATGTGAATCATCGTATGTAAAACCAGCTCCGCGTCTACATTTCCTTTTACCTCTCCGTCGGGTAATTCAAGTGTGGGTTTAAACACACAAACATAGCCACTCTCCTGCAAATATTTATATAACCCTTCGTTACCTTTCACGTAACCGATACACAGGAACGCTTTCGTAATATTATATTTATCTTTGAGGTACACGCGAAAACGCGCAAAATCTAATTCCCAATCTTGCGCGCGAATTCCAAGATTGAGATTTTGGCTGTCTATAAACGCAAAATTGTTTTCTCTCTTATTTTTCCCGTCCATAAATTTATTTTAATATTTATACAACATCCTTACAAACTCCAGTTTGTAAGGATGTTGTATACGTGCTCTTCCATGATTTCTTTCACGTGCTCGGCCTCATCTTTATCCAAATCGTAATTTTTCATCAATTCTTTTATTTCTTCGTCCATTTCTTCGCCTAAATTTTCCTCCGATTCCTCATCCATAAATTTATTTTTTTAAAATTTGATTTCTGGATGAGTTTTGACTTCTTCAATTTCTTCTTCAATACCTTTTCTTCTTCCAATATTCTTTTTTGCTTCTATTTCAAAATTTCTATCTTTACAATACTCCCCCATTTTACAAACCGAACAGTAAACTCTTCTATTGCAATTTTGATAACCAATATACCAAAGTATATCCAGATCAACCGGATTTAAAATATTTGATTCACGGCACAACTCTCTTAACTCATCTTGAAATTTAGTATTTTTGGTTTTAATTTTATCGTGCAAATCGGGCTTTATAATCTGCAACCTATAACAAAGCAGGTTTTTAATGTGAACATCTACCGGCAAAAGAAGATACGGCAATAGCTGCTTTTTTTTAAATCCGAAATATTTTTCTGTATCGCCAAAATAAACTAAATTTTTAAGAACCAAGGCGGCTATTTTGCCTCCTATGTTTTTTACTGAAAGAAGTTTTTTATATAAATCGTCCAACAATTCTTCCGGTTTTTCAAATTGTTTATCTAATTTTACTTTTTTTAAATCATCAAAAGTTTGCAAAACTTTATATTTTGTCAAATTACCGTGGCGCGATTGAATGTCCGCCAAAACCATTTTTTTCAAAAAGGCATAAAAATTATCTTTTTCTGGATCTGCCCTCAAGGTCTTGAAAGTAAACGAATGAAATTCATCATGTTCTTTTTGATACGTTCTCTTTGTGTATTCTAAAACCTCAATAGCTTTTTCCCGGTCTTTAAAATAATCCATAAATTTATTTTGTTAATTATTATGCTTTTTGTTATTTTCAAACTCTTTACGACTAAATATCACCTAATTATTTTTTGAAAATTTTAAAAATAGAAATTTCTTCCAATAGATTGTTTTTTTCTCTTTTTAGTCGATCGATTTTTTGTTCCAATCTTTTTTTGTCCCTTGCCTCGTTTCCTAAATCAATTTTATAACACATTTGATCTGTTCCTCTTACATCGTCAATCTCAACCCGGTCTAGTTCTTTCTGTTTTTCTTCAATTTTTTCGTTTATTTCTCTTATTTTCCTAGCGTTAAAATAAATTTTAATATAAAAAAATATTGAACCACCAAGAATTGAGACAGAAACCAAAGACAGTGATATATTTTTAATTACTTCCATGTGATTTATTAAAAAATTTACGACATAATTTACAATTGAATATAAATATTGCATAGTTATTTTTGAATCGGAGATACTTTAAATCCTTTTTAATCTCCTCTGGCGTGAGGGCGTATAGTTTATAAATTAATTGGTCAATTTGTTTTTCGCTTTTTACTATCATTTAACTACATCGAAAACGTTTTTGGGATTGTCTAAAACCTTAAACTCCCACTTCCCAAAATTTCCATTTACATTCAATGCCTCAACCCATTCTTTCGCCGCTTGCCATTTTGCTTTGTCCTGTTCCTTGGTTTGTCCTTTGACTTCAAGTAGCAAATGTCTAGCATTCCCAAACTTAATTATATAATCGGGATAATAAGTATGCGTTTGCCCTTGCCAAAGATAAAATATCTCAAAACCTAAATGATCGTTTTTAACCCAAGAAATTAAATCCTTGATTCTGTTTCGTTCCAGCTCAAAAGCTAAACTACCCTCCCAGCCGCTATCAACAACGATATGGCTAATCTGACTTTTATTAACCGGCTGCGTCTTTCTGCTTGTATACCAAGTCATTGCTGTCGCTGTGCTTCTCTTTGGACGCACCGGGTCAAGAATGGCTAAAGGCGCGTCTTTGCTTGAACTTCTAATAAAATTCCCGATATGATTCACAATCGCCTGAATATTCAATGCAATCATAATATTTTTCAATTTTTCAGAACCCGCAAAAACTGGAATCTTCATCAGCAATTTATCCGATTCTAGAAACTTATCCATTATCTGTACCAATTGTCCAATATGGCTTCCGGGGTCGCCCTTCCAATTTTTCCCAAATTGTTCATGAAGTCGAACGGCGGCTTGGAGTTTTGATTTTTGTATACGATGCTCCTCGGCTAATTTATCAAGATTAATTTCACTAATTTGATCAAATTTTGGTCGCCCTTCAATTGTCGGTGCCACCTCCACAACTGTTGGCGAATCTTCCGGAGACAAAACCAATTTGTCTAACTTATCCCAATCTAAATCTAAAAAATAATTCAGCTTGTAATCAACGCGTAAAACATGAGGCCAATCAATCTTTAGCTCTTTTCTGTCTTGCAACGGCTCAATTTTTGTTTTCGGCTTTTCTGGGCCGGGAGTTTTTTCCTTACCTTCTGCTGGCAGAAATGTGAATGGAACGCCAAAAACTGTTACATATTCGGGGTCAAATAAACCAGTTTCTTGATTAAGATCATAAGAAATTCTACGCAGACCCCGACCCACAACCTGCTCACAGAGTAGCTGACTGGTAAAAGCGCGAAGGCCGAGAATGTGTGTTACCGTTCTCGCGTCCCAACCTTCGGACAACATATTTACTCCAATAACACATTGCACCTGCTCTCCAGCCCTTCCTTCTTTTCCAACGGTGTTAAATTTCTCTCGCTCAATCTCAACTAATTCTCTTTTTGACTTATCCAATTTTTCTTCCTCGTCAGCTTCAATCTTATCTAAAGCGTCTTGGTCTATCCTTATTAGTTTTGCTTTATCTGCCAGCTCATCAACGGAGAAAAATCCGTTAACCAAGGAATACTCTAATCGGGCTGCAGTTTCGATACGATTAGAAATCATAATCATAACAGGCGGCGTTCTCCTGTCTTGTTTTTGCCAATCATCTTTTGACTGCAACCAATCCGCCCCTAGAATGTTTACTGCGTTTCTCACGAGATCGGGCAAACCCTCATGTTTTTCAGCTCGGCGATTCAAATCTTCATTGACATGTTCGTAAATATGAAAAAATCTTGATTTCAAATCCTTGTCCAGTTTTGAATCGTCTCTTACTGCTACTTTTGGCGTTTTTACCAAACCACTCTCAATTGCGTCATTTATAATCAAAATATTTGTAGCGTTGCCAAAATCTGGAAGAACGCGCCGCACAAACGCCTCGTCGCTTTCAGGCCCTTTCTTTATTACTTTCGGGCCGTAGTTTTCGTTGTATGGCGCGAGTGTATGCCAATTCGTCACTTCAATTTTTGCCTGCAAAAGCGCCTGCCACATTACAGAATCAACCAAAACAAAGCTCTGATAAAAATTGTCCGGATTATCCGGCAATAAAACCTGCAGGCGATCCCGCACTGTCAGGCCAGGCGCAATAATTAAAATGTGTTTTGAAAATCTTGCGTCCTTTGGATTAGCGATTTTATTCAACGATTGCCAAGCAATGAGCATAGCCATAACCACCGTTTTTCCTGTTCCGGTTGCCATCTTCAAACATTGTCTTTCCCAATCTCCGCTGTCCTCCGGAATATCAACGCCCTGCTTCTCTGCCGCGCTCGCTTCTGTCAACCATATAGCAGTTTCTACGGCTTCAAACTGGCACCAAAACGGCTGAAATTCCCTTTGTGAGGAATCACGCCAAAAATTAAGCAATCTTTTTGTAACGCCGGTAACATTCGGATAGCCCTTTTCTCGCCACTCTTTCACCCTCGGCCTGATTTTATTGACCAACGGAATTTCAATGAATTCGCCCGGATCTTCGCTGTCTCCGCGATTGCGCGAAGTCGCTCGCCAGTATCCCGACTTTCTCCGCCCGGTCTTCCTTTCAAAACTTTGTGATTCGCGAATATAGAGCCAATGTTCTTTTGGCTCCTCGTAGGGATTGTTGATTATAAGTTGGTCAATTGATTTGCTGGACATATTATTCAAGATTTTTTATTACAAATGATTCAATGCCTCGATTGTCTATAATTTTGACGGCAATCTTTTTTTCCGCGCCGGCTTCAAAAGGCAATGACTCAACACCGGTAAACGCCTCTATCAATTCCTCATCAATTTCGCCATTCAGGGCCTTGGCTAATTTCGTCCAATCCCGCTTACTGTCTTTCATCGGAAAAAATACTTGATTGGGCAATAAACTCCTTTCATCATAGTCCGTATCCAAAAACCACATTGCGATATGCGTATTACTTTTTGATTCAATTTCTCCGTTTATCGGATTGTAATAGTCAAAACCATTAACTCGGACTTTATATTTACCGCCTTTTTCTTTAACAACTTCAACATCCGGCTGGCCGATAAGCCAGTAGCTCTGATTGGACGATCGTTTTTTTCTTAAATCAGCAGTAAGCAAATCCACGCTCATTTGCGCTTTGAGAATTTGTACTTGAGGCCAGTCCATTTGGTCAATGTCTTTAGCCGCTTCCGGATCAAAATGAAAAGCGGCGAAAATCACAAAATCGGGCCTTTCCTTCAACTCGCGCGCCTCTTTTATCGCTTCTTCAGCTTGTCTTTGCTCCATTGGCCCAAAATCTGGTCCAAAACTGATATATGCTTTTTTGGTTTTGCCTTTTTCTAAAATTTCGCCCTTAGCATGTAAAAATCGCGTCGCCAACATCGGCTCCACCATTGAAAATTCAATCTTTTCGCCGCCGGTCGTTCGTATACCCGTTGTTTTAAGCTCATCGCGATAAAGCGTTTGATTTCCTGTTTCGCCAGTTTGAGATAATTCTCTGTCGCTGCCTTCAATCCTCGGCTCTTTTCCGTCAAACGGTTTAACTCGCAAGCTCGGCACTGCTTCAACAGTAAATGGCCCCGTTACTCTAACTTTATTTTTTTCTGCAACTGGTTGGTCATAAAGAGTTTCTTTAGTAAATGGTTCCTTATTAGCAACAGTCTTAAGAGTAATATGTGTAGCAGTTTGATATACAAAACCACTTTTGATGCCTTCTTCCTTGTGGGCCAATTCAAAGTAGTCATATTTTGCCGTCATCATTCTTTGTTTTGCCAGAGTAATGGAAACACGAGAAGTATCACAAGTAATCCAGCGACGTCCCCATTGTTCTGCTACATAAGCAGTAGTACCGCCTCCGCAAGTAGGATCAAGAACTAAATCCCCGGGGTCAGTAGTCATTAACATGCATCTTTTAATAATCTCATCATCTGTTTGCACAACATAAATCTTATTAGTTGCTCCTCGTGTATCTGCCCAGTTATTGTTTATTGCTGTAAATGGAAAATCGTAGTAATAGTAAATGTACTCTAAATGATTAGAAACGGGCATTACTCTTTTTCCGCTTATTAATTTTTCAACGCCCTCTTCATTTGTAGCCCAGCTTTTTCTTCCCTTTGGACCCGGAGGTCCATATTTTTTACCACCAAAATTTACAGAAAAAGTTGCATTTGCATTAAATCCAACCGGCGCAAGAGAGCGTAACCTAAAAACTTTTGAACCTTTAGGTAACAGCGAATGATTATTTATTTCTTCCTTTTTTAATCTTCGTCTTTCGCCGCTCGGTAGTTCAATCCAACACCAAATATTGTCTCCTTCAATATTTTGTTTTTGAAAAATGCTACGGTACTTTAATTGAGAAATATCTTTACCATACCATAGGAGGTAATCAAAATTACTATCAATAAATTTTGCCCCCAAACGTCCAGTTTTTGTTCTAAAAGATATTAGTGCAACAAAATTATCTGGTTTAAAAACCTCATCCAGTACTTCTCTAACATGATGAACATTTTCATCGCTGATTTGCACAAAAACACTCCCGCTTTCGTGAAGAAGTTCTTTGACGAGCAATAATCTATCTCGCAAATGAGTTAATTGGATCAATTCTTTCGTGAATATGCAAACTAACATTTTGCACTTCAAATTCCGTTCCTTCTTTTTTCCCCGCCCAACTCAAATATGGGTCAATGTGCGGGTCATGTTGATACGGCCGTTTGCTGTCTAGCTTGTCAGTCGCGCTGGAAACCAAACCAACCGGCGGAATGTTTTTTCGCTTCGCGCCCTTGTGGTCGTAAGTTTTAACTTCAATTTTCTTGTCAGCTTTTTTTCTTGGCATAATTTTAAATTTCTCTTACTTAACTTGAATAAATAGTGATGCGTGTATTTTTAGGAACATATATAACTGGCCACCAAAATGGTGAATCCATCCATCCCTGTCTTTCTTTCAACCCGTTCTGGCGAATAAGCATCAAAGCAGGAATGTCTTGCGCAACTTCACGAGCAACAACACGCGCTGTTCTTCCCGTACCACCATCAAGATCGTCCGAGAAACGGCCATCTGCTTTCTTGCGAGTAATATTACTGCCCCTCCTTACAATAGCCCAGACATACCCTTTCTCGCTTTCGTTTTGAGAATTTCTTGAAATATATTCTAAACACGCCTTGTGGGATTTCAAATCCCAAGAATATCCCTTTTCATTCCAAATAAATGTTGTGCTAATCTTGTCTAAAATATCCAAGGCGTCTTCTATGGTAATTCTTACGGCTTCTTTTTCGCTCGAGGGATCTAAATTTTGAATTCTCGTATCAAGTTCTTCAATTGTTTTTTTGATCTTTGTTTTGTAGTCGGTTTGAAATCCTACTGGCAAAAGTCTCTTGAAGGGCTTCAGAGTGGTAATATTGGATAACATAATTTTATTGGGGGAACACGGAATAATTCTGTCCCGTTCGTCCTTCCTGATGAAATATACGCCCTTGTCATGAGTTCCTTTCAGAAACGCTTCGCGCAGCGCGTTATCAAATTCGTTGATTCTCTTCATGATTTCGTAAATGCCAGCTGTAGTATAAAAACGTGTCACGGCAAGATCTTCCTTTGGTCGAGCGCCATACATTCTTGAATGCTGCAGTACTGTATCTTGTTGGAACCGCTTTGGATTGCGCCCATAGTAGAAACCGATTAAATTTTTTATGGTGATTCCGCGATCGAGAATCTGACCTCCGATAAAAATATTGAGAGGGGTGCGCAATCGCAATTGTCCGCTCTCATCAAGAAGAGCGCGTACATCCTCGTCGGAGTTCACTTTCTGCACCAGGAGCATCTCTTGGTCTAGGGCTGCTTTAACTATATCCTGCGTTTGTTCAAGTGTAGGCACAATCAAATCTGAGCACTTGACATAAAAAGACTTCGTTAGCTCTAAAGATTTTTTGAGATCTTCGTACGATTCGCTGATAAGCTTGTTCAATAAATCCTGGTTATTCTGTGAAATTTTTATAAACGCTTGGCCAAGCTGATTGATAATTTCTTCTTGCCATGTATGCGAAACTCGCGCAATTTCAGTATGAAGCAAAAAAGCATAATCTTCTTTTTTCTGACCCATTTTTTCCTGCTGGAATCGCCTGATACACCCACCTACAACAAAATTCATTATTGCCTTTCGAAGCATTGCGAGAGATGGACTCGTAAATACTTCTTCAATCCTAATAGACCGACGATCTGCACGGCCAAGCTTCTTTTTTGCTTTAAGCAACTCTACCTCCTCGTCCGGGAGTTTTTCGTGAAGACATGATGCTGGCGAATTTTCTTCTTCGCTTTCGAGAAAATAATAATCACCCCCAACATAATTTTCATATTCAGGCAATATTTCAGTAAATGCGGGCCGTTTCGGGAGATATAACATGCTGTCGCCGTCGTAGTTGTTTGGTTGCAAATAAAGGGAGTACGGCGTCGCTGTAACTTGTAAAAAATCGGACTGTGCAACTTTGGTACGCAGTTCATCAATTTTGCTCGCTATTACGCCCTGTTCAACTTCCCCGCTTTCTTTATTTTTATAAAAACTGAGGCTTGCAAAATCAGCTTCGTCATCAATGATGAGCAATTTTTTATTTTTAAGATCGGGGCATGTTTCCACAAGAACCGCGATGATCCGTTTGAGATTATTTATTTCTTTTTTAGCTACAATAATAAGCTTCTGGTTCAGTTCGTATTTGGTAAGGTGTTTAGGAAATGTCATTATATCGTGAATTTGCATCAATTTATTGGATACGAATTCACTAAAATCATTGTTGAGACGCCTTACGGTTTGTTCGCTTAGGGGGCGCGTTCCTTTTGTTAAAACAACTGCAAAGTCAAATCCTTCGTCGAAAGCAAGGGCTATTATCCCAATAAAAGCCCGCGTTTTCCCGCTTTGAATTTTGCCCAATAATATACCGGGCTTTTTCTCGCTTGTTTCAGAAGTTTTTAGTTTAACAACTACAGATTTTACGCAATTGCGTAGTTCTTCTGAATCAGGATCACTTTGCCCTTCTCGTTTTTCCAGCAATTTTTTTAAAAAAATATTTTCTGCCATATTTATTTCAATAGAGCATAAACACTCACATCAAAAAATCGAGTGTCTTTAATAAGCACCCTGAATCTATCAAGGATTGTTTGGTTCTTTTCGTTTGTGATAAATGTTGAATCTGAAGTATTCGCCATACTTATTGCTTTAATAACTCATCCACGCTCGCCTCAAACGCGCTGTGGGTTTTTGATAAATCGTGAATGGTGAATGATTTTTTCATATCCCCCTTATTTTACGCCTTTTTCCCCAATGCGCACGCTCTAAGCCGTGCTCGCACAGCCGAGCTCTAGGCCAGCGTGCGCATTCAGCAAACAGGCGAACTGGTCAATTCTTGCCCCGTAGCCTCCGATTTTCATTGGAGTGGTGTGGGGTGTTTTTCGCTTCTTCCAATAATTCTTTTGCTTTTGAGCGGGCTTCGTGGGATTTTTGGATTATTGAATAGTTGACCATAAAACCTTGTAAAACCGTTAAATTTCTCTTCAAATTTGACCTATTTTCCAGTTATCCACAGGGGACGTTGACACTAATAGATAATCTGCTATCCTCTACATAGATACTATTATTCATAGTGTCTACCAAAAACAAGCGTCGCCCATTACGGGCCATGGCTTGTTTTTATTTTATTTACAAATCTACCTGCTTTAGATCGTTTACTGTCAAAAATAGTCGCTCTTATTTTGTCCCCCGATAAGATATAATTTCTTGTTTTAAATCCAAGTCTATTTATAAAAAATGACTTTTTAATGTTCAGTTTTTGATATAAAAAATTAAGAAATTTTCTTTTGTAAGTATTTTGATCCTTTATTAAACCACTTTGCTTTTTAAGGTCGTACAATATTGCCCCAAGTATTAAATCAGTTAGCTGTAATAAATCAGAAGATTTAGAATTTATTTGACATACACCTGCGATTATAAACTTTTGATAATGATCATCGATAAATTTTTTAATTCTATCCTCTAATTCCGTTCCGTCGGGAGTAAAATAATCATCTGTCAATAGAATAATAACTTCCTCCGGTTTTTTTCCAATTACAAGTTTCAATAAAGCAACCGAAAAACTTTGATATACTTTATATAAATTATTTTGGAAATGTTTCTGAAAATCTAATTCATCTTTATTAAGAATAATACAATTAAATTTAGCGTCTTCCAGTAAAAATACATTTAAAAGTTCTCTGGCAATATCAAACCTAATCCTTCGATCTAATCCTGCCCATTTTATTTCGTGATCATAATTGTATCTTTGTCGAATTTTCCTAATCTGATTATAAAGTTTTTGCGGTTCGCGACATTTAATAATGCCTAAAGCAAAAAATTTATCTCTTGCGCTATAAAGCAAGCCAGTTTCATCAAGAAAGCAGAAACACGTTTTTATATCTTTAAAATGCTTATTAGTCGGCATATTTTTATTTCCAAAAGTTAAATTTTTGCCCTGTGGCCCATGTGCGGATACTTTTTCTTTGGCTTGTCAGCCGGTAAATCGTGAATGGTGAATGATTTTTTCATATCCCCCTTATTTTACGCCTTTTTCCCCAATGCGCACGCCAGGGTGCGTATTGGGCCTACTTCTTTCTGGCTTCGTTTTTTGCGCGCTCTACCATAAATCTAACGCCCTCGGACATATTTTCTTCTTGGATGAGAATATCCGGATGCGCATTTTGAAATACGCGGTATATTTCATCCACGAAGGCCTGCCCCACCAGCGGCACATTCTCAAAATCAAGCAGAATTACCTTAAATTTCTCAAGGTCCTTCAAAATCCTGCGCGCCTGCGAACGGGAAATATGGACACCGCCCGAAGTGTAAAGTTTTACCCGTATCTCGGTCTTATCAAAACCATAATCGCTGTCATCGTTGATATTGGTATATTTTTTGAAAATATCGTTTAGGTGGCGATCGGAGTCAGTTTTAATCTTTAAAATAACCCGCGTGCCCCGCTTGACAACAGGCGTATGGCGAGCGGAAATGTCATGCGTAAGATTGTTAATGACAAGCATCTGGCCAAAGCTGTCCAATGTAAACATATCTCCCGCTTTGGAAGTAAAAAAGATTCCCTCGCCGGAGTGTGTTCTTGGCATGGTGGTAGTTTTCCCTTTCAATAAATCCTGTATTTACGTCTTGCGGTTACGTAAATATTGCACAATTTTACCTCTTTGTCGGTTTATCAACCAAAAATCCGCCTTGTTGGGCGGACTGCGCTTTGTATGAGGGAAGTATGAGGGAAGTCGGACCTGCCTGCCTGCAGGCAGAGCAGGCAGGCGGGTGGGTCATTCAGGTATGCCCGAGAAATTATCCTATCTGTTTAGTCCAATAAACGGGCTGGCCTGTCCCCAGTAGGTTGGAACCTTCCCGTCCCATTTTTCTATCCAGCGAAGCTCTACCACTTTGGCATTAGCCATTAGCGCCTGGGCCTCAATTTGAATGGCTCTGGCCTTGCCTTCTGCCTCGGAAATTTTTTGCTCTTTTTCAATTCTTATTCTTTCCAAATCCCTTTCTGCTTTCAGTTTAAGCTGTTCGGCGGTAACCTTGGCTTCAATTGCCGTATTAAATGCTTCTGAAAAAATGAAATTTTCCAGTAACCTGTTTGTAAGATTCTCTTTGATCTGTTCTTTCACTTCTTCTCTCTTTGTAATCAGTTCCTCGGCAGTGAACTTTGCAATTGTCGCCTTGACCGCCTCCTGAATGGAGGGAGCGATAATGCGAGTGTTGTAGTTTTTTCCTACCTCTTGCCAAAGCTTATTTACTAAATCGGGAGCAGGATGATAATTTAAAGCAATCTTGGATGTTACCATTTGTAAATCTTTTGAAGACGCGCTGGCCGGAACTTCATCCTTTTGGGTCTTCACATCCATTTTCACTACATCCTGAACAAGAGGTATCTTAAAGTAAAGTCCTTCTCCAAAAACTTTGTCTTTGACTGCTCCAAATTGAAGAAACACTCCCCGCTCTCCCGCTCCAACTGTGCCAAAACTGCCAAAAATAATTATAACGACAATTACTCCGATAACTGCGGAAGAAACGAATCTTTTAATTCTCGCTTCCAATATTTCTTTGTTTGTTTGATCCACCCCGTTAGAAGTCGTCATTATATAATTAATAACTAATTTCAGACAACTTCGTTTACTTACATTACCCCATTATTATCAAGCAGAAAAAAATTATTTTAATTTTTTTCTACCCAAGACTTCTAACGGGGTCCATAAGTTCTTTAAAATTTAATTATTATTTTTTCGACCTTTGAT
>Ga0066637_10002182_pt1 | contig 13035 bp, 9 predicted proteins | sample CryGeyCG2014_020_FD_62737 | JGI IMG/M metagenome (GOLD analysis project Ga0066637, IMG submission 62737) | Groundwater microbial communities from aquifer - Crystal Geyser CG08_land_8/20/14_0.20 | ecosystem: Environmental > Aquatic > Deep subsurface > Groundwater | place: USA: Utah: Grand County...
TACAACCTCATAATTTCCTCGCCAGGTCCATTCATGGATCGGCCAACCAATAATAGTAGGCCAACCCAGAAAGACCGAAAAACGGCAGTCTTGGGTGAAACTTTCTCCCTCTGCCTCAACGATATTTTTCACTCTCTCTTCCTCGGGTAGAGATTTCCTTAAATCTTCCAAAAAAAGATAAGCTTGATAATCGTAAGGATACATTTTTTGCCACCAGTCAAGGCCAGTGCCGAGACCGGTCAGCTCCTTATTTTGCAACCCCGCTTGCCAGATAGTTTTGATAGGATATATTGCTTGCCCCGCCACAATTAAGAATATAATTAATGAAAAAAATATTAAGGTCTTTTGCTGTCTTGCGGAGAAAAAAATCCACACCATCATTGAACCCGCTAACATCCCTATCCATAACCAGACCTGGTGTACTACTTTAAATACGGTGTTTACTCGAAAAAACTCCCCTCCATTAAAAAGGTCCTTAAAATAAATAATTTCTAAAAAGGCAATGAAAAATATTGCACCAAACAGCATCGCGAGGTGAAAAAGATAGGGCGATAAAAATGATGGCTGTAAGCACCGATCTCTTCTTAAGGTCCAATAGATTCTTGCAAGAAAGATAAGAATTAGCAGAAGAAATGGCCCCCAAAAAGATATCCATGGCAGAAAAGGGGACATTTGTTGAACCAGTCCTATGCCGTCAATAGGGGCTTTAAAAAAGAGACTCCACGGAAGAGCAACAACATAAGCCGCTATTGGGACGAAGAATAAAAAGGGGAGAAGCTTAATTTTTGACGAGGACCAAAATTTTATAATGAGGATAAATAGAGAAAGAACTCCAAGAGTAAATGCGTCCCATGAATTGGTCATGTAGGAAATACCGAGAATGAAAGATAAAAACCATAAATATTTGTTTGTAATATGGAGAGAGCGCTTTGGGGCCAACCATAACATATAAAGAGTTGTCAATATAATCACGCCACTAAATAGTCCCCACATATGAGGATGAAGGTCTGATTCGAAAAATCCATAAAGCGGTATATCGGTTATTGTTCCTGGTATAGCCCTTGTCGCATCTGGATACCAGAAATTTGGTGGGGGCGTTTTAAGGAGAATTGATCGGATATAACTTAGAAACCAAAGAGTGGTATGCCAGGTACCAGCCAAGGAGACGCTAAAAAAACTAAGAATTCCAGCAAAAATAAAGGCCTTCTCTTTGGTCTTTCTATGCATCTTTTGGCCCGCAATCAAAGGAGAAAGAACGTCGCGGCCCAATCTATAGATGTTAATTCCAAGCAATCCAAACATCCACGCCACTACAACAAAAAATCCCGCTATAGGAGGGACGCGACTGATTGTTAAAAGAGAATAAGCCAGTACATGACCAAAATAATAGTAATTGACTGTGCCCCCTAAATACCATACATCATAGAGAGGAAGCCAGCGTGCATTGAAAAGAGAGTTGATAAAGGCAAAATCAGGAAACCTTTCAATTCCTAGGATTCCGGGTTGGTGGGCCCGTACGAAAGCCGCAAGAAGTATAAGCACCAAGAAGGCAATTTCTATAAGAACAAATCTCTTCCAGTTCGGCAATCTTCTGTCTTTTAATATAATTTTATATCTATACTCCAGAAAAAAATTGAAAGACGCCCAGATGAGAATTAGTAATATTAAACTTGTAAGGGAGAGTGGTAGAATTTTTACTGTGGCTGAAAGAAAAAGAAAATAGGTTATTACTATCAATCCCAATATCTTTGAGAGACTGTACCCCCGGTCTGAAAGCTTGCCAAAAAAAAGCGCTGTTGAGGGCCAGCTAACTACGCCTATTATAAAAGTTGCGACCCAGATAGAGATGATCCAAAAAAGATTCGTAAGAATCATGTTTGAAGAATTTTTTTAAACTGAATAATTTCTTTTATCGCTTTCCATCCAAAAATGAAAATATTCCAACTTCTTATAAAGGTTTTACCAGTAAGTCGGGGGAGATGTCGTACGCCGACCTCACTGTTTGATATATTATATTTGTGAGTCGCCAGCACCATCAAAATAGTAGGAACAAGCGCATAAGGGGGTATAACAGGTAAAACTTTGTTAAGAGTGCTTCTCGTATATAATTTAAAGGGCGCATTGATGTCACGATATGAAGCTCGGAAAAAAAGAAGTATGAGTAAGCGAAGAATCTGTGAAAGAAGTTTCCTATGAAGAGGATCGCTTCTTCGTTCGCGAAAACCCATAACCAGCCCGAGGTTTTTTTCTTTAATTTTTTTCCAGAGGAGCCAAAAATCCTCTGCGAAGAATTGGTTATCGCTGTCACAATGAAAGATATACTCTCCTTGTGCCTCTTTATAGGCCCTTCTAAGCGAGGGGCCATGTCCCTGGTTATGTTCATTTGTTATTACCTTGATACAAGAATATTTTTGTTTAAGTCTTTCTAGGATAGTCGGCGTAGAATCTGTGCTGCAGTCGTTAATAATAATAAATTCTGACTGTTTGAACTTTTCTAAAATAGTTTTATAGAAACTTCGCACTACCTTTTCAATAACCTTTTCCTCATTGTAAACAGGCATAACAATTGAAAGAAAGTATGGTTCTTGCCACATATTATTTAGAAAACTCATAAGAAGAAGGCGAAAAAAGATTTTGCCATATTTGCATTGATTTTTTCAGTATGTTCCAGTAAGAACCCCCCAGGGATAATTTATGAGATATTTCAGAATAGCATTCTTGAACGGTTCGACCCCTTAGGTCTATAGCATCTATAGCCTCCCAAAAAGTTTCATTTACCACCATTCCCCGGGCTTCTTTTTTAAGATTCGCAAGGACATTGCTTGCCCTATTATGCCAGACGACTGGATATCCAGAAGTAATTTCATATCCTAAATGGTCAGCAATTTTTTTAAATATAATGCCGGCCCAGATGTCGCCAAAGCGATCAAACCCCCAAGACTCCCCGTCTTTGTTCCGTCCCATAAGAAGAAAGTAAAGAGCGGGAGTTGCTTCGGGTCTCCACGCTAAATTCATTCCGCACATTGGGTAGTAGAAGTTTTTGGGAATAACTTGATTAATCTCAAAATCCACCAATCCATCACTTTTTTCAAGGCTAAGTTGAGTCTTTGCATCAAAATCAGGTACATTATACCAAAGTCCGTGATTTAAAATAACATTCGCTGTGCGAATTTTTTTGTATTGACGTTTGTAGGGAAGTCCTCGGGGCCTTATCTTTTTTACAGTGCTGATCCAAGATATGCGATCAAGAACAATTTCATTATTTAGTTTGTTCCAATGAGATAGAAGAAATCTTTTATGATTTGCGTTCTTCCCATGATAATAGTGCTCAAGGGGATAACAATCGTCATCTAAAGTAACTATCATATTTGGCTTTTGCAACCAGGCTTTCCAATATCCATAGCTTCGTATGCAGTCAGTACGTCTCGGAATAATCCAAGAATTTTCGCCAAGGTCTCGATCAATATCCCGCCAATCATAGTGCGCGATTGATTCGTTTCTGGCAATCTGAAACTGCTTTTCGGGATTATCCTCTATAACTATAAGAGAGGTATCGAAGCCAGGGTTCTGAAAAAATTCCTCTTCCCATTCTTTAAGGAATTTACGTATCGAATCTTCTCTAATTGTAGGCACAACAATAGTTGCTTTGATTTTCATTGTTTTCTTAGGTCAGTATTTTGGTAGTAGTTATTATACCAGCTAATTGTAGAAATAATTCCTGCCCGAAGTGAATGTCTTGGTTTATATCTTAGTAAAATCTTTGCTTTTGAGATATCTGCAACATATCGCGTTACTTCCCCGATCTGGCTTTTCCTAATCAAAATTTTACCCTCGCTTTTTAGAAACTCTTTAAGCATATGCGCGACCTCTAATAAAAAATAACCTTTCCCGCTGGCTATATTAAACGTGTCGTTTTTTACCTTGGGAAAACACTCAATACTTTTTATTATTCCGTCAACGCAGTCGTCAATATATGTAAAATCTAATATTTTGTCTTTCCCGTAAATGAATACGGGTTGGTTTTTTTTCATTTGTCTTATGAGGAGAGGTATAAATCGATCGTTAGCATCATACCGTCCATACACATTGGATAGTCGGAGAATGATATAATCTATACCAAAGCATTTGGAGTATGCATAGGTAAGAGACTCGCCCGAGATTTTACTTGCCATATAAGGACTTTCAGAGAGACGAATATCTACTTCTTTTTCCGAAGAAACAGCCTTTCCGCTATTTCCGTACACCTCTCTACTACTGGAGAAAATAAAGGCTTTAATATTGTTTACTCTTGCAAATTCTAAGATGTTGTATGTGGTAACAATATTTTCTAAAGCAAGGCTCGGGTTAAGAACTAAATTATACACTCTTGCATTGGCAGCCAAATGAATTATTAAATCAAAATTGGTTGGTAATTTTCTAATATCTTTTTTGCTTAATAAATTACCGATTATAGTTAATTTATTTAAATAAAGATGCCACTCATTTGGTTTTTTATCAAAACCGATCACCTTATAACCCTGCTTCAAAAGTTTCTCAAAAAGAGCCGTGCCGATAGTGCCGCTTGAACCAGTAATTAAAATTTTTTTAAATTTTTTTCTCATATTTTTTTCTTCCTATGGAAGAGTAATTAATTCCTAATTTAGCCATTTTTTGAGGGTCAAAAATATTTCTTCCATCAATAATTTTCGGTAATTTCAATAGTTTTTTAATCTTTCTCAAATTCATATTTTTAAACTCATCCCATTCGGTCAAAATAATTAGGGCATCAGAGCCCTCAGCGGCTTCATAAACATTAGAACAATAAACAATTCTTCCTTTAAAAATTTCTTTCGCTTTCTCAATGGCTGCCGGATCATAAGCTTTAATTACACTTCCTTCTTTAATGAGCATATTAATAATATCAATTGAAGGAGCTTCCCTCATATCGTCGGTATTGAGCTTAAAAGCTAGTCCTAATATTCCTAATTTTTTTCCGTTCAAATTCCCAAGACTCTCTTTAATTTTTTTAAAAAAATTTTCTCTTTGAGCTTGATTAATTTCTCGGACAGTTTTTAATAATTTGAAATCGTAACCGCTTTGCTCGGCTATGTTCACAAAAGCGAGGATATCTTTAGGCAAACAACTTCCGCCAAAACCTATTCCTGCCCGTAAAAAATGTCTGCCTATTCTTTTATCAAGACCCATCGCCAAGGCAACTTCTTCTGTGTCAGCTCCGTTTCTTTCGCATATATTGGCGATTGCATTGATAAATGAAATTTTTGTTGCCAAAAATGCGTTGCAGGCATGTTTAATGACCTCAGCGGTCTCAATGCTGGTGATAATAACAGGGGCTTTGATTGGTTTATATAATTGGCTCATAATCTTTTCTGCTTTTTTATTTTCGACTCCAATCACAATTCTGTCTGGATGTAAAAAATCGTTAATAGCTGACCCTTCTCTCAAAAATTCTGGATTTGACGCCACATCAAATTTAATATTTCTGGGACAAAATTTGCTAACTATTTTTTTTATTTTCTGGCCTGTTTTTACGGGCATTGTGCTTTTGCTAACTATAATTTTGTATTTATCCATTGCTTTCGCTATTTCTTTTGAAACAAACTCCACATGACAAAGATCTGTTACTCCTTTTTCATTTGTGGGTGTATTAACGGTAATAAAAATAATATCAGAATTTTTAACCCCCTCTTTGATTTCGGTAGTAAAAAATAACTTTCCTGCCTTCTTGTTTTTAATAATTAATTTTTCTAATCCGGGTTCGTAAATCGGTGATATGTTATTCTGAAGCTTCTTTATTTTTTCTCTATTATTGTCAACACAAATTACCTTATGCCCGATTTCGGCTAAGCAAGTACCCGTAACCAAACCCACATAGCCCGTACCAATAATAGCAACTTTTTTTGAATTTTTATTTTTCCTCATGTAATTCGCTCACTGTTTTCTATTCTTTTTTGCTTATTTAAAATATATTTAATTAGTATAATCAATTTCTTCATCGATTTCAAACAGAATTTCTTACTCTCCTCCGTTTAATTTACTCCGTTAGAAAGCCCCGCCCTTTGGGACGGCTGGGATGTAATATTTATACCTTTTTTAAGAAAGGGGGTTGGGTGAGAGCCCCGCCCTTTCTAATGGGGTTTATTGCAGGATTGAATATCATAAATAAAATAATTGGGGTTATGTTTTTCAAATACTACCGGAAAATTTTTGTCAAAAAATGCTTTATTGTTTAACCCGTACCGTGTGTTTTCGTCCAAGACTATGTAGTCAACGCTAAATTCCCGAGTAAGTTTGCAGAATGTGTTTTTGTCTTTTGCGTTAAACATCTTCTGGATTTTTTCTATTCTCTCTGTTGCGTCATAGCCAAAAGACCAAGGGATATAACTGTTACCCAGCAGAAGTTTTCTTCCGGCATAGACAATTGGGGAGTGGTAGTATTCGGCCGTTAGAAATACTGATTTCTTTGGTGTTTGATTTTTGACAAATTGAAACAGCGGATCGCTTTTTTCGGGAATGGTTATTTGATAATCTCTGGCGATAGCTATCGTATCCAAAAATCCAGTTCCAGTTAAAAGCACCAAGGCAATGATTAAAGCCAGAACTTTTAAAGACATAGCTCGGATTTTTTGGATCAGAGACATTAATCCAAAAGCTATAAAAGGATAGGCAACAACAAGCCAGATGTTTAAGAATTTATGACCGTGGATTTGTTCATTTCCTAGCTGAATTAAGAATGGAAAAACAAAAATGGGAAAAGTCAGTAAAGCCAAAACTTTACCTTCTTTTTTAGCAAACAGGACACCCAAGACAAAGAAAAATAGTTTCGGCCCGAAAATAATCCCCAAAAACAAAAGAAAATTTTCTAACGTTGGTGCGAAAGTATATCCGGGGAGAAACGCCGGATAATTACCAGAAGGATCTCTCATAAAATACAGCTGAGGAACAGAAAGCGCGAGGGCAATGATACCGGTTAAAAACAGCTCTTTTTTTCTTTTTGAGAATAAAAAAAACAGAGAAAAAAAAATAGCCAAACTTAAGAAAGTCATTCCGCATATTAAAGGCATCAATCCGACCATAATTCCCGCATAGAGATATTTCCTCTTGCTTAGTTTTGGCGATTGATCGTCTGCATCGATAAAAAACAGAATCAGCAGACTAGAAAAGATTGCCAACGAAAAAGGAAAGTGTCTCTGGTTTGTAAAAATATTTAAGGAGTATAATCCCCACTCCTCTCCCCTAAAAGGCAATCCTGAAAAAAGAAAAGAGTTCGAGGCGATATGCTGAGAAATATTTTGCCAAGTACCAAACATTGGATTGCTCCAATCAATAAGCTTGCAAAATACCAAAGAGCCGCTTAATAAAAAAAGAATTACTGCCAGAATAGCTACGGATTCTTTTTTAGTCAGTATTTTTGTTAAGAAAAATATGTTGAACATTAAAGCCAGCAAGCTGAGGCTGGTAAATATATTAAGGGTATGACTAAGGGGAAGCCCTAGAAATTCCAGATTAGCGACAAAAAACCAGAGCAGAAAGTGATAGCGGAAAAACTCTCCAGTATAGAGGGGAGATTCTGGAGGGAGATTATGTCCAAAAGAGAACGAACGAATATTTGCTATGTGGCTAGCAAAATCACTCCAAGATTTTACGGCAATATGAAAGACTCCCTCTGTTGAATTGTAGCTAAAGGAGTGGTACATCAAAAAAAGAAAGAAGAGAAAAAGTGCTATCCAAAAAGCAAAAAAGAAAGGGCGCCTTTTGATTTTTTGAAGTAAACGAGAAAAATGTAAAGAGGCATTAGGAAAAGAGGGCCTATGTTTGCGATAGGATAATCCTATAATTCCTGAGGCAATAAAAAAGAATATAATGTTGCCCCAAAGCAAAGGATTGTCTGTCCTGGCAAAAAGCAACGCTCCTAAAAATGTGATCCAGGCGCTCAACAAAACGCTTGTCAGGAAATTTAAGATAAGAATAAAGGGAGAGCGCCCTTTCAGAAAGAAGCGGACAGAAGTGCTTCCCAGTAAATATATAAAAAAGAGATAGAGTAAACCAATAATTAACATGGTTTTAAATAAAAATTCTGCTCAAGACGTCATCAATTAGATAAGTGAGTCTATTAACAATATTCTCTTGGGGCGAGGTAATTCTTTTTATTTTGATAAACTTTGCTCCAATGGATTTTGTAAAAAAGCCGTCAGTTAGAAATTTATTTCCAATAACTATGATTGGTCTTTCCTGAAGATTATCTATATTTTGGAGGATTTTTTTGTTTGGTTTGCAATATTTTGTTTCAATACATTCTACCTTCAACTTTTCTGCTAATAGTTTATTGCGCAGGCCACTTTTTTTATTTGAGAGAAGTAAAACTCTATTATGTTTTGAGAGCCGGCTTATTTTTTCTGAAACTTCTGGTGAAATGCTAAAACTAGAATTGTCAGTAAGGGTAGCGTCAATATCTATAATTACTACCATATTCATAATTTCTTTAATATCTAATTCATGGAAAAAGAATCTCATAGGTTTAAAAAAATACTTTACATAGTTTCAGTATTCCCTGTTTCCAGGGGACCCGGTGAGATATTCCAGTTTGACCTTGAAATGAGGAGATATTATCTAAATACCAGTGATAGTTAGCAATGAGAGCTTCTTTATTAGAATATTTTGGTTGGAATCCCAGTACTTTTTCTGCTTTCTTAATTGAAACAAAACTGTCTCTAGAAACTGTTTCGTAAACCCATTTATATAACGGGGAAAGACCTAATCCTTCTAGTGCTTTTAGAATGGCAATGGCTGGCCAAGCAGGAAGAGAAACGATCCGTTTTCCGTGTCGAGCTTCGTCCAGTACCGCCTGAAAGTCTTCTTTTATTGTAGAGAACTCTTTTGCTCCAATGTTGAAGGTATCGTTGACAAGAGTCTTTTCTTTTGTTGCGCACAATTCAATTACTACACAAAGATCCCGAACATCCAAAAGCTGATAGTGGTTTTTTCCATTGCCGAGAATTGGGAAATTTTTGCCATCTTTTGCCCATTCGTAAAGAATGGCAAATACTCCGAGGCGTTCAGGTCCAACGAATGTTTTGGGGCGCAATATAGGAACACACATTCCTTTCTGGCGAAAATCCAAACAAATCTCTTCCGCCATAATTTTTGCCTTTCCGTAATGCCCTACTCCGCTTAAAGAATCAGTTTCGTAAATTGGGTGATGGTCAGGAATCCCGTAAACCGCAGTTGAAGAAATATGAATTACCCTATCAACTCCCTCTTTTTTTGCCGCACTGAGAATATTTTTGGTCCCCTCAACATCGGTAGAATAAATGTCTTCTTTTAAGTATAAGGGCAGGGCGGCGGCGCAGTGTACCACCGCATTTATTCCCTCCATAGATTTTTCCACTATTTTCTCGTCTCTTATATCTCCTTGCACGTTTTCAATCTGATTTATCTCCGGATAGGAAAAAGGTTCTTTGTCTAAAGAACGAATTTTATATCCTTTTTGCAAAAGATGGCGGATAAGATTAATTCCCAAAAAACCTGACCCGCCGGTAATAAGAATTTTTTTTTGTTCCATAAGTTTTTTATGTATAACAATAAAAAATTATATACATAAACATCAGCCAGCTAAATATGGTTAAAGATAACGTTTTATCGCTCAAAATTATCTTCTCCGGATATTCAATCTCGGAACTGCTTTCGCAGAGAAAAAGATAACGAAAAACCCCCACCACTACAAAAACTATGGAATATATTGCTATGGAAGAGCTTACAGCAAGGATACTGTATAAACTGTAGGACATAACTGTCAGAGAGGCAGAGACAAGTAAAAAAGATTGGAGGAGAGAGGGAGAGTAGAGAAGATGGGTACTGGCTTTTCTTTTTCCGGTGACCAGTAATAGGGAAGCGAAAAATGTGCAGACCAAGAGCCATTCTGAAATAGGAATTCCTGTTGCTATTCCTCCGGTCATCGCTCTCATAACATAAAAACTAGAAACTGTACCAATATCAAAGATTGGAATATGTTTAAGGCAAAAGGAATAAAGGAGGTTAAGTAGAAAATAAATTGTAATAATATACCAGATTTGAGGAATGAGGAAAGCAATAAAAAGGATATCTGTTAGAGCAATAGCTAGGAAAAAAAGAAAAGCCTGCTTTGAAGACACTTCCCCTGAAGCGATTGCCCTATTTTTCTTTTTTAGATGCTGGGCATCTGTTGCTCGGTCAATAATATCATTGATAATATATCCGCTACTGGCAGTAAGAGAGAAAGCTAAAAAGGCGTAAATGGTAGAAATCAGTGTGGGAAATTCGAATAGGCGGCCAGCAAAAAAAATTGGGGCAAAAATTAATAGGTTCTTAATCCAGTGATAGGGGCGAAGTAAAGAAAGAAAATTATTCATAAAGTATTCTTGTAATTTCTTGTGGGCTTAACTTCTTTGTGTTTTTGAAAATATACACGGTGGGATGATCGTAGGTTTGGAAACTTTCCTCGGAAGAATCGTCATTTATAATGAGGCTGCCAATTCGAGGGTAAGAAGAGAATTTCTGTGCTAATTCATATCCTAATTTTTCTTGGAAGAGTTTGTTGTAGTATTGGCTGGTGATGGGATATTTTTGGATTGCCCTGCCAATAGAGTCCGAAAGTCGTCTACTGGAAATAATGAGATAATCTCCATTGGTAAGATTCTCAGCTGTTTTTTGTATTTTCTCATCTGTATCTGGATTGTAATTTTGCATTTCTAGGTATTTGTATTGAGAGGGATAATGTCCTGAATAGGGATTGGGAAATCCTTCATCCCAGTGTTCGAGGAGTAAGGTGCTGTTTTCTGGGATATTTGAGTATGTCCATTCCGAAGCTGCAATTCTGGTACTTGGATTGATATAGATTGACATAAAAGCAAAAGCCCAACCAGCAGTGGTAATCAAAAGGATACCTGTTAATACTTTACCAAACAATTTTGTTTTTTGTTGTTGCCATAAAACAGTCATTAACCAGCTTGTAGACAGAATAAGGACAGGAATAAGAGGGAGCATATAGCGGATGAACTTTGCCTGCCAGCTGCCAACATAGGCAAAATATATTAAGGCAAATAAAAGCAAAGGAGTTGCCATAATTCCTTGACGTTTTTTTATAATAAAAAGGAGCCATATCAGAATACTAAGGAACCCTATAGTAGGAAGTAATAAGCCAGTATACCAATGAAGGTTTTGGTAGAAAAAGAGATAGGGGGCGGCGTTGTCAAATTGGAGAGTATAAGGAACTGTTTGGCTGCCAGTAACAAGGATGCTTCTTTCGTATTGCATGCGCTCATAGAATTCTGAAAAATTAATAACTGAATAGGGAGAGGCAATAAAAAAGAATAGGCTTGTCAAGATGAAAAAAACCATTATCTGAGCTGTAAGTCTAATCTTTGAAGTATCTTTATGAAAAAGTTTTATTCCAAATATCTCCAAAGGAATAACAAGGAATAATAGAGCAGAGGTTTTTGTTCCAATAGCCAGACCGCAGGTGATCCCCAACAAAACGCAATCAATTCTTCTATTGTATTTGAAGATTCGTACAGAAAAAAAAGTAATAAGCAGCAAAAAGAAGACCAACAAACTTTCTGTTACAGCGAAATGTGCATATTGAATAAATCCAACTGTCAATGCGGCAAGGGCAGCACTAAGAACTCCTGCCCATTTTCCAATGAGCTCTCCGCCCAAGACATACATTAAATAGATTGAGATTGTTGCCAGAAATGCAGAAACAAATCTTCCAACAAGATTTATTTTGTTCCAATCCTTGACCCAAGAGAGATCTCGTTTCTCTTGGGATATATTCTTCCCGGTCATTATATTTGCAAGAAATGCAGCAAATGAAGAATCTCTTTCCCGGAGAGATACAATGGAGCCGATTCCTTTATACAAATACATTGAGAACCCATTATAGGCATAAAAATCTGGATCAAGTTGATTGGGAAATTCTAATTTTGAAACTGCAGAAGCAATAGCTCTTTCGTCTGGGTGATACATATTACCTTCGTCCCAGTTTAAATTATAGAATCTTAATGACCCGCCAATTAGAATAATAAAAACAAGAAGTAAAACCTTGAAATCTAATTTTTTGGCTAGTAACATAGGTAGATTAAAAATATTCTATCATATTTAATCCTTTTTCACCATTTTTAACTGAAAAGTATTGACAAAGCTATTTTTTATGCTTAAATTAAAATAGTACTTTGAGTAGCACATTAAAAATAGAAAAGTTTCTATATAAAAAAGTCACGAGGAGGTGATTGCAGTGAAAGTGAAAAGGTTGATCGTACTATTTGTTTTAGTTACGTTGATTTTCCCGTCTAGTTTATTAGGTTTTATTAAACCTGCCCTCATAAGACTTGAAGATGTAAACCCTGAATATGCAATTCAAGAAAATGGTCTGGAAGTTTTGAGATTAGTTGCGGATTATCTATATTCTCAAAACGTTCCTTTCCAAATTTCGGTTATTCCTGTTTATTCTGATCCTTTAGAAAATATATATCTTGACATGAGTGCTGATGATCCTAATATGCAGAAATTCAGAGAAACAATAAAATACATGCAAAGCAAAGGGGGAACTGTTGGAATTCATGGGTATACCCATCAATTTGCCAACAGCGTTACTGGTAGGGGTTACGAATTTGGGAACAATGCGTATTCCGAAGATGCCATAGCGTTTGAAAGGATGGAAAAAGCAGTCCAAATATTCTATAAGGCTGGCATTGATAATTTCTACTATTGGGAAACTCCTCACTATGCGGCAACAGATAGTCAGTATAAGAAATTTGCTAACAGGTTCAGTGTGTTTTATGAACCTGATTATAAGCAGAGGGGAGCGAGGAATGTAAAAGTTTATTATAATTTAAAACCATACCAACAACCTACTGTTTTTATCCCCGCACCATTGGATTTTGCTTCTAATAATGATGATGTTGAAAGAATTATATCTGAAGTTAAACAGAATCCTCCTATCGTTTCTTTTTTCTTTCATCCCGCCGCAGAGTTCAAAATAGATTATACAAGTAATGGTAA